>Ga0102823_1000363_pt1 | contig 18871 bp, 9 predicted proteins | sample ColrivemetaGS743_FD_78459 | JGI IMG/M metagenome (GOLD analysis project Ga0102823, IMG submission 78459) | Estuarine microbial communities from the Columbia River estuary - Ebb tide non-ETM metaG S.743 | ecosystem: Environmental > Aquatic > Marine > Intertidal zone > Estuary | place: USA...
CAACAAATGTTTTATATCTATTCCAAATAGAACCGTATTTTAATACCCAAGCATAAGGTATTTTGTGCACCGCACCGAATTTTTTTAAAGTTGCGAAAATGTAACTTAAATCTTCCTCTTCAGTTTTAGTTTTATACTTCTCCCTTAGAGTGACTAATGGTAATGAATTAATAAAAAGATATGCGGCTTCTTTATACGGATTCTCATCGTAATTTCTGAAGTTCTTAATACCTTGTTGTATAGCATTAACATAATAAGGTGTGTTCAACATAGATACGGTTTGCTCAGCAGAAACCTCACCACTATAATTAAGATACTTTAAATTACCTTCAGTGTACGTTTGATTTTTATAATCATTTTTTCTATCACCATAAAAACTTTTTAATTCTAAACTAGTTTCTGATAAATCACCTTTTGGTCTATTTTCTTCAGTCTCAGTTAAGAAATGTGTAAAAAGTTTTTTACCACTATCATAAGCGGATATATTTGTAATAATTTTATTTACAGGGTTGTAAGATAAAATTAAACGAGTGTCTAACGCGTTATCAGGTGTTGTAATACCCTGTCCGTCGGCTAATGAACCCTTAACCCAATTTTGGTCAGTGTAAGGATATGTATCAACAAAATCGGTAACATTTGTGGTTGTACTGTTATTTACATAATCAGAAAACTCAGTTTCGGTTGGTAAAGAAACTTCAGGTTGTGATATTGAATTGTTAAGAACATCTTGTGTAATAAATTGGAAACTAGAGTTATTAATTTTATTTTTAATATATCTAGTGTTGAAAATACCTCGAATGAAGTTTTGCCAAGATTCTCCTGTTCCTGAGTTTGAGATGTGTCTTAAGAAGACCTCAAAATTAGTCCCATTATAATTGTATTCTTTTAATTTAGAAATTAAAAATGGATTATCGTTTGATAAACTTTTAAGTATGTTATTTTTTTCGGACTCTGCAATTATATTATATATTAAATCCGAATTTGAGATTGACTCACCACCCCTATTTAAACGAGAATAATAAGTAACGAATAACGCTCTTTCATATATCTCATAAAAATATTTAATTTCCTCTTTGTTTCCATAAACTTCATTACTAACAGGAAACTCAATAGCATTTAACGAAACTCTTTGGGTTTCAGTTCTTTCGTTTTGTGAGATTGGGTCTGGTGGTACGGATGCACTTCTATCGGTATAACCATTAATATACTCCTCAACAAATTCTACTTCAGGCCAAATGTCGGGTAAATAACCTTTGGTTTGGTCAATGATTGATAAATCACCAGGATATGCAATTTCAAATATCTCATGACCATCACTACCTGTTGTTTCTTTTAACACTTGAGGCCAAGGGTAAATAGGTTGGTTATCAATACCCGGTGTAATCGCCTCTTGGGACGCACCTTGTGTTTGTGTTTTTAATACAGCATCTTTTCGAGTTTTAGAATCCCTAACATTCCATGCCTTAGAATGTGTATCATCCATCAATCTTAAGAAGGCTTCAGCACTTGCAAAAATAACCGCCAATACATTCCTAATATTTGGAACGAAACCGATACCACTTGAGCTACTTTGCATCATCTCAGATAACGCTTCAGTTAAAGCACTTTCGATTTGTTCTTTATATGTTTTTGTTTTTTTTCTCATTTCAGATATCGAATCTGTAAATGATTTGTTACCAATAATTGGTAATGTATTAACCACCGCTTGGACATTACTATTTGTTGGTGAATCAAAATAAAAATATTCAGGTTGCTCAACATCACCTTTACTCGTATTAAAGATTGTCGTTGCCGATATTGTTGCGGTTAATTCACTTTTAAAAACATTTAATTGTGCCTCAGTTGGGGTTTCTTTTGTTTGTTTTACTAAATTATATGTTTTAACAAAATCAATGTCCTCAATAGCAAATTCGTTATAAAAAGTTGACAATTTAATGTTGAATGGGACGTTACTTTGGACAGGTTTTTTACCATTTATAGTATACGACCCCTTTAAACCTAAGGTAACATTACCTTCAAGAATTTCTTTATACTTGTTTACAATAGAGTTTAATTTGGATATTGCATCTTTTCTTTTTTGTATTGCTTGGTATTCAGGTTTGAAGGTGTACATAGTAATACCGTTGGTTAAAATAACCGCGGTTGATTTATCCATATAGGTATTGTACCATGATTTTTCACCTGAACTATAAGTTAAAACTTCACCTTCTAAAGCGGATATACTTTCTTCAAACGACTTAACATTCTGTAAAGGTTGCATATTTTGTTTTGTGAATTTGTCTAATTCATTTTTAACAAAATTGTCAATTCTCTCGGTCATTTGTACAATAGTAATTTCAGGAAAATCATCAGGAATTAACCCTTTTGATTTATACTCACTATACATCTCCCTAATCTTCATATAACCAAGACTAGTTGTGCTATCAATAACTTTTTTATCAGTTGTTTGGGTGTTTTGTATAGGTGTAATTTTAATTCTAGATTTGTACATGTGAGGGACCGCATAAATATAACCCATCACAACCTCATTTAATACTGTGTATTTATAAGTGTAGAATTTTAAATCAACCTTAAAGTTACCACTATAAGTGTCGTATCGAGCACTAAAGTTTTGTAACATCAAACTTAATTTAACGGCTTTACCATAGTAACCTTTAAGAGTTAATGTGAATAATGGATAAGGTAGGTTGAAGAAAGCCGCGTAAGGGGAGTTATCACCACCTTCAAACAATGCACGACCTTTAACATCTTCTAATTGAACTGATATAACAGGTAAGAAATCTAATCCTTGTTTAACATTTATTGATGTAATACCCAATAATCCATTATCAGTTGCACCTGGTTTACCACCAGAATTAATAGTTTGTCTTATGTATTTATCCGCACTATCATTAGGGTTTTGATATTGAGTTAGTTTTGGTTGATTCACACCCTTACCAACTAAACTTTCTTTACCCGTCAATTCATCGGTATAAGCGTTATCCAAAAACTCTTTACCACCAGGTTTTAAGAAGTTAATTGACGCAATTGACACTGTCTGTATCGCATCGTTACTTGCAACACCAACAGCCAATTTAGTTCTTGGTAAAACCTTACACTCTAAATTAGCATAAAAAACCAAATCCTCTTGGTTAACATATCGTTCTTTAACAACACCTCTGTCATCAACCACTTTATTTGGGTCAACAATTGTAATGTTATTATAATCAAACTCTACGAGTATATTTTCGTTATTACCTACCATAATAGAAGAAATGGTTATCTAATGCGTTTTTATAGTCCTGTAGTGAAGCTACTAAAGGAAATGGAATTGTCAATATAGAACCATCAAGAATATTCCATTCAAGACCCCCATATATAGGGTTCGCCATTAAAATTAACCAACCAAAATATGGTGTACCGTAATATTGTTGTGAAACTTTATCTAATCTAGATTGACCAATTTTATAAATATAATTTTTGTCAGTATTTTTATATGGCAAATTAACATAGGGAACAACGGTTTGTTCCCCATTTATAACAAAGTCATTATATCTATTATAATATTGTTTGGCTCTCATATTAATTCAATTTAACTGCGTGTTGTGTTGGTGATTGTATAAAGAATTTAGTGTCACTAATTGTATTTTTGTCCGCGAATAAATCCTTTAATCTTTCTTTAGAGTCAGCTTCGGTACTTTGATTAGGTACTGTTGAATAAAATAATACTCTACCTTTACCCGCAGGGTATAATTTTTGTTCAAACCCATTAGTAAGTTCTTTATACTTATTACTCTCTCTATATTTCTCAAATAATTTGGTCTCCTTTTCTAACTCTTTATTAAATTCTTGAGCAATATCTTTAGTTATTTTTTCAAACTTATTTCTTAGTTTTGTACTAACATTTAAGTTATGTGTCAGAACATAATTATTAAACTCAGTTAATTTATTAGTGTCATTAAATGTTCTTGACATAATCATAAACATTCTTTGTCTATAGTCATTATTTAAATAACTATTATCTATTGGTCTAAATTGACCTGAAGGTGTTTTATAGTATGTTGCGTCAGATGAACCAGCGCCATCAGTAATGATTGCAAATGGTATGTTAGAACCCGGCATTGTCGGAGTTCCCGTATCTGATAAGTTACCACCAGTTAACGGAACACCAGTATAGAACACATTAACTTGATTTAAATATGTGTAAATTTTGTATATATCCTGTTGTAATTCGTGTAAGGTGTCAGTTACATTTGCGGTTGTTGTTGGACTAACTTTAGTTGTTCCTGATAAATTATACACTAATGGTAAACCTTGTTCAGTTTTTTTACCATCAATAGGGGTTGCTTGAGCCGTTGTTGTCGTACCGTTAATTAATTCTAATTTTTTAATATTTAAAATTAAAGTTTGTTCAATACCACAAATATCGTTTATAACAACTTGCATATCATTTGAAAATGTGCTGCTGATTTTAGAATAAACATTCTTAAGGTTCTTCTTAATCCCATCTAATTCTTCCGCAGTATAAACGTTAGAATAATTTGTAGTTAATTCTTTAATTATTGGGTTTTCACCTGAATCAACGTCTTCTGATGCCGACTTAAATAAGTCAGTAAATAAGTTTGTGTCAGTACCGTTGGTAGATGACTTAGGAGCATCTAACTTTGGTTTACCGTAAAGAGCAATATTATAGTTGTTTGTTGGATTAAAATTAGTGTTCTCTCCCAACACACCTGTCTTATAATTTCTTTCATAGTTAATTAATTGTAGTACTCCGTAGTTGGTTTGTTTAACAATAGTCTCCAATTTATTTAACATAGAAACCGTATACTCAGGAACAATACCTAACATGTCATCCATAATTTTTTGATAAGAAATCTCACCTTCTTGACCACCAGTAACGTTGTTGTAATTAACAATTGTTCCGATAGTATCACCAAAAGAATTTTGTGGTTGATTATCAACGGCACTTAAACCAGTTTGTGGTTCATTTTTAACTAACTCTTTAATTAAAGCTTGGTCAATATTTTGAAATGAATCATCAGTCCAAACAGACCTTTCATCATAAATTTCTGTATTGGCGTAGTAATTGAAAGATAACGCATTTTGTAATTGTTCTACAGGTTTCGCTAAACCATGTCCACCAATAAAATCAAACGATAAAGTTACATTGGCAATCATAGGTTGGATACCAATACCCTCAGGGTTCATGTCAAATACTAATGGTTCATAAGTAAATCCAACACTCTTAGGGATAATTTTACCATTATAGAAATCACCAATTCTTAAAATTAACACCGGAGGTGCACCAAACGATGTGTTAACCGCATTATCGTATTTTGGTTTACCATCGGTACCAATAACAGGTATTGTTTCACCAGGTCTAACACACTGATTTAAGAATGTTAAACGAGCGTTTAATCCTTCAGGTGTCATTGAGTGGAAGGCCGGATTGAAGTACTTGATTTTCTCTCGGATAGAGTCGTACAACATCGGCACCTCTTCTTTGATAATTTCAAAGTAATCACACTCAGATAATAATTGTCTTAAAATCTTTTTACCAATACCTTCTTTAAGTTTTTTCTCAATAGTAATTGTTGGTTTTGGTTTTGTTGGTGTTATTAAAGTAGTTTCAATAGTTTTAGGCGGTTCTACAACAGGTTGATTAGTTTGGTTGTCAGGATTAACAGGTGTTGGTGGAATAGTTACTTTCGCACTAAACTTAACACGTCTACACGCCATAGCATCAACCGAATAAATTTGTGAGTTTGAAGTTACTTTACCTGTACTACCATCAATAATATCGTTAGTACAATTAACCGCTCTACCATATGATTTTTTACTATCCGTCCCAATTGATACAGGAGTTACCGTAGTTTCTTCACCTTGAGTATTTGAATTAGCCCCCGAAGTCTCATTCAATGGTTTACCATTAATAGTAATTTTAGCAGCAAATTCACTAAGTTTACCACTTTTACCCGTTAGTAAGTATTGTCTTACCGAATCAATTCTTCGTGCAGATAGGTTAACATTATAATCTTTCTTCGCGGGAGCAGAAGCTGAACCAAAAAGTGTAATCGCGACGGTTGCATTTTTAGTACTAACAAGTTTATGTATCTCATCAATCAATCCTGTAGTTTCAGCATCAATAATATTCCAGTTATTAGTAATTACTGTATTCCAAAAGTCACTAACTTTTTTGTTATCTGAACAATAAGCAGGATTTGATTTACAATAGGTTGAAGTTTCTTTATAAATTGAATCTGATAATGATTGATACGGTGGGTAAAAAGTATTTTGATATTTTGTAAATGTTGATGGGAATGGTTCTGTTGAGACAGTACTTCTAGTATTTGGGTCAGGTCTGTCGTTGTGGAAATAAAAACCTAATTCGTTAAATTTATTTTCAAAATCTTGAGCTGAGGTATCAGGTGTTGTTTTAACATCAGTGGTGTTAGCACCAGGTGTTGCCCCACCATTATTAGTTAAACCACCATTATTTGCTGCCGGTATATTTTCCTGTACTCCTTTAGCTTCTTCAGGTGTTAAATTAGGGTTATTTAAAATTTCTTGGTACGTGTATAAATCCTTAGTCGGGATTGTGTTAAATTTAAGAGCTAATTGATAAATATCATATTTTAAACACCCCGCAAAGAATGAATCAATCATTGAGTTCAGTCTCTCTTTATTAATACCTTTTAATTGTTTATCCACAATTAAATTTAATACCGATGGATGGTCAACAATCATCTTCCAACTTAAACTACCAGTTCTACTAGTATCTTTGTAAGTATAAATTGGTTCGGGACGACCTAAGAATGTTTGTTGGTTCCAATTTGCTGAACTCGTATCACTAAATTTAATATCGTAAGGTGGGAACCACATTACACGACCACCGTTTGGTCCTTTTTCACATACAGGTAAATCATCATAAGTAAAACCAGGTCTACTTGATGTCCTCCACGCTAAGTTCTCAATTGAGAACATATATTTTTTGGCATATCCACCTAACCCCATATCGTTATTAGGTATAATGTTAGTAGAACCAGGGTTCTTTAATGGTGCGATGTTTAAGTTAAATGTATTATCAAACACAGACCAAGCAAATCTACGACCTGAATTAGTTATACCATCAGTTTTTTGTAAATCAGCATAAGTGTAGTAAGGAGTGTCTTTAGTAAATACACGACAATATTCTATACCAGCTTCTTGTCCTGTTGAATCGTCTTTATATGAAACAACTTGAGAACCTTTAGTCATTTCTTTATATCCATCATGGAATACTTTACTGACTTGGTTCATAGCATTACCTACGTGTTTTAAACGAGATAAACCTGTAACATTATCAGCAGAATCAATTAATCTTTGGGTTTGGTCTAAAATTGAGTTTTCTTTAAACTCGAAGTTAGTTGATTCATCACGAGTATATTGTGAACTAATTAGATTAAATTCATTATCTAACGAACCTACACCACCTCCAGGTGTTGCCTTGAATCCAGCATTACTTTTATATTTAGGTGAAGTCCAAACAAACTGACCGTCAATACCACCACCATCAGAAAGTGGTTTTGCAGCTAAACCAAAGTTTAAATTATCTTGGTTTCCTTCATATAAAATACCTAATTCAGACGGACCATAAACAGGGGATTCAACTTGTTGTCCGTAAGGGTTAACAGGTATTTGATTTGGTGGTGAAGTAATTGTTGATGGGTCAGCATTACGACTACCAACATAATAACCACCATTTAATGTACCATTTGGGTTAACAATAGATGTCGCTAACGAAGCTAATCCTTGAATAATGCCCGCAGCACCCCCTAATACAGCCTCATACCCAGGTTTGTATCGGTTATAATTAATGTTACGAAATAACGCAGACCTTTGTCCGTTACCCGTATTGGCGATGAATATTTCAGAAGGGTTTCTTCTAAAATTTAAAATAGGACCTAAAAATCCACCTGTTAATTGGTTGGTTACATTAAGTGCTAACGATGTTTGAGGCGTTTGAGACTGTCCTTTACTATCATCAAAGTAATCACCTGGAATTGGTGATACAGGAAAATAACTACTAGCTAATTTAGCCGCCAAATCAATCGCACCAACAATAGGATTTTCAGGAATGGTAATTCTCCAATTTCGATAAACCAAAGGTTCTTGTCCTGTGGCAATTAATGTTGCCTCAAATGGGTCACTTAAAGAATCGATATTAACCGCCCCGATAGTTGCTTGAAAAAGTTCAGCGTCAACTCTCGCTTTAAAAGCATTAGTTAATTGTTCTGCACCGATTTTAGCAATGTAAGAATCCTGAGATAATGGTCCGTTAGAACCAACAGGGTCAACACTTGTGATAATTGAATATGGACTGTATGACGAGGGGTTGTATGAAGGTGGGTTCCAATATGGTTGATAAATTTTATTATTATTCTGAATGTCAGTAATAATAACCATATCATTAAACCCTCCGTCAGGACCGTATCTATTTTCAATGTAAGCGGCGTCAATATAAAACTCGTTTACTAAGTCAAGTACAGTATCGGTTGGGTCATATTCCCCTTGATTTGAGTTTACAGGAATTGGTGGACCATTAAAGGTAATGTTAGTATTATAACCCCCGTTAGGTCCAAATTCATTTAAGGGGTATAAATTGTTTGCAAATACACCGTCAGTAATTAAATTATCAGGTGAATCAACAACGGTTAAAGATGATAATACCGTTTCATAGTTTTGAGAACCTGATGGTGGTGTATAAACACCTGGCACATTGTAAGGTTCCAAATTTTTGGCTAATAAAGAGTTTCTGAATGTGGAACTATTAACAAACGATAACGTACTATCTGGCATCTTATTATTTTAATTATAAATAGATATTAACTTATTTTTTTTATACTAAATTACCACTCATTTCTGCCATAGTCCTCATCGCTTGAGCACTATTCGGGTTTGTTGTTAAACCATTGTTACCCATACCACTTTTAACCGTTTTAACAATTTCTTCTTTAACACCCGTATCTTGCATAGCAATCATTAATTGATTAGTATCAATATTTGGTGGTGCGGTAATGTTTAAATTTACATTTGCGGTAACGACCTGTTCATTAGTTCCTGACGATGATGATTGAGGTTGATTTGTTGGTGTTTGTAGACTCTGTTTATTTTCAACAGGACTCGTAATAGTCTGAGGAACAACTTTAGGTGCATTTAATGTATTATAATTTTGGTCTTTACCTTGTATAAAATCAGCACCACTTTTACCCAATGATTTAAAAAGTTCTTCAGTTATCTTGAAGAACATGTTATTACTTTTGGTTAAATCGTCTAACGATTTTTTATAATTCTCAGTTGATGATACGAAAGCGTTTTGAGCAAAATCATTTAGTTTTTGTCCGTTCTCCGATAACTTAGTAAATACTTCAGTTAAAGAACCTTCACCAGAAGCAAGTTTGGTTAAAGAACCTAAAATATCTTTAGCCCCCTCATCAAAACCTTTACCAATATTTTTAATACTTAATTCCTGAGTGTCAAAAGTTTTGGATAATAATTTAGTTAACTCCGCAGGTAATTCTAAGGCTTGTGTTGCGGTTGTACCACGAGCAATAGCCATTGGTAATTTAGTTAGTGTTTTCATGCTAGCATTGATACTGCCTAAAACACCTAATTGTTCTTTAGCCAAGTCCTCCATTTTCTTAGGTTCACTCGCAGACTTTAACGCCTCTAAATATGAAGGGTCGTCTTTAGCCTTTTTAAAAGCCTCCTCTAAACTAACTGAGTCACCACCAATGGTTAATTTAAATTCACCATCTTTACCCATCTCAGCCATATTAGCTATCATGGTTTTTTGGTCTTCAGTGAATGTGTCGGGGAATTTAATCTTCGTTAACTTATCATCAAGTTCTTTAGAACCAATTGCCATTTTAGTTAACTCATCATAAGCAATACCCGTCTCTTTAGCTATTTCTCTTAATTGTCTCTTAGCACCAGGAGCAATTTCAAAATTACCGTCTTTACCCATTTGGACAAATTGTTGGGTCATCTTAACCAACTGATTCTGTAATTCAGCAGGGTCGTTTTGGGATAAATCCATTAAACGAAGTGGGTCTAATAATTCACTATTAGCAACACCTAATCTTTGCATTGCAGCGGCCATGTTAATAGCACCTTCAGGGTCAAAAACTTGTTCCGCAAAATTAAGTGCGGTTTTCATATCAATTCTAAGTGAGGTTGCCTGTGCCGCCATTCTAGCCATACCTTCAACACCTCCTTGGAAATTGAATTTGTTTAGTGCCGACATATTTTCTAAAACCTTACCACTAACCGCCGATGCACTAACACCAATTGCTCGAGCTTGGTCAACAACACCTTGCATTTGAGTGGAGGCTTGGTACGCAGAAAAACCTGCGTCTTTGAATTTTCCAACAATCTCACCAGCACCTTTACCTGTAACTTGTGAGGCGGCAAATAACTTTTCAAAAGAATCTGATGCTAAAACAATATTTCTACCTAAACTACTGGCAACATCAGTCTGTATTTTTTGAATGTCTTGTAACTCACCCCCTAAACCAACGACACTAATATAAGCATCAGCCATAGCTTGTTTGATACCAATAACATTTTCACGACCTTGCCCAAATGATTTTGCCACCGCTACTGCAGCATCATCCAAATCTAAAATGGTTTTGGCGATGACCGTAGTATTAAGGTTGTCGGTCATAGCCTTACCTACTTTACTTAACGCAGACTCGAAAGCTTGGTTAAGACTACTAAAAATATCATCAGGTTTAAATTCTTCTGCCATATTCGGTGTACTTTATTATAAATACCCCCATACTATTTTTTATTGTCTATCTTTAGGAGTATTATCTTCAACTACTCTATCAATAAGATATTTCCGCACATAGGTAGGCATTATGTGAAAGTCAGAATAAGATAATCTGATAAACCTTGAGAGGATGTAATATTCCTCAATTAAAACTTGTCGGTAATTAGAAGAAAGGCCGAAAAAACTCCACCCCAAAGGTGATATCAAAGTTCACCATTTCTCCTGACGGGGCTTTTACTGTTTGGGTTAAGTCTAATGAAGGGGCGTTATCACGAATAAATTGTCGGATATACTTAGAGTCCATGATTGGTAATATGTTAACAAACTCAGCAATTTTTTCTTTGGATGAGTCACCATTAACCTCAACAATTTGTTTCATCAATCTCCATGTAACTGTAGGAGCAACTCTACCTGTCGGGTATTGGTCAGCCATTTTGCCAAGTTCAATATTTTCACCAAAACTCAATAATTTTAATTTAACGGTTGCACCTGTTTTAGGTAGAGTCGTGGTAAATAAACCATTCTCATCAGGTTGATGTTCGGTTCTTTTAATGTTTAACTCATCTAAGATAAGTGTATGTTCAAATGATTTACCAGTTTGAGGGTCATTTAACGTCACTTTATATTCAGGTCCGAATGATGTATTTCGTAAATAAATTAAGATAGCCTCAATATCACCATCAATTAATTCTTCAGGACGTAAATCGTGTTCATAAATTTTACTTCTAAGTAATGTCATGATAATACTATCATTACCCATGTTAATTGAACCGATTAATGTGTTCTCGTCGTTAGCCGTTAAATAACCAACTTTAATAGATTTCTTTTTTGATTTATAAAATAACCCCTTTGAAGGTAGTGATACTACGTCATGTGGTAGGTTAAAGTTTTGTGTTCCAGCGTCAATAACATTTGGTTCCATATAATTTCTCTTTTATAAGAAAATATACGAATCAAAGGTTTTTTTTAAATAGTAAACAAAAAATCCACGCCATGAGACGTGGATTCTTAATATATTTAACTGAAATTTTATTTGATTAGTAAACAAGTACACATCTATCCATACGAAGTGTTGCTGAAATACTTGCTAAAGCATCAGTGTTGTAAGCTAACGAATCGAAGTTAACACCTGTCAACCAAGTACCTTCTAAAATCCATTTCTCAACAACAACACCCGTTGGGTCTAACATCTCAAGGTCAACGTTCTTTTTGTAACCCGCAGCATAACCCATACGACCTGTTACAGACTCCGCACACAAACGAACCCACTCCATTAACGCCTGAGACGCTGAAGGTCCAATAGGGTCACGGAATTTTACAGGGATAGTTGCCCATGTAAAACGACCTGCTACATAAGTTGATGTGTTTAAGAATGGAATCTCCACAGGGTTAACAGTAATATTTGGTCTAGCCGTTGATTCTACGAACCATTCGTTAATTCCCAATGTTGTAGGGAAACGAAGAATGAACCTGTTCTGTCTTTTAGGTTCATAAGGTATCGGCATTTTCATTAATAAATCAGCCATTTCAGTTGTTTTTTGTTTTTCTTATTTTTTGTTTATCTTTATTTATAAATATCACCAAATAAATTTTTTGTCTTTACTTTTAAGTTTTAAAAATTTATTCTTGCATATAAGTATCTAGTTTTCTAGTTTTGTAATTTTTTAACTCCTCCTGCTGTAGAATAAGTTTTTAAAATATTATCTGGTTCCTGGTCAAAATGAGATTTTACTTTCTCTACGTTTCTAGGGTCATCATCAGAAAAACCAATACTAGGAATTACAAAATTGTTTGATACTTTATTCTTTAAGTATGCCTTTTTATGAATGTGTTGAGATAAGTCTCTTACATATTGGATAAATTCCTTTAAAGCCTTAATTTTACCTTCTTCAGGATTTGTTGCAGAACCTTCACCATAACTTACAGGATAAAATCTACACATATCTAAATACTCACGAATCATATCCTTCTTTGAAAGTTGTTCTTCGTCAGCAAGGTCTCTATACTTCTCTAAATTTTTAACCAACTCGTTTGAGTCAATACCATTGTGATTAGACACAATATAGTTATAACATGCTTCTTTTAAAGTATTTGGGTGGTGACCTCTTGCGGTAACGATTGAAAAGATTGACCCATTATTGATTGCCTCTACGAAGTCGTCCCATGCAGGACCTGGTTTAGCGGTCATCGAATCAACTATAAATTGTTTGTCACCTAATGTTCTGAAGTATCTGAACGCATCTTCCGCAAAACCTGTAACGGTGTGTCCATTATATTCGAATGGTTCTTTACCAATCTCAGTTCTGTATTCAGCAAAATCTTCTGTTGACATACCAACTTCATTACCTTCATCGTCTAATAACACGATTTTTGTTGGCATAACAGCAATATTGTCATCCCAGTCAAAAGAGTAATATTTCATGTCGGGTGTTCCCGATTCGTCAAACCCTTCTTTTACAATTTTTCTTACTTTCATTTTTTTAATTTAGGCTAAAAAGTGGGGCTTGTGACCCCACTTTGTTTTATAATTATTAGATGTTCTCGAAAGACGCTCCTGTTGGAGTGATGTAGAATGTGATGTCGATAAACTCAAGTGAACGAGTTGGTTTGATGTAAATCTTACCAGTCATTTGGTTTCTATCTAAGTCAGACACGTCTGAAGAAACTGTTACACGGAAATCGTATAAACCACGGTCTCTTCTGATTGCGTCTAAGATAGGGTTCACCGCATCTAAGAAGTCTTGTCTTACTTTAGCATCGTTTTGTTCAAACAATAATCTTACAGAAACTGCTGAAATCAATTTACGAGCTTGTAGTAACAATCTTCTTACGTTAATTCTATCAAGAGCTGATTGTCTAATTTGTAGAGTTTTGTTACCCCAAATTACAGTACCTACGTCAGAGAAGGTTGCGATTGGGTTGATTCTACCTTGATACAATACGTCTCTATCTTCTTGTGTCAACTTCTTACGAGCTTTAACCGCGTTTACAATACCACGAGTGTAACCTGCCGTTGCGAACCATGGGTAAGCAATGTTGTCGGTTAATGCTAAGTTTCTTGTAACTTCAGCCGTAGCCGGAATGTAAAGTTGTGTATTGTTCACACTATCACGAGTTAATACCCAAGGGTAATAAGTTGCGGTATAGTTAGAGTCAATACCGGTATTATCCAAGTTATCTACAGCCTCTTGAGGATAAATAAAGTCTTGAGGATTAGTACTTGAAGGTACATACATGTTGTAGTCAGGTGTTGTACATACATAAAGTGAGTCAGCTCTTTGAGTTTCAATCATGTCGATTGCTTCCTCAACTAAGTTTGAGTTATTTACGTAATCAATACCAGGTGTTACGAACACGTTAATGTTAACCGCTTCAGGGTTAGAAAATGTTTGTTGACCTAACAAGTATGCGTAGTAGTCAGTGTTTGCGTAAGTTTGAGTAGCGTCACCAATAGTGATTTGTTTGAACGCTCCCCATCCTGTTGCCGTTGGGTATTTAATTGAAGGACAAGCTCCTTTTAAGTAACCTTGTCTACCAACCGCAAATCTATCTGTGTTAGTTCTGTATTCTCTGTAGATATCCCATCCGTCAAAACCACCTTGTGCTAATACCGAGAACTTACGAGCGTAAATTCTGTAGTATGGGTTTTCAGCGTTTTCAGGGTCTTGTGTAAATGGTGCGTCACCACAAACGAATGCTGGTGTACCACTTGTTACGAATACGTCAGGAATAGTGATTGCTGATGCGTTAACGTCCATGTGGAAACCTTTACTTCTCCAATTCCAAGGTTCACCTGTTGTATCAGTACAAATATCTAATGGTAATTGTTTACCTTTGTAAGAGTAGTAGTCAACGTCAATACCGATAGTGTCTGAAATACCTAAGTAAGTTCTACGTACATTATCACCATTACTTCTTACAATATCATCAGCACCTGATGCTAAACCGAATGGTGGGTTGTAAACAACTTCACCTGGATAGTCGTATTTGTTTTTAATGATTGGGAATGGGGGTTTAACACCTGCGTACTCTCTGAAGTTGAATCCGTCAAAACCACAAGGTAATGCGTCGATTGGTGCATCTTCATTCATTTCAACCATGATAAACTTAGAGTTTAACAAGTATTCACCGTCAACCGTACCGATTTTTTGTGCGATAAATGAATTTTCACCAGGGTTCATAGTACAGTTTGTGAATTTCTCTAATACTACAGGGTTAGCATCTGTATCAAAGAAGTCACGAACCAATACGTCAAACGTTCCATTGTTAAATGACATGTTAGCTAATGAAATCTTAACTATAGTGTTTGCCGAATCACCATCCGCAATTGTTCTGAATTTAAATAAGTTGTAAACTTTGTTACCACGTAATTCTGAAACAATCCAAGGTGTTTCCGCCGATTGATATTGTTCTAAATAGAATGCGATTGATGTTGGGTCACTACCTTGTCTTGCGTCAGGTAATGAAGTCAATTCACAATTTAAACCTCTAATATAACCTTTTCTCCATCCGTAGTTTAACATTGCTTGGAATCTTTCCTCAACAAATAAAGGAACAACTGTTCTTGGTTTTGCGAAGTTAGAACCACCAAATACTTTAGGTAGATACTGAGTGTCTGAATTTTGGAATGATGTTTCAAAGAAGAATTGTTTTCCGTCTTTGTTGTAAAATTTAATTCAAATGTTGAGTATGGGTTTTTAGTAACACCTGAATATTGACCAGTACAATCCATAGTTACATCAGTTAAACCTGATACTTCATAAACCGCACCATTGTCAGTACCGTAAGTAGCTAAACCTCTTGAACGAAGTGTTGCAATAACTACATCATCATAATCAGTGTAAGCAGTTCCTGAGTAAACATAAATTCTACCTATCAAAGTACCTGTGTAACAATTTACAGGTGCTGCGGTTGTGGTAGTCGTAGTAGTTGTAGGTGTAGGTGATACACATGGGTCAGTAGTTGTTGTAGTGGTTACAGGTGCAACAGTTGTAGTTGTTGTAACTGGTGTCATAGTTAAACCTGTTACTATTGACCAGAATGAATAACCAGTATAAGCTGCGTTTCCGATATTATCAAATAATGCGTAGTACCAAGAATCGTTCTGTGGTGCTTCGTAATTAATTAAAGACGCGTCTACTGATTCAACACCCATTACGTTTGTTTCAGCAGTAAAGATTGGTGCAAAAGCTTGGTAAGTATCTCCTGAAATAGCTCCATAATAATAAATTGATGTAGCTTCAGTTGATGGTGCATTCATGATATCAAAAATTTGATTATTCATGTTAGTTCTTAACGTACTAGTACTACCATCAAATAATTCATAAGGTAAATCAATTCTACCTGCAATTTCAGTTGGGATTTGTGTTGGGTCTAAAAACTCAATTGTGTTTAAACTATTAGTACAACCTGAGAAATCAATTGCAAAATCAATTGTTAAAAAGTCATTACATGCCGGTTGACAATCAACAACAACAGGGTCTTCACAATAGAAGTCAATTGTTGATGGGTCAACATTTCCTTTTACACTAATAGACCAAGATGGTCCTGCGTCATAACCTGATAAACCTAAAATTCTTGTTACAAATAATTGGTTAGATTGTTGTAAGTAAGCCTTAGCAATGTAAGCGGCTTCATATTTAGGGATTTGGGTGTTAATGAATTTTTCGGGTGAAGTTCCACCAAAGTAAGTAGAGAACTCATCGAAGTTAGTGATAAAGATTGGTTCAAATGCTGGTCCAGTTAAGGTTTCACCAACAATACCCAATGTTGTAACACCAACACTCTGAGCTACGAAACTTAAGTCAACTTCTGATGTATACACTCCAGGTGATACGAATACTTTACTGTTTGTTGCCATTAGTCTTTTTGTTTCTTAAATTTTATTTTCTTATAAATATTATCAAATAAACCAAAATACTTTACTTTATACGAAGTATTTATTATTTAGGCAGACTATTTTCTGCCTTTTTTCTACCATGAATAAAGAGGATAAAAAAATCAAAAATCTAAAGATATCGGTTGAGGTTCACGATGTGTTAAAGACATATTGTGAAAAGAGGGGCATTAAGATGTATCGGTTTTTGGAAAAGCTGATACTTGACAAGTGTAAGGAAAAACCCGATATCTACGGTGAAAATTAAATTAGAAGGTTTCTTAATTTAATATTAGCTTCTTGTGTGTTGTCTTTTTTAGTAACAACAAATCTAACCACATCATTAGTATTAATCTGAATTTCGGTAATATCTGAACCGTAATAATCATTGTTAATGAATACATCATATGTATCTACATTATCTGTTGATGTTATTGAGGAGTTAGTTGTGTATTCAAAAATTTCTGTAATAATATTATTACCTACAATAAAAAGAATATCCATATCAACAGATTTATTATCAATACCAATCTTCTTTTGTTTTACTCTTGAGGTTGTGTCAAATTCCACAACTTGTAAAATTCTTGATACAGCAGGTGAAACTTCAAATTCGTTTTCGTCAATTAAAAACCCTAACATTGTAAATTCATATGATTGTACATAATATTTTCTTTTGGTAATATCCATAACAGATTCGTCTGAAATATTACCCATTACAATAGGAATGTAGTGTCCTTTAATAACAGTATAGGCTTGTCTTGAAGCAAACATCTCAAGGATGTTTTTATTGAATTGGTTTAATTCTCTCATTCGGTTACATACAATCTTAACCTGATAACTAATGTCGACAGGTACTGGTTGTGGTATTTTGTAAACATCCGCCCCATGTCTTTGTCCGTCCCAAGTAGGTACTTGAGCATAAAAGTATTGTCTTCTATTTGGAATATTGTAAAGTAATGCAGGATTGGTACCAAATTTAACTTCGGGTATTCTAACTACGGTAATGAATGGAGGTTCAACATTCTTATCTATATTTTGAATGTTCCATGTTTCAACAAATTGTGACCAGTTTTGTGTTGTAATAATAATATCAACCATTGGTATTACTTTACCATCAACAACTGTCTTTAAATCATTCTTAACAAAATCCAAAAAACCACCATCTAAATCGGCATGAAGAATCGACTTAGGAAGGTAGGTACCATCCTTATTAATCTTCTCTAACAATTCCTCTCTTCTTGGATATAAAGTCTTAGGGAAAGTTAAAGGTATATTCTTCTTTATACTTTTTTTAGGTAAAGGCATTATCTAATAATTTTAGGTTCTTGTTTAAATACAACACGTCCTTTACTAAGAACATCATAATCTTTATTGTCAAAAACAATAATCTCGTTATTATTTGCAAAAGCTATTTTATCAACTTTATTCTTTGATGTATAATCTCTCATTCCGTAAGTGTTCACAATAGTTAAACCTTCTTCCGTACTAAAAGACTTTAAAGGTTTAATTTGATAATTAACACCGTCAATAGTTACATCCACACCACCCCATCTATCCATTTTAGAACCATGTGGGTAGTATGTAACATCGTCAGAACCAATCTTATTTAAAAAGTTATTAACCGTTTCTCTTTCTAATTTTAACCCACTTTCAATTGATTTCCACTGTCTGTCTAATAAAAGTTTTGTATATTCTTTATTGTTTTTAAATAAATCAGCCATCCACTCTACAATATCCATATCGGGATTTTCCTCAATATATTTTAAATAAATCAATGAGTGTATTTCGTCTTTTGTGTCAAAATAATTTAAAACAGACCAAGTTTCATCATCACCTAATCTTTCACCAATAGTGTAAATGTCTCTAACACCTGGTGTAAAAATTTGGTCTTCAGAGTGCCAATTTTCAGGGAAGGCCAATTCTAACGCTTTTTTAACACTATTAGAGGTTATACCCGCATTAGCCGCTGAATTTGTTTTAGTTGAGCTTGGTGGATATTTTTCATTGAATGTTGAGATTTCTACACTTAGTTTATTTTTAATTGGGTCGAAATAAACATCCTTCTCATCAAAAATAAAATTACCATTACCACCCTTAATACTAACTAAATTGTTAGGTGTGTCACTACTTGGTACTGGTAATGGGTTATTGAAATAATATCTTTTGGTTTTACCCTTTTCAAATTTACCAATTGTTGTGTA
>Ga0102823_1000377_pt1 | contig 18466 bp, 16 predicted proteins | sample ColrivemetaGS743_FD_78459 | JGI IMG/M metagenome (GOLD analysis project Ga0102823, IMG submission 78459) | Estuarine microbial communities from the Columbia River estuary - Ebb tide non-ETM metaG S.743 | ecosystem: Environmental > Aquatic > Marine > Intertidal zone > Estuary | place: USA...
CAGAAATTTGGTGTAATCGTTTTTCGTTTTTAGCTAAGGTTTCTGCTTCATCAACCAAATCAATGTCATGAAAGCAGAAATAATCAAAGCCCATTTTAGTGATGAATTCAAAAGCAGCGTCTGCTTTATCTTTAGCACGTTGAATAGGATCTCCAGACTGGTCCCAAGGAAACTGTTGCGTTCCTGGGCCAAATGGATCTCCTCCTTGTCCACAGAAACTATGCCAATAGGCAACAGCAAACTTAAAGTGCTCTCGCATGGTTTTTCCCATTACCATCTGATCTGGATTGTAAAACTTAAAAGCCATCGGATTATCTGAAGTTTTTCCTTCGTATGCAATTTTTCCGATTCCCTTGTAAAATTCTTTATCTCCTGTAACTATCATTGTATTTTATTTAAATTATTTAATGCTTTATCTAATTCATCTTTCCATTTTTGGTAGGAGTCGAAATACGCTTTGTTTTTGACGTCTGGCTCTACTTTGGCTGTAAAATCTATAGAGGCAATACTTTCAGAATAATCTTCTGTGGAATTATTTTCTATCCCTGCAGCCCTAGCAGCTCCAACTGCTCCCGTGGTATTGTATATTTCGATGGGCTGACCAATCAAACTAGAAACTGTAGATGAAAAAATAGAGGAACGAAACAAATTATCATTTCCAGCTCTTACCACTTTGATATCCATCGCATCTTCTTTCATAATCTCCATCCCATACGCGAAAGAAAAGGCAATTCCCTCTAACGCTGCCCTACATAAATGTCCTTTTTCATGAATATTTAAATTCAAATTAGTGAGGCGCGCTCCGGGGGTTTTATTAAACAACATTCGCTCGACACCATTACCAAAGGGTAGATTAATAAGACCGTCACTACCAATAGAAATTTTAGATGCCCATTCATTCATTTCACTAAAACTAGTTGCTTGTGTGACTTTTCGCAACCAACTGTATTGAATTCCAGCACCATTAACACAAAGTAAAGTCCCAACAATAGGTTTTGCTTCGGTATAATTAACGTGAGCAAAATGATTAACTCTAAAATATTCTTTTGAAGTAGTTCTATCATTCACAGCAAATAATACCCCAGAAGTACCCCCAGTAGCTGCGACTTCTCCTGGGTTCAATATGTTAAGTGCGAGAGCATTATTTGGTTGATCACCTGCTCTATAGCGAATTGGAATCCCAATAGGCAAACCTGTTTGAATAGAAGCTACTTGCGTGACCCTACCTTGATCCTCAAAATTATTAACAATGGAAGGAGTAAGAGAGGTATCTATTCCATAATACTCTAATAACCAATGGGCTACTTTCTTCTCTTTATAATCCCAAAGCATCCCTTCCGAAAGACCATTTCTAGTGGTAGCTATTTCTCCTGTGAGCTTATAAGCTATATAGTCTCCAGGCAACATATAGTGTTTTATTTTAGTATAAAGCTCAGGTTCATTTTCTTTTACCCATTTCAGCTTAGAAGCAGTGAAATTTCCTGGAGCATTCAAAAGATTAGATCCATATTTTGCTTCACCAATACTACTTGCAGCAGCATCTCCAATTGAAACAGCTCTACTGTCACACCAAATAATAGACTTCCGAAGACTTTGTTTTTCTTTATCCACTACTACAAGTCCATGCATTTGATATGAAATTCCTATGGCTAAAATCGTATTTGCATCAATTTTATTTTCAGCAATAATTCGCTTGGTACCTACACACAAATGTTTCCACCACATTTCAGGATCTTGCTCTGCCCATCCAGGTTGGATCGAATCAATAGGCATTTCATTTTTAGGCTCTGTAAGCACAGCTACTTCTTGGTTTGTTCTTGCATTTACCAATGCAACTTTTACCGACGAACTCCCAATATCAAATCCTATATAAAACATTTTTATTTAACTAAAAAATTAGGGAAATCGGATGTTTTTTCACAACCAATTTGATCCATCACTTGTCGTAATTCTGTTTTGATTAATTCCATGGTATGCTCACCCCCTTGGCTTCCAAGGGCGCCAACACCATACATAAAAGAACGTCCCATAAAAGTGAATTTAGCTCCACTAGCAAGAGTTCTAGCTACATCAGGCCCAGATCGTAATCCACTATCCATCATTATGGTAATTTTATCTTCGTATTTTTTATTCAAACTTTGCAAAGCATGTAATGTTGATTGCCCAGCATCAAGTTGTCTTCCCCCATGATTTGAAATAATGACTCCATCAATTCCTAACGATATTGCTTTTTCCATATCAGCACTACTTGCAACTCCTTTTAATACAATTTTACCTTTCCATAGATCGCGGATGGGTTTTATTTTTTCTTCATTTAAACGCCCATCAAACGTTGCATCCATAAACTTTCCCAACTGATTTAAATTCAACCCTTTTGGCATGTAGGGCAAAAGTGATTCAAACTGAGGCTGGCCGTTCATAAGTGTCTTTAAAGCCCATTCAGGACGTTTAAGAATTTGAATGAAATTATTAATTGACATCTTGGGTGGCATTGCAAGTCCATTTCTAATATCACGAGGACGAAACCCAAAAGTGGGTACATCGCTAAGTAAAACCAAAACAGGATAGCCTGCATTTGAAGCACGTTCAATTAGGTCGTCTCTTACTTCTTTTTTTGCAGGATGATATAATTGAAACCATGCCTTACCTTCAGAAATTTTACCAATTTTTTCAATACTACTTGTTGTAACTGTACTCAATACAAAAGGAAGATTTTGCTTCTTTGCAGCATGTGCTAATATTTCAGGAGCTTTGGGCCACATCAAACCCTGAAGTCCAATAGGGGCAACTCCAAAAGGGGCATCATAGGTTTCCCCAAAAAGGGTGGTTTTCAAATCAACCTGTACTTTACTTTTTAAATAATTAGGAATCAATTCTACAGCTCGGATGTCTGAAGTGTTTTTTTTTAAATTAATGTCATCATTACAACCACCATCTAAATATTCAAATGCAAACTTTGGCATTTTTCTTTTTGCTTTTTTTCTAAGATCATCAATAGAAGGGTACTTTAAATTAAATGCTTGAGCCATAAACTAAATATATTGAAAAAAAGGATTTCACGTTCAAAAATAGATTCGAATTTATGTTAAAGGGTATAATTTAAACCAAATGAATTAAAATTTGTCTAAATTAGATCACTAACAAATTGTAAAAATAATGAAAGCTAAAAATCAAAACTTTTCTAGAAGATCGTTTCTTGGTAAAACTGCAACTGTTGCAGCAGGACTTTCTCTAACAGGCTCCTCTCTTTTTGGAGCACCAGCATATATTCCAAATTTATTAAATCCTAATTCTACTATTAACGGGGTTCGTCTTGGAGTGATTACCTATTCCTTTAGAGCAATGAAAGACCAAAGTGCTGAAGCTATCTTACAATATGTTTTAGATAGTGGAATAAGTGAAATTGAATTAATGGGTAGTACCGCAGAATCATTCAACGGTCGTCCTGAGAATAAAATGGATCGCAGGAAATTTTATTCACTCATGCGAAAAGAAAGAAACAATAAACTTTCAGAAGAGGATGCAAAAGAATTGGAGGACCTTAAGTTTCAGTCTACTTCTTTCGAAAAAGAGGTGGAAAAATGGAATATGACTCGCTCTTTAGATGGATTTACTAAGCTCAAAAAAATGTATAACGATGCAGGGGTTAATATTTATGCTTTTAAACCAGACTATCTACTAAACGAAAAGAATTCAGATTCAGACATCAATTATGCGATGCAAGCTGGAAAAATTTTAGGTGCTTCTCATGTTACATTAGAATTACCTAAAAATTCTGCTCATACACTCAGATTAGGACAACTCGCTGAGAAAAACGGAATTTATGTAGCTTATCATGGTCATGAACAACAACATCCTACATGGTGGGATACTGCCTTAAAACAATCACCTCATAATGCAATGAACCTTGATCTGGGTCACTATACGGCGGCAGGTAACACTGATTCAATTGAATTAATTCAAAATAAAAGTCAAAATATTTTGAGCATGCATGTGAAAGACAGACAGAATCCTGAAAATGGGAAAAAGAATGTTTCATTTGGAAATGGTGATACTCCCATAAAAGAGGTCCTCAAGTTGATGCGCGATAATAAATATAAATTTGCAGCAACAATTGAATATGAATATGACACCCCTGAGGATTCAAGTATTATTGAAGAAATAAAAAAATCTGTTGCTTACTGTAAAGATGCATTAGAGTCATAAAGTTTTATTTTTCTTAGTTAATATGTCTCTTAGGAAGTACAATCTTTTTATTTTAATACTTACTACAAACTTTGCAATGGCACAAGGTTATGAAACACAAGCATACGAGCTTATTCAAACTTTTTCTGAAGGTGAAATTCGATTTTATCCCCAAGTGATGAAGGTTAAAACCAACAATAAAAGTGGTTTTTCCTCTCTATTCAAATATATCTCAGGAAATAATGTTCAGCAACAAAAAATTGCAATGACAACTCCCGTTCATATGGATAAAAATACTGGCAAAGGAAATATGGAGTTTGTTTTACCTGAAAAATTTAATAAAGACAACACCCCACTTCCTCTGGGAAATGATGTTGAAGTCTATCAATCTGAAGCCGGATATTTTGCTGCTTTTAAATTTAGTGGCTACACAAATTTAAAAAAAGAACAAATGGTCATCAAAAAAGGGAAAGCCTTTTTAATGGAAAACAATATATCATATAAGGATTCACCCATTGTTCTTGTTTACAACAGTCCTTATGCATTTTTTAATAGAAAAAATGAAATACTATTTCCTGTATATTACTCAAAGTAAAAACAATACAAACCATAATAAAAAAGAATTATGAGAAAATCAATACTAATTATTATCACAATCACTCTTGTAAATTTTTACCCTACCGTTAATGCTCAAGAGAAAGTAATTCCAAGTATCAACCCAGAGCAGCAACTTCAAAAATTAGGAATCGTACTGCCCAAGCCATCGAAACCAATAGCTAATTATGTCCAATGTGTGCGTACTGGAAACCTATTATTTCTATCGGGAAATGGCCCATTAAAAATTGACGGCACTTTTATTACTGGGAAAGTTGGATCCGATTTAACAATTGAAGAAGGGTATGAAGCTGCGCGTGTAACGGGAATAAATCAATTAGCAATATTAAAAGCTGAACTCGGTGATTTAAATAGGGTGAAACGTATTGTAAAAGTATTGGGAATGGTAAATTCATCTCCTGATTTCACTGACCCCCCTAAGGTAATAAACGGGTTTTCTGATTTGATGGTTCAAGTATTTGGAGAGCGAGGAAAACACGCCCGTTCTGCCGTTGGAATGGTAACACTTCCTGCAGGAATTGCCGTTGAAATTGAGCTTATCGTTGAAGTAGAATAGAGAAGGTTCTAACAAAAAAAGTCCGTAGAATCTACGGACTTTTTTTGTTAAAATATATTCCGAACACTAATTAAACCCGATTTTTTTTAATCCCTCATGGCTTACTTTTATAGCCTCCAAGGGCTCCATAGTAAAAGTTCTATCCTGCTCAACAAAATAGGATTGCATCCCCGAAAGTTCTTTTTTTGCTAAAATAGTTTCAAAATCTATCGTTCCATTTCCAACGGGAGCAAAACGCCCTTCTTTATCCATATCTTTTACATGCCACAACTTAAATCTACCTGGATATTTTTCGAAGTAAGCTAAAGGATCAGCACCCGCCTTAGTAACCCAATAAAGATCCATTTGAAAATTAACAAACTCAGGATCGCAATTTTCAAGAAGATAATCAATAACTACTTCACCATTTGCATCTGCCATAAATTCAAAATCATGATTATGATATAATAATTTTAGCCCAGAAGCTTTTGCTTTCTTCCCTAAAATATTTAAAATATTAGCTAAGTTTTCTGCTCCACCTTCCATACTCATGCCTTGATCATCTGATGTGAACAATCCCATGGGAGGAACAGGTACAACGAAATATTGAAATCCAGCAGCTTTCACATCAGCCATCATGGCATCAGCATTTTCTAACGAAACACTAGAGTTATGTGAACTTAGCGGAGTTAAGTTTAACGAACTCAAAAGCGCCTTAAAATCTGTGGGAGAATAATTATAAAACTTTCCTTCTTTATATCCTGCAGCTTCAATATAAGTGTATCCAGAATCAGTTACCGCCTGGAGTGTCCCTTTTGTATCTTGATCCATTTGGTCTCTCACTGTATAAAGAGCAAGTCCTCCAAATTTATCTTGACTACAACTTAAGGATATGTTTACTAGAAATAAAACTAATATTAGTTGTTTAAATTTTAAATGTTTCATGGGCTGTTTTTAATAAGAAAATTAAAAGTAGTCTTTTTAATAAATTGAAAATTGCTTTAGACTCTTTTTTATTAATAAATATAACACCTCTTCCTAATAAAAATACCTCAAGCAAATAAAAAGAATAGAAAAAGGTAGAGCAAAACAAATATTGAAAACACTTTGTTGAATAAATCCCTCAGATTAATTCAATACTTAATTTCAGTATTAAAAGGATACAGAAAAGAGGTTACAGAGAAATAAATAGAATGTTAATAATAATCGTTTTAATATTTCTTTGTAGTTTTCTGATATTAAATTAACCATAAATGAAAAAAATCTTCTTATACTACTATTCGTTCCTTTAATATCTTTTGACAAAATGGTTTTTCAATATATAAAGGTTGAAGAAGAATAAATAAAACTCAAAACGATAAGATTACATATCATATATCATCTCCGTATTTAAATAGAAAAACTGTTTTCTGAAACCCATGCCCTTGTTTTTGGATAAAGAGTGTATGAGAAGTTTTAGCTATTGATTTTTAGAAGAAAAAATTTGATTTGTTGCCAATATGTTGCCAAAAACAAATAAAAAAATCCGCAACTTAATATTAAACAATGAGTTACGGACTCTTAAAGTACCTTGGGTGGGAATCGAACCCACACTTCCGAAAAAACTGGATTTTGAATCCAGCGCGTCTACCAATTCCGCCACCAAGGCTAGGGGCATCAAAAGTAGTAAATTATTTTTTCCCTTGAATTAAAAATTACAATAATGCTATCCATTAATTTATTTATAAATTTGAACTCTTAAATAATAATATGGAAACTCCCGCTAAAATATTTTCCTGTACACAGAGTACAGAACTTTCATCCTTAATCGCAGAAAAATTCGGTTCTGAAATGGGCAAAGTAAATTTCTCTCGCTACAGCGATGGAGAGTTTCAACCCTCTTTCGAAGAATCTGTTCGAGGTACTCGGGTGTTTATTATCGGGTCAACCCACCCCACCTCTGAAAATCTAATGGAAATGCTTCTAATGCTCGATGCTGCAAAACGGGCTTCTGCACGACATATTACAGCGGTACTCCCCTATTTTGGTTGGGCACGTCAAGATCGAAAAGATAAGCCTAGAGTTCCAATAGGAGCGAAACTGATTGCAAAATTATTAGAAACTGCAGGAGCGACACGAATTATCACCATGGACTTACACGCTGACCAAATACAAGGATTCTTTGAAAAACCCGTGGATCATCTTTTTGCTTCCTCCATTTTCATCCCCTATATAAAGTCACTAGGATTAGACAATTTAACCATTGCTTCACCTGATATGGGAGGATCAAAACGTGCTTATGCTTATTCAAAATTCCTGAGCAGTGATGTTGTTATTTGTTACAAGCAAAGAGAAAAAGCAAACATAATCTCTCATATGGAACTCATCGGTGATGTGGAAGGTAAAAATGTAATCTTAGTTGATGACATGGTTGACACTGCTGGAACGCTAACTAAAGCAGCAGATTTAATGATGGAAAGAGGAGCTATTTCTGTGAGGGCAATTTGCACACACGCTCTACTTTCAGGGAACGCATACGAAAAAATTGAATCCTCAAAATTAGAAGAATTAATTGTAACCGATTCTATTCCCCCAAGAATTAGTCACCCTAAAGTAAAAGTGTTATCTTGCGCCCCATTATTCGCTGAAGTAATGCAAAATGTGCACTACAATAAGTCAATAAGTTCAAAATTTATAATGTAACCTTAATTTAAAAAAAAATGAAATCTATTACCATTAATGGATCTAAAAGAGAAAGCGTAGGCAAGGTAGCTACCAAGGCGTTACGCAATGCTGGCAGAGTTCCCTGTGTTTTATATGGTGGAGGCGAACCGCTTCACTTTTCTGCACCGGAACTTGATTTCAGTAAGCTCGTTTACACTCCTAATGCACACACTGTAGTAATTAATTTAGACGGTGAAAATGTAGCTGCAATTCTACAAGACATTCAGTTTCATCCTTTAACAGACAAAATTTTACATATTGACTTCTATCGCCTATTTGATGATAAAGAAGTTTCTATGAATATTCCTGTTAAAGTTGAAGGTGCTGCTCCTGGAGTATTAAACAGTGGAGGGGTATTAGTGCTAAACAAACGTAAACTTCGTGTTAAAGCACTTCCTAAAGATCTCCCTGACTTTATTGTTGCAAATATTTCTAAATTAAAATTGGGCAATAAATTATATACCGCAGAACTTCAAACTGAAGAATACACTCTTCTTCACCCTGACAATACAGTGGTATGTCAAGTCCGTACTTCTAGAGCTTCCGTAAAAGAAGAAGAAGATGAAGACGACACAACAACAGAAGAAGGAACTGAAGGAGGAGATACTGCATCAGCAGCTGAAACATCTGAAGCCCCTGCAGAAAGTTAATTCTTAATTTTCAGCCGAAAATATAAAGCATGTGGCCAGTAAACCACATGCTTTTTTTATTTTAGTGCTATGTTTTCATTTAAACATCTTTTTTCAAAAAAAACTTCAGTATTAGCTATGAAAAAATTTCTAATAGTTGGCTTAGGAAATATTGGTGAAGAATATGAAAATACTCGACATAATGTGGGTTTTAGCATTTTAGACCAAATAGCTGAAAAAAATGAATGCCTTTGGGAAACGAAAAAATTAGCTGACTATACCCTACTAAAGAAAAAAGGAAGACAATTCATCTTAATCAAACCTAACACTTTCATGAATAGAAGTGGTAAGGCCGTCCGATACTGGGCATTACAAGAAAATATTCCTTTAGAAAACATCCTCATCTTGACTGATGAAATCCACCTACCCTTTGGAACTATTCGAATAAAGGGTAAAGGGAGTCCCGCAGGACATAATGGATTAAAAGATATAGAAAATCAACTCAATACCCCAAATTATGCTCGACTACGATTTGGAATTGGTCAAGAACAAAAAGCTTTTGATCAAGTTAAATTTGTCTTAGACCCGTGGGAAGTGTCAGAACAAAAAGTACTGCCTGAACGCTTTGAACTATGCTCAAAAGCAATTCTATCCTTCGGTCTAGAGGGGTTGAACTCAGCTATGAATCATTTTAATGGAAAATAAATCTTTAAAGCGTTTGAAATTGATAAATTTCAGAAAAAGATCGATTTCCTTCACCATCAATACTTTCAACTTGCCAGAAATAAAGGGTATTTGAATTTAGTACTTGAGTACTCTCTGAATTTGTCAACTCTTCCTCCCTTGTAATTAATTCATTTTCAGAAGTTCCTATATATAAAGTATAGGTTTTAATGTCACCATCTAAATCATTTCCTTCCCAATTTAAATTATAGGTGTTGGACTCGTTTAAAGTAATTTCTTCCTGATTTGAAGGTTCCAACAAGATGGCAGGAAAAGGAAAATGACTTTCCTCAGGACTACCCTCCAAATAAAATTGCCAAACCAAACTTTTCCCTTTCATTTCTGTCAATATAGATTTTGACACTATATACCATTGGTAAGGTGCACCGCTAGGCAAAACGACAGACTCTGTAAGCAATAAAGTTGATATACTCTGTAGTTTTCCAGTGATAGAATTCTGGATAACCAACTCATAAGAATCGGAATGAAGAGGGGCAGTCCATTGAAAACGGACCTGGCTTTCAAAATCATTGATTCGAGAAGCAGTAGTACATGTATCCAAATTACTTGGCGAGATCAAATCTGCTGGTTGTGGATCAGGAATAGGGTCTGGCCCACATCCAATTAGTAACACTAACAGTAAAAGTGCTAGTCTATTCATTGCTTTAAAACTTTTAATGTTTCTGAATAACTATCATAATCAATTCGCAAAAGATACCATCCTGGCTGGAATTGATTCATAGGGATAACTTCTAAATCTTGATGAATAGTGTGGTTTTTAGACCAAATCATGTCTCCAGCTCCTGAATAAATTGCAATAAAGGCCTTACGTCCTTTTGGTAAAATAAGGGTTGCTTCGTCTAAAACAGGATTAGGAAAAATCTTTGCATTCTCTCCTAAATTTATCCACTCCTCGTAAACCCCTTGACAAGGACTATTTGTTGTCACTCTAACATAGTTTGTTTTTTGAGTAAGTACTACTTGAACTTTTTCTTCTTTTAAATAAGTTGTTGTTTGACCATTGATCATGACATTATACTTTTCCCCCCCCGATAAATCTATATCCAAAATAGATGAAGAAGGATTCAATATTGCCTGAACCTCTAAACTTGGAGGAGCTGTTATTTCTGTGTCAAAACAATATTCAAACTCAGGGAATGAACTGGTCTGGACGCATATAGAATAGGCACCTGCAGCAAGATTACCTAGCGTTTTTCCCAGAGAAGTAAAAAGTAACTCCTGCTGAAAACCATTAGACCCAATAATTGATGCAGTATAGGTATATTCTGCACGAGCATCAAAAGTGAGAGAGCCATTATCTTTTTCCAAACAACTTGTGTTCTTTTTGGTTAAACTTATATTTAGAGCTGAAAAAACATCACAGACATCTCCTATTCCGTTTTCATCAATATCTTCTTGATTTTCATTTGTCAATAAAGGACAGTTATCATTATCATCCACAATAGAATCACTATCACTATTAGAAAGTAAAATACCTTGCACACATAATTCTAATTCAAAACCAAGTAATTGACCTGAATCTTCAGTATACTTATCTTCAACTATCAACTTCCAAACTCCCTTGGAGGAAGTACCATAAAGCACACTAATATCCTGAAGGGGCTTAAAAGATCCTGTAAAAGGTGCTTGAGCTTCAAAAATACTTGTTGATGCTTCTTGATCAAACAATGCTTGCGTATAATTATCGTTAGAGTCCCCTAATTCGCTACTTAACAAATAAAGAGTCTCATCAGGAGATTCTAGATAAAGAGTTAAGTCCCCTACCCAGGTATGTTCAATATCAACCAAAACATTAATATCAATAATGGGTAGATCATAACTTACACTCAAAGATGCAGTGGTAATACCTACTTGATTATCGGTAGCATCTAATAAGCTTTTTGGAAGAGATACTGAAGTAGCATCGATACAAGAAATTTTGCTGGTAGTAAACTCGAAAACATCTGAAAAAGGGGCATCATTACATGAATTTTTATTTTGAACTCGCCAGTAATACACTCGATCAGACTCAAGATTTTTTATTGAAAATTGATTTTTAGTCAATACCGTATCTTTAACAAAAGAATTAAAATTTTCACTTAACGAAATCTGAAATCTTGATGAATCGGAATTAGGATCACTTTCCCATTCAAAGTCCAAATTTATATCTTGAGCTGTTGCATTATTAGCCGGGTTTATTAAGCCTATGGCGTTATTATTTTCAACTCTTTGTTTTAAAACAAAAAGGAACCCCTCTGAGTCAGCAATTATTGGAATATTAATAAATAAGCTGTAATCTGAAGGCAAGAGATTATTCAGTCCTCGTAATATTAAAAAACCTGTACTAATACTAGAGGAATAGGCAGCTCTAGAAAACTGAGCTTGCACTCCCGCTGGGAGTCCTTCAATTTGTGGTGAAAAAGTCTCATCGAAACCTTCCTTTCTTTCAATCGTAAAATCAAATTGAATAGAATCACTAGAACAATTTTCTTTTAGATAAGGTTCAAATTGAATTACTACGTTACGAGATTCTATTGAAAAGACAGTACTATTTAAAGCAAAAAATATTCCCCCTTGTGCCTTAATTTTAATTCTTGCTTCATCAGTATTTATGTCGTTTGGGATTAACACTTCTGCAGTTCCTGTATTGGGAATGTCACTAGCTAAGGTTCTTAAAAAAGTTAAACCGCCATCAGTTGAAAGATAAATAGTCACCGATGATACACTTATAGGAGCAGTATCTGTATTTGCAACATTCCAAGTAATTGTTTCTCTTGACCCTCCTTTTAAAACTATATTGGCCAGTTTTTGCGACGTTATTTCAAAAGGTCCAGCAGAGGCATCAGCAATAACCTTAATTTTATCTTGAGCAACTTGTATAGCATTTCCAAAAGGTCTCCTAACTGTAAGTCCCCACTCCATTGACCTTGAAACAAGGGGAACAGTCTCCCATGCATCGTTTACAGTTGGTTTTACCTGAGTTAAATTATTAGAAATTAATTGTTCTGGATTTGGAATTGACCTAGTATAATCGAATGTAGGCGGTAGAGAACGATTTAATGAACCACTGACATTATAGGGACCAAAACTATCAGATGTCACCTGACCGCTATCTAGTTGTTCCCAACAGTAAGTAGTTCCTAATTCTTGTTCTATTTGCTGGGCATCGAGCTCGTAAGCAGTACCAATAGGAATATAATAATCACTGCCTGCATTTGTACTGAAAACTGTAGTCCCTAAAGATTCAGTGGTTGCACATTCTGCAGTGGCAATCACTCCTAAAATATTTTGAATACTGTAGAAATGAAAATAAGGGTCTCCATGTAATTGAACATCATCTTCTGCTGTTATTCCTGCATAGGCCATTATTGTAGAACCACTACCTGGCTCCGCATTAAAGCCAGTGCCCTCAGTATCAAATGAAAACGAATGATAGGCACCAAATTGATGACCAATTTCATGACCAGCATAATCAAGATCAAAGTAATCATTGCGGTATTCACCCCCAAAAATATCTCGAAAAGGATGGGTAGAATAACCCTGCCCCTTCTTTCCAGAAACACATACACAACCAATACAGCCAGCATCTCCATCAGGTTGTCCGTAGTCAAACACATGGCCTATATCATAGGAAGAATCACCCATAACTTCATCTAAGGTAGATTGTAATTCGGTAGCAAAATTACCTGAAAATGGATCTGTGTCTTGATCTTCATAAATTAAACGTTCATCGGACACCAACTCAAGTCTAACCTTAACTTCGTCTTCAAAAACGCTACTAATACGATTTACTGAACTCACCAAAGCCCCCATAGCGTCTTCCACATTGGTCCCGTTGGAATCGTCATTATCCCCCCAAAAGCTTGTATATTCTCCAGTTGTGGCTACGGCAATTCTAAAAATTTTGACAACATTGTTTTCACTGGTCGTTTTAGCGCTAAAATTTTGAACTTTATCTTTCAATAAAACACCTTCTGTTTTACATGAAAGCGACGGAGCAAAATCGGATTTTGATTTTAGGTAAGTAAAATGCAGGTTTTTTTGTCCTTTTTGTGTTTGAATAAAAAAATCAGGTCCCTCAACTAATTTCAACCATGCATTTATTCCGTTGCGATGAGTACTCAATCTCACGCGAACTTCAGGTCTTATGACACTTCGCCCCTCATATGTTTTTATACTAGGATAGCGTTTTGAAAGAGCATCGGAAAGAAGAGGTACAGAGACTATTGAAAAAGTTTCCATCTCTCCTTTTTCGTTTGGTAATACCAATGTTTGAATATTTGAATTAATGCCTTTTTGAGTTGGCTTGAGCAATGAATTATTGAGCGTATAATAAGCCTCTCCTAGCTGCTGAGGAAATGAAGAAATTCCCGAAACAGACGAGTCTACTTTAGTCCACACCTCTTGACCGTTGGTTTTAACAATAAAAAACAAAAGAAATAAAAGGAACCAAAAAGGTTTATTCAAACAACAAAAAAAATAGTTTTTCAACTGAAAAATAATTGCTTTAACAAATTTTATAAACTTGATAGGTCATAAAAATAAGGAAACAAATTAGTCTATCCATGATAATGGCTTATTTTTGTCGCTTAAATCAAATTTCTATTCCAAAGAATGAAAGTAGTTAATGATATTAAAAACTATCGTTCTGACAAAAAATCCATTTTAACGATTGGCACTTTTGACGGAATTCATATTGGGCATCAAAAAATTCTTAAAAGCCTTGTTGCACAAGCAAAAAAAGAAAATCTACTTGCCAATGTCCTGACTTTTTTTCCACACCCCAGGATGGTTTTACAAAAGGAATCTCAAATTAAACTTATTGACACCCTCAAGGAACGAGAAGATTTTCTGAGAAAACTGGGCGTTGATAATCTTATTATTCATCCCTTTTCAGTTGCTTTTTCTAAACTCACAGCGTTAGAATTTATTCAAAACATTTTGGTGAAACAACTAAAAATCGATTCATTATATATTGGTTATGACCATAGATTTGGTAGAAATCGTGAAGCAACCGTAGAGGATTTAAAAAGTTATGGTCAGCAATACGATTTTAAAGTTAACATTATTAGCGCTCAGCAAATCGCTACCATTGCGGTTAGTTCTACAAAAATAAGAGAGGCTATTGCTTTGGGTGATTTTGTCAAAGTTCATCATTTCTTAGGGCGTCCTTTTCAATTGAGGGGAACTGTAACTAAAGGAGAAGGTATTGGAAGAAAATTGGCCTTCCCAACAGCTAATCTTAATGTCAATATCCCATATAAAATTATACCACCACAAGGCGTTTATCTTGTTTCTATTCTTCTAGAGAAAGGCGTTTTTTATGGTATGATGAATATTGGAACTCGACCAACCTTAAGTGGCAAAAATGAAAGTATCGAAATTCATATTTTTGACTTTAATGAAGATTTATATGGGAAAATGATTACCGTTTGTCTTTATGAAAAAATCAGAGATGAAAGAAAATTCGATTCTCTAGAAGCACTTAAAACACAACTAATAAAAGACAAAAAAAAATGTAAAAGAACCCTAACAGTAAAAGGGTTGATCTAAAATTACTTTATTTTTACACAAAATAATCTCCATGCTCGCACTGCAATTCATTAGAGAAAATAAAGAAGTCATTCTAAAAGGCTTAGAAAAAAGGAATTTTAAACATCCTGAATTAATTGATGCAATCATTGATTTAGACCAAGAACGTCGCAGCCAGCAAGCGACTTTAGACCAACATTTGGCTAGAGCTAACCAGTTGGCAAAAGAAATTGGAGGCCTTTTTAAAAGTGGAGAAATTGAAAAAGCAACAGTATTAAAAGAAGAAACAGCCTCACTAAAAACACAAACTAAAACACTTCAAGAAAAATTACAAGAAACCTCAGATTCACTTTTTGAATTGCGAACTCAAATTCCTAATATACCACACGAAAGCGTTCCTTCGGGAACAAATGAGGAAGATAATGAAGAGATTTTTAAATCAGGTTCGATTCCCAAGCTGGACGATAAAGCACTTCCTCACTGGGAATTAGCAAGCAAATATGACCTTATTGATTTTGAATTAGGAAGTAAAATTACTGGAGCGGGCTTTCCTGTATACAAAGGAAAAGGAGCTCGTCTTCAACGCGGTTTAATAAATTATTTCTTAGATCAAAATACAGCTGCAGGATACAAAGAAATGCAGGTTCCCCATTTAGTAAATGAAGCTTCTGGATTTGGAACAGGTCAACTTCCAGATAAAGAAGGCCAAATGTATCATGTACAAAATGATGACCTTTATTTAATTCCAACTGCAGAAGTTCCACTAACCAATTTGTATCGTAATACCTTACTTGACATCTCTGAACTACCAATTTGTCTAACAGGATTCACACCCTGTTTCAGAAGAGAGGCGGGAAGCTATGGTGCCCATGTAAGAGGACTCAATAGACTTCATCAATTTGATAAAGTAGAAATTGTTCGTATTGAAGAGCCTAAAAACGCAATGCAAGCTTTAGATCAAATGGTTGAACACGTAAAGTCAATATTAAATGCTCTAGAACTTCCTTATCGTATTTTAAGATTGTGTGGAGGAGACATAGGGTTTACTTCTGCTCTGACGTATGATTTTGAAATTTATTCAACAGCACAAGAACGTTGGTTAGAAATAAGTTCAGTCTCTACATTCAACAGTTTTCAAGCAGAACGCTTGCAATTGAGATACAAAGACAAAACAGGTAATAAACAAAATGTTCATACCTTAAACGGAAGTTCACTAGCCCTTCCGCGAGTGGTTGCTGGATTATTAGAAAACTGTCAAACTCCCGAAGGCATTATGATTCCAAAAGCGCTAGTACCCTATACTGGATTTGATAGAATTAACTAATGATTATTTATAATGTTACTTCTCAAGTAGTACCAGAGGTTCTAGAAAATTGGCTTGAATGGATGCAATCCTATTATATTCCTAAAGTATTATCTACTGAATATTTCAAAGAAGTTACTATTTTAAGGGTGCTTATTGACCAGACAACTGATCCAACCTATGCAGTGCAGTATAAGGCTAATTCTAAAGAGCTACTTCAACACTACTTAGAAACAGCAGCAAAGGAACACAAGAAGGAAATACAACAAAAATTTGGAACACAGGTTTTGTCTTTCGAAACGCATTTGGAACAAATAAGTAAACAATCATGAAACCTGTTCGTGCAAAAAAAAAATTAGGGCAGCATTTTTTAAATGACCTCAGTATTGCTCAAAAAATTGCCGACACATTAGTGTTTGATCATTATAAAAAAGTTCTTGAAATAGGTCCAGGAATGGGAGTGCTTACTCAATTTTTAGTTCCCAAAACAAAAAATCTTCACCTTATTGAAATTGATTCTGAATCAGTAAATTATTTAAGAAACAACTATTCTGAAATTGACACGAAGATTACAGAAGGAGACTTTTTAAAAATAAAATTAAAAAAAATATTTGGAGATCATCCCTTTGCCATCATTGGCAATTTTCCATATAATATTTCGACACAAATTGTTTTTAAGACATTGGAATACAGAGAACAAATACCCTTTTTTGTTGGTATGTTTCAAAAAGAAGTAGCCGAAAGAATATGTGAACCTCCTGGTTCAAAAAAATATGGTATCCTCTCTGTACTTGCCCAGATATTTTATAACACTACTTATTTGTTTTCAGTACCTCCACATGTTTTTAGTCCCCCGCCTAAAGTAGATTCAGCAGTAATGCAAATGGTGAGAAAAGAAGATTTCAATTTAGATTGTGATGAAGGTCTTCTCTTCAAAATTGTAAAATTAAGTTTCCAACAAAGGCGAAAAACATTACGTAACAGTTTAAAAACACTGAATCTTCCTGATATATTGAGAGAAGATACTATCTTTGATTTACGGCCAGAGAAGCTCTCTGGTGATGACTTTATCCAACTCACAAAAAGAATTGGCCATGGGAACATTTCAAGTTGATACACTCTTTTTAGAAGCAATAAAGTCCTTGATAGAACAAGGAGATAACACTGCATTAAATAGAAAATTAAAGTCAATTCACTATGCCGATATTGCTGAAATCATAGAGTATCTTTCTATTGATGAAGCAACTTACATCATAAAACTTTTAAAAAGTGAAACTACTGCCGATGCCCTTGCAGAAGTTGATCCCGACACTAGAGAAAGAATTTTAGAAAATCTTTCCGCCAAAGAAATTGCAAAAGAGGTTTCTGAATTGGATTCCGATGACGCTGCTGACATGATACTTGAATTATCAGAAGCTCGACAGGAAAAAGTCATGTCACAAATCGAAGATGATGAACATGTCAAAGACATTCGTGAACTCTTAAAATATGATGAAAATACTGCCGGTGGGCTGATGGCAAAAGAATTAGTGAAGATTGAAGAAGATTTAAGCGTACTAAAGTGTTTAAATGAAATGCGCGCTCAAGCAGAAAATGTAACGCGCGTTCATTCAATTTACGTTGTAGATCAAAAAAACAGACTTAAAGGGAGACTTTCTTTAAAAGACTTAATTACAGCCAATTCTAAAGATAAGGTGAAAGATATTTATATCCCAAATGTAGATTTTGTTACAGTAGATCAGAACAATGAAGAAGTCGCAAAGATTATGTCAAAATATGATCTAGAAGCCATTCCTGTTGTAAACAATAAAAAGGAATTAGTGGGTCGTATTACCATTGATGATATAGTGGATGTGATCAAAGAAGAAGCAGAAAAAGATTATCAATTAGCCGCAGGTATTTCAAATGACGTAGAGGCTGATGATACAATTTACGAATTAGTAAAGGCACGACTTCCATGGTTGTTTTTAGGTCTTTTGGGAGGATTAGGGAGTGTCTTTATTCTTCAAGATTTTGAATCCGTAATGGAGCAGCCTAGGTTACGCAATTTATTTTTTTATACCCCTCTAATCGCTGCCATGGCAGGAAATGTAGGAGTTCAATCGTCTGCAATTATTGTTCAAGGTTTAGCCAATGATACCGTAAAGGGCTCTCCCTTTAAACGATTGCTTAAAGAAATTGGTCTCAGCCTAATTAACGGATTTGCATTGGCGCTTGTAATTATTATTTTTGGAATTATTA
>Ga0102823_1000378_pt1 | contig 18465 bp, 29 predicted proteins | sample ColrivemetaGS743_FD_78459 | JGI IMG/M metagenome (GOLD analysis project Ga0102823, IMG submission 78459) | Estuarine microbial communities from the Columbia River estuary - Ebb tide non-ETM metaG S.743 | ecosystem: Environmental > Aquatic > Marine > Intertidal zone > Estuary | place: USA...
AAAACTTTATCAATATTGGCTTGAAAATTTCTATTCTCTCCAGCATATCTTGCGCTTTTCACACCAGGCTCCCCATTCAAAGCTTCAATTTCTAATCCTGTATCCTCGCTAAAACAATTTTGCTGAGTCATATTTTCTATGGTAATCGCTTTCTCGTAGGCGTTCTCTTGCAATGTGTCGTGGGGCTCAGGTATATCAATATCAATGCCTGCTTGTTCTAAAGTAATAATGGTGAAATCGCTACCTACTAAAGATTGTATTTCTTTTATTTTATGTTCGTTATTGGTAGCAAAAATGATAGTGTGCATTGCAAATATTTATAATTGAAATATTTGTTTAAGAACGGTCCATAATTTTCCTTTTTCTTTTTTAGCATCCAAGCTGCTTCCTTGCATCGTAGATAATGCTGCACTAAATAATAAATTAGTTTCGCCTAAAGGTGTTGTTTTATATAAAGTGCTAGGTAATTTAATTTTAAGTGCTTTAGCATCTATGTCAAATGCAATTACTAATAAAGAAGGTAATTTAGTAAGCATTTCATGCAAGCCTGCTTTTTGATTGCCTACATTAATTAGCGCAATATCTGCAATGGTAAGACGGCATGCATTTAAAATAGAAGTCAGTAAAATAAAATCGGTTTCATTCAAATACACCGATTCAGGATCATTCACTACTACCAATATTTTTTTATGATGGTCTCCTAAATATTTAATAGGGCTAGCCATCTCCGATGCTTCTGGTATCGTTTGCTGTTCTTTGCCAGGCAATTTATTTTCAGCAATTTGTACAGGCTTTATTTCCTTTTCAGCTAAGACCAAACTATCTTTGTATAAAGAAACCAAGACGGCAGGAGGTAATATTGTTTTTTCTACTTTCATTCAATTGGAAAATTAATTGAAAAGGCGCAGATTGAAAAATAACAGTTGTAAGTTTTCTACTTTTTTCGTTTCTTTGTAATTCGAATTCACCCTTTACAATTAACCACCATGGCTCATCCAATCATTCCTGTTACCCAAAACACAAATCCTCGTTTGCCTCATTTTAAAATAGAGACATTGCAGTTTGGGAAACATTTTACAGACCATATGCTAATGGCCGATTATGAAAATGGGGAATGGAAAAATGTGGTGATTAAGCCTTATGCTCCTTTTGAAGTAGATCCTGCCTCCGCTATGCTACATTATGGCCAAACTATATTCGAAGGCATTAAAGCCTATAAGAATACTAAAGACGAAGTGGTTATTTTCAGACCTGATCAAAATTTTATTCGTTTTAATGTTTCAGCAGAAAGAATGCAAATGCCTCAAGTACCTGAATGGTTATTTATGGGTGGAATGAAACAGTTAATCGCATTAGAGAAAGGTTGGATACCAAGTTTACCTGAACACTCATTATATATAAGGCCATTTATAATTGCAACCGATCCTTTCTTAGGTGTGCGACCATCAACCACTTATAAGTTCATGATTATTTTAGGTCCTTCTGGTGCTTATTTTTCTGCCCCTATGAAAATTATTATTGAAGAGAAATATACGCGTGCAACACCAGGTGGTGTTGGTTTTGCAAAGTGTGGTGGAAATTATGGCGGTAGTTTATATCCTGTTGACTTAGCACAAAAAATGGATACGATCAAGTTTTATGGACCGATGCCATTGAACATAAATATGTAGAAGAAGTAGGTATGATGAATGTGATGTTTGTCATTGATGGAAAAGTAATTACCCCAAGTTTAGAAAGAGGAACCGTTTTAAAAGGAGTCACTAGAGATAGTGCTATCGTGTTATTAAGAGATATGGGCTATGTAGTAGAAGAAAGAAATTTATCGATAGATGAAATTGTGGAAGCGCATAAAAAAGGATTGTTTCAAGAAGTTTTCGGAGTAGGGACCGCTGCGGTGGTTTCTTACATTTGTAAATTAAGCTACAAGGACTATTCAATGGACTTTGATTTAGATAAGTTAAAAGTAGCGCCTGCTTTGAAGCAACATTTAAATGATATTAGAGTAGGGAATGTTCCAGATAAGCATAACTGGTTAATGAAAGTCCCTTCTTAGCAGATAAATCTCTGAAAATCAAGCTATTTTAATTGAATTATTGGCTCAATTGCTGCCAAAAAGGGGCATTTGGGGTATTTTTTTAAAATTAGCGAATAAACATTTTGGTATTTGGGCTACAGCCATTACCTTTGCCGTCCGAATTTTTTATAAACCGAAATTGAAAAAAACAGCAGAATAAATGCCTACTATTCAACAATTAGTGAGAAAAGGCCGTGAGATCATCAGGGCTAAAAGTAAATCAAGAGCATTGGACGCATGTCCTCAGCGTCGTGGCGTTTGTACTAGAGTGTATACAACTACACCTAAAAAACCAAACTCTGCGTTACGTAAAGTGGCCAAAGTGCGTTTGACAAATAAAATTGAAGTTATCGCGTACATTCCAGGTGAAGGGCACAACTTACAAGAGCACAGTATCGTTTTAATACGTGGTGGTCGTGTAAAGGATTTACCAGGGGTACGTTATCATATTGTACGTGGAAGCCTTGATACTGCTGGTGTTAAAGACCGTAAGCAGTCTCGTAGTAAATACGGTACAAAGAAAGAAAAAGCAAAAAAATAGTTTAAATAGAACTAATTAAATAAGTAACAACTAACTCATATTCGACATGCGTAAAGCACAACCTAAAAAAATTCCTCTAGCACCAGATCCTCGTTTCAACGATGTGCAAGTGACTCGTTTTATCAATAACGTAATGTTAGATGGTAAGAAGACTACAGCTTATAAAATATTTTATGATGCTTTAGATAAAGTAAGCAAGTTCACAGGTGAAGATGGATATGAAATGTGGAAAAAAGCAGTGGTGAATATTACACCTGCTGTAGAAGTACGTAGCCGTCGTATTGGTGGTGCTACTTTCCAAATTCCTGCTGAAGTTCGTGCCGACCGCAAAATTTCTTTAAGTATGAAATGGTTAGTACGTTATAGCCGTGAAAGAAACGGTAAAACAATGGCTGACAAGTTAGCGAACGAAATTATCGCAGCTACAAAGGGTGAAGGTGGTGCTTTCAAGAAGAAAGAAGATACGCACCGTATGGCTGAGGCGAACAAAGCGTTCTCTCACTTTAAGATGTAATTCTAAATATAATAACGGCTTTTTAGCCTTTAAAAATAGACTAAACCTCTCTGTATCAACAGGGAGGTTTTTTTGTTGGAAAAAAAACTCGAGAATCAGCCTTTCAATTACTAATATCGTTAACTTTGCGCCTCGGAAAATAGGACCATTTAAAATAAAAAATAACCCTTTTATGGCTGACTTGAAACTACAAAGAAACTTTGGAATTGCTGCGCACATTGATGCCGGTAAAACAACTACGACTGAACGTATCTTACGTTATACTGGTATGATCCATAAAATAGGAGAGGTGCATGATGGTGCCGCTACTACTGACTGGATGGAACAAGAAAAAGAAAGAGGTATTACTATTACTTCTGCAGCAGTAAGTTGCCAATGGCAGTTCCCAACTACATTGGGTAAAAAAGATGATAGAACAAAAGATTATTATTTCAATATTATCGATACTCCAGGTCACGTGGACTTTACCGTTGAGGTAGAGCGTTCTATGCGTGTATTGGATGGTTTGATCGCACTTTTTTCTGCAGTAGATGGAGTAGAGCCTCAATCAGAAACAGTATGGCGTCAAGCGAATCGTTATAAAGTTCCTCGTATTGGATTCGTAAACAAAATGGACCGTGCGGGTGCCGACTTCTTAATGGTGGTTACACAAGTAAGAGAAATGTTAGGTGCGAAAGCAGTACCATTACAATTACCTATCGGTGCGGAAGATCATTTCACTGGTGTAGTTGACTTAATTAGAATGAAAGCCATTATTTGGGATGATGCTACAGAAGGTATGACTTATGTAGAGAATCCTATTCCTGATGATATGAAAGAAGATGTGGATTATTGGAGAGCTCAATTAATTGAAGCCGTTGCAGAATACGACGACAAATTAATGGAGAAGTTTTTTGAAAATCCTGATTCTATTTCTGAAGCTGAAGTACATGAAGCTATTCGCAAAGCAACGATCGATTTAAGTATCGTTCCAATGATGTGCGGATCTTCATTCAAAAATAAAGGTGTACAAACCGCATTAGATGCAGTTTGTCGTTACTTACCTTCTCCAGTAGATGTAGATGATACAGAAGGAACAGATCCTGATACAGGAGAAAAAGTTTACCGTAAACCAAATGCAAAAGAACCATTTGCTGCCTTAGCATTTAAAATCATGACTGATCCTTTCGTGGGACGTTTAGCGTTCTTCAGATGTTATTCTGGTCATTTGGATGCAGGTTCTTATGTAAAGAATATGCGTAGTGGAAAGAACGAGCGTATTTCTCGTATCATGAAAATGTTTGCGAACAAACAAAACCCAATCGATTTTATCGAAGCAGGTGATATCGCAGCAGCAGTCGGATTTAAAGAAATTAAAACAGGAGATACTTTATGTGATGAGAACCATCCAATAGTATTGGAGAATATGTTTATTCCAGAACCCGTTATCTCTGTAGCAGTAGAGCCTAAGACGCAAGCTGACGTTGATAAAATGGGTATGGCCATTGCTAAATTAGTAGAGGAAGATCCTACCTTACGTGTAAAGACAGACGAAGATACTGGTCAAACAATTTTATCTGGAATGGGTGAATTACACTTAGAGATTATTGTAGATCGTATGCGTCGTGAATTTAAAGTAGAGATTAACCAAGGTAATCCTCAGGTAGCCTACAAAGAATCATTTGGTAAAATGATCGAGCACCGTGAAGTCTTGAAAAAGCAATCTGGTGGTCGTGGTAAATTTGCCGATATCGAATTTGAAATTGGACCTGCAGATCTAGAATGGTTGACAGAAAATAAAGACAAGCACTTCCAATTCGTAAATGATATTTTCGGAGGATCTATTCCAAAAGAATTTATTCCTGCAATTAATAAAGGTTTTGAAACTTCAATGACACAAGGTGTTTTAGCTGGTTACCCAGTGAACAACATGAAAGTGCGTATTACCGATGGTTCTTACCACGATGTGGATTCTGATTCAATGTCATTTGAATTATGTGCTAAAGCCGCCTTCAGAACTGCAGGTAAAAAAGCGAAGCCTACATTACTTGAGCCTATCATGAAAGTGGAAGTAGTAACACCAGACCAATACATGGGAGACGTTACCGGTGACTTAAACCGTCGTCGTGGAATGTTAGAAGGTATGGATAGCCGTGGTAACTTACAAGTTATCAAAGCGAAAGTGCCTTTGAGTGAAATGTTTGGATATGTAACTCAACTTCGTTCTTTAAGCTCTGGTCGTGCAACCTCTACGATGGAGTTTAGCCACTACAACCCAGCGCCGAACAATATCGCTGAAGAAGTGATGGCAAAGAACAAAGGCAAGGCTAAAGATGATGAATAGGTAAATCATTGATTATCAATATAAAAAAGCCCCCAAAAGGGGCTTTTTTAGTATCAAAACCTTTTTTAAAAATAATTTAAAAAAAGGGCAATATTTCTTGAATGTTACCCCACAACCCATTACCTTTGCAACCCCAAGATAATTTGGGAAAAATAGCTATGTCTCAAAGAATTAGAATAAAATTACAATCTTACGATCACAACTTGGTAGACAAGTCTGCTGAGAAAATCGTAAAAACCGTACGCAGTACTGGTGCAGTAGTAACAGGTCCTATTCCTTTACCTACACACAAGCGCATATTTACTGTATTACGTTCACCGCATGCGAATAAGAAAAGTCGTGAGCAGTTCCAATTAGCAACGCATAAGCGTTTATTGGACATCTACACTTCTTCTTCTAAAACAGTAGACGCCCTTAGTAAGTTAGACTTACCATCAGGTGTTGAGGTGGAGATCAAAGCATAAGTATTTATAAATCCATCTCCCAATCACTGAGACATTATGCATCAGTAGAAAAAGGAGCGCTGGTTGAATATAAAAGAAAAATATAAACAGGCCCTTCGAGGTTTGTTTACTTCCGGTACTTCCCCTTCTCTTTTAACAAAGAGAAAACTCAGGAAAAGGTCGGCAGCAAACAGGGATTGAATCCGAGCTACAAAAATCGAAAGATGAAAATCAACGATTAGGAGTAGCATCATCATCGGATGTCCTCAGAACCAGACGCGGGGCATAAACCGCAAAACAGATGAAAGGTATTATTGGAAAAAAAATTGGCATGACCAGCATTTTCGGTCAAGATGGTAAGCAAATTGCTTGTACCATTATTGAAGCTGGACCTTGCACAGTCACTCAAGTGAAAACACTTGAAATTGATGGCTACAGCGCCGTGCAGTTAGCATTAGGCGACAAAAAAGAAAAGCATTCTACAAAGTCTGAAATTAATCACTACGCAAAAGCGCAGACTGCTCCAAAACGTTTTGTAAAAGAATTCCGCAATTACTCTTTAGAGAAAGCATTGGGTGAAACAGTTACCCTTGATATTTTCGAAGAAGGTGATGCTATTGAAGTAGTAGGTACTACTAAAGGAAAAGGATTCCAAGGTGTTGTAAAGCGTCACGGATTTAGCGGTGTGGGTGAAGCCACTCACGGACAACACGATCGTTCTCGTGCACCAGGATCTATTGGTGGATCATCTTATCCAGCAAGAGTATTCAAAGGTATGCGTATGGCCGGCCGTATGGGTTCTGATCGCGTTAAAACAAAAGGCTTAACGGTATTAAAATTATTCCCAGAAAAAAACTATGTTCTTGTTAGTGGTTCGGTACCAGGCAACAACGGTTCAATCGTTTTAATCCAAAAGTAATCACCTATTAATCGACAATCATGCAATTAGAAGTATTAAATATAAAAGGCAAAAAAACAGGCAGACAGGTTGAATTACCTGCTGAAATTTTTGGCGCAACTCCAAACGATCACGTTATTTATTTAGCAGTGAAGCAGTATTTAGCTGCACGTCGTTCTGGTACACATAAAGTAAAGACGCGTGCTGAAGTACAAGGAGCAAGCAGAAAATTACACAAGCAAAAAGGTACAGGTGGTGCTCGTAAGGGTAATATCCGTAACCCATTATATAAGGGTGGTGGTACTATTTTTGGACCAAAACCGCATAGCTACGATTTTAAATTAAATCGTAAAGTAAAAGACTTAGCAAAAATTTCTGCTTTATCTCATAAAGCAATTGACCAAGCTATTTTAGTATTAGAAGACATTGAAATGAAGTCACCAAAAACTTCTACCATTTCTACTATTATTAGTCAGTTAAACTTAGATAACAAAAAAACATTAGTTATTCTTCCAGAGTACGATGAAAATATTTATTTAAGCACACGCAATATTCCAAACGTAGCTAGTACTTTATTAGCTGATATTAATACTTACGACATCATGAATGCCGATATATTAGTAATCACTGAAGGGGCTGCTAAAATTTTTAACGAAGAAGAAGCTGTAGTAGCATAAGCTTAACGACTTTAAAATTATAATTATGAAATTGACAGAAATATTAATAAAGCCTATCCTTACTGAGAAAGCAAATGGCCAACAAGAAAAGTTGAGAAGATATGCTTTCAAAGTAGATCGCAGAGCGAACAAATTAGAAATTAAATCTGCAATAGAGCAATTTTATGGTGTGAACGTTTTAGAAGTTAACACATTAGTTGTTCCAGGTAAAAACAAAACTCGTTCTACTAAAGCTGGTATTATCTCTGGTATCAAATCTGGATATAAGAAAGCATTAGTAACAGTAGCAGAAGGTGAAACCATTGACCTTTACGCTACTCTATAAATAAACAATAGCCCGCGAAGCTGAAAAATTCGTAAGACTGCAAAGTCTTTAAAAAGTAAAAGAAAAAAAATGGCATTAAGAAAGTACAAACCAATTACAGCAGGAACTCGATGGAGAATCGGGAACGCCTATGTTGAGATCACTACTAACAAACCTGAAAAGAGTTTATTAGAACCACAAAAGAAAACGGCTGGACGTAACTTCCAAGGTCGTCGTGCAATGCGTTATATGGGTGGTGGACATAGACAACATTATCGTATCATCGATTTCAAAAGAAATAAAACTGGAATGGAAGCTACAGTGGTTTCTATCGAGTACGATCCAAACAGAACAGCATTTATCGCATTAGTACAATATACTGATGGCGAGAAAAGATATATCATTTGCCCACAAGGTTTACAAGTTGGTACGAAAGTATCTTCTGGTGAGAATGTGGCTCCTGAGGTTGGAAATGCATTACCAATGAAATCAATCCCATTAGGTACTATTATTCACAATGTTGAAATGCAACCAGGTCAAGGTGGAAAATTAGTACGTAGTGCTGGTTCTTCTGCTCAATTAGCGAATAAGGAAGAAGCTTACGCTGTATTGAAAATGCCTTCTGGTGAATTACGTAAAGTTTTAATTAACTGTTACGCAACTGTGGGTGTTGTATCTAATAGCGATCATAACTTAGAAACAGCTGGTAAAGCAGGTAGAAATCGTTGGAAAGGCGTTCGTCCTCGTGTAAGAGGTGTTGCCATGAACCCAGTGGATCATCCGATGGGTGGTGGTGAAGGTAGAGCGTCTGGTGGACATCCAAGAAGCAGAACTGGTAAGTATGCTAAAGGAGAAAAAACTAGAACAAGAGGAAAAGGTAGCGACAAGTTGATCATTCAACGTCGTGACGGTAAAAAATTGACAAAATAATTTAACAATCAAATTAACTCGTTACTATGGGTCGTTCGATTAAAAAAGGTCCTTATATAGATCATAACCTTGAAGAAAAAGTAGAGGGTATGAACGGAGGCAAAACGAAGAAAGGTGTTATCAAAACTTGGAGTCGTAGAAGTACAATCTCTCCAGAATTTGTAGGACATACTTTTGCAGTTCATAACGGAATAAATTTATCCCTGTGTATGTTACCGAATTCATGGTAGGACACAAATTGGGTGAATTCTCTCCAACAAGAAACTTCAGAGGTCACGCTGGAACTAAGAAATAAAAAACTAGTCATAAACACATTAAGAAATGGAAGCAGTAGCTAAACTAAACAATTATCCCACAGGCCCTCGTAAGATGCGTTTGCTTGCAGACGTTATACGTGGCATGGAAGTGGAGAAAGCATTGGCAATTTTGGAGTTCCATCCACAACACAACGCTGTGCCTTTGGCAAAGTTGTTGAAAAGTGCAATTAACAATTGGGAACAAAAAAATGAAGGCGCAAGCGCGGCAGATAGCAGCTTGGTTGTAAAAACAGTTTTTGTTGACGGTGGTCGTACGTTAAAGCGTATGCGCCCAGCGCCACAAGGACGTGGATACAGAGTGCGTAAGCGTAGTAACCACGTTACTATGATTGTAGATACGAAATCAGATTTAAAAAACTAAATATTCTAAACCATTACTATGGGTCAGAAAGCAAATCCAATTGGAAACAGACTAGGCATCATCCGCGGATGGGAAAGCAACTGGTACGGTAATAAAAAAGATTACGCTACCAAATTAATTGAGGATCATAAAATCCGCACTTATTTAAATGCGCGTATTAGCAAAGGCGGTATCGCCCGTATTGTTATCGAACGTACTTTAGGTAAGTTGATCATCACTATTCATACCTCAAAACCAGGTATCATCATCGGAAAAGGTGGTGGAGAAGTAGACCGTATTAAAGAGGAGTTGAAAAAGTTAACAGCTAAAGATGATGTTCAAATCAACATCTTAGAAATTCGTCGTCCAGAGTTAGATGCAACAATTGTTGGAGATACCATTGCACGTCAAATTGAAAACCGTATTAACTACAAGCGTGCTATTAAAATGGCTATCGCTTCTACTTTAAGAATGGGTGCAGAAGGTATTAAAGTAAAAGTGGGTGGACGTATTGGTGGTGCGGAGATTGCACGTAGCGAAGAAATCAAACAAGGCCGTGTTCCTTTACATACTTTCAGAATGGACATCGATTATGCGAACGTATACGCTTTAACAGTGTATGGCAAAATCGGTATCAAAGTATGGATTTGTAAAGGTGAGGTTTTAGGAAAACGCGAATTGAATCCAAACTTCGTTGGTGGTAAAGAAGGTGGAGAAAGAGCAGATCGTCCAGGTGGAGATCGTCGTGACGATCGCGGTGGATTTGATCGTGGAAATGATCGTCGTCCAGGTGGTGGCGGTGGTGGAGGAAGAAAAAGATAATTAAATTATAAAAAGAGTATAACAATAACAATATGTTACAGCCAAAAAGAAGTAAACATAGAAAACAACAGAAAGGACGTATTCGCGAAATCGCGAAGCGCGGAGCTTCTATTGCATTTGGTTCTTTTGCATTAAAATCATTAGATCCAATTTGGTTAACGAACAGACAATTAGAGTCTGCGCGTCAAGCAATGACACGTGCAATGAAAAGAGAAGGAAATGTATGGATTCGTGTTTTCCCAGATAAGATTATTACGCGTAAGCCTGCAGAGGTGAGAATGGGTAAAGGTAAGGGTAACCCTGAATTCTGGGCAGCAGTCGTAGAACCAGGACGTATCATCTTTGAAATAGATGGTGTAACTCCAGAAGTAGCTAAAGAAGCAATGGGTTTAGCGGCTCAAAAATTACCTATCAGAACTAAATTCGTTACAAGAAGAGATTTATAATATAATAAAGTATTCGCTATGGCAGACAAAAAATATGAATTTAATAAAGGTTTAAAAGATTTATCCGTTACCGACCTTAAAGCGCGTATCGATGAAGATCAATTAAGACTTAAGAAACTAGAGTTCGCTCATGCTATTTCTCCTTTAGAGAATCCAATGAGTATCCGCGGACTTCGTAAAGATGTTGCCCGTTTAAAAACGGAATTAAAGAAAAAAGAGTTAGGTATCTAATTAAAAAAAAGCAGATAAGCTAACCAAAAATTAATAACAATGGTAGAAAGAAATTTACGTAAAATGAGAATCGGTGTTGTCACTAGCGACAAAATGGATAAAACCATTACAGTAGCAGTGGAAAGAAAAGTAAAGCATCCGATCTATGGAAAGTTCGTGAAAAAAACAACTAAGTTCCATGCGCACGATGAAAAACAAGAGTGCACAATTGGTGATATAGTAAAAATCATGGAGACACGTCCATTAAGTAAAACAAAACGTTGGAGATTAGTAGAAGTAGTTGAAAAAGCTAAATAAACTAATCCAAAAAGGAAATAAACAGTATTCACCCGACCTTGAAAAAGGAAGGAAAAAAGCTTAAAGCTAAAAAAAATGATTCAGCAAGAAAGTAGGCTCAATGTAGCTGATAATAGTGGCGCCAAGGAAGTACTTTGTATCAAAGTGCTAGGAAATAGCGGGCAAGACTATGCAAAAATCGGTGACAAAATTGTTGTTACTGTAAAAGATGCAATCCCTGCAGGCGGTATCAAAAAAGGTACAGTCTCTAAAGCAGTTATTGTTCGTACAAAAAACAAATTACGTCGTAAGGACGGATCTTATATCCGTTTTGATGACAATGCAGTTGTATTATTAAACACTTCAGACGAGCCAAGAGGTACCCGTATTTTTGGGCCAGTGGCACGTGAATTGCGTGATAAAGGATACATGAAAATTGTTTCATTAGCACCAGAGGTGTTATAAATTATAAATAATTATGAGTAACAGATTCAAACCCAAATTCAACATCAAGAAAGGCGACACTGTAGTAGTGATTGCTGGTGATGACAAGGACTTGAAAAAGCCTCGCACCGTGTTGGAAGTAATCGTAGATAAAGGGCGCGTTATTGTGGAAGGAGTTGCTATGGCAACAAAACACACAAAGCCATCTGCATCTAACACAAAAGGCGGCATCATTAAAGTAGAAGCTTCTATTAGCATTAGTAATGTAATGTTATGGGATGCAAAAAGCACAGCAGCTACTAAAGTGAAGCGTACAAGAGTTGACGGAAAATTAGTAAGAACTTCAAAAAAATCAGGGGAGGTAATTAAATAATGAGCACAGTAAAATATACTCCAAGATTAGCAGATAAGTACACTAAAGAAGTGATACCTGCTTTATCAAAAAAGTTTGGTTACAAGTCTGTAATGCAAACTCCTAAGTTGGAAAAAATTTGCATCAACCGTGGTGTGAATGGCGCAGTAAATGACAAGAAATTAGTTGACATCGCATTAGACGAGTTAGCAATGATCACTGGTCAGAAAGCTGTTCCAACAATGTCTAAAAAAGATATCTCTAACTTTAAATTACGTAAGGGTATGCCTATCGGCGCTCGCGTAACTTTAAGAGGAGTGAAAATGTACGAATTCTTAGATCGTTTAGTTTCTGTAGCACTACCTCGTGTACGTGACTTCAAAGGAATTAGCGATAAAGCTTTCGATGGTCGTGGTAACTATACTTTAGGTATTACTGAGCAAATCATTTTCCCTGAAATTGATATCGATAAAGTAAATAAGATCACTGGTTTGGATATCACTTTTGTGACATCTGCAGGATCTAACGAAGAAGCCTACGAATTATTAAAAGAATTAGGTATGCCCTTCAAGAATAGTAAAAAAGATAATAACTAAAATAACAAGTTAAAAAAGAATTATGGCAAAAGTATCTATCAAGGCCAGACAAAAAAAGCGTGAAAAAACAGTTAAGAAATTTGCTGAAAAGCGCGCTGCTTTAAAAGCTGCTGGTGATTATGCAGGTTTAGATAAACTACCTAAAAATGCATCACCGGTTCGTCTAAAAAATCGTTGTCAATTAACGGGTCGCCCTAAAGGGTATATCCGTTACTTCGGGGTATCAAGGATTGTATTCCGCGATATGGCTTTGAATGGTTTAATTCCAGGTGTTAAAAAAGCAAGCTGGTAATTTAATAAACAAAATTTAGAACTGATTTAAAATAGTAATATGGTAACAGATCCAATAGCAGACTACTTAACAAGAATACGTAACGCTCAAATGGCGCAACACCGTATCGTTGAAATTCCTGCTTCCAACTTAAAAAAGCGTATCACTGAAATCTTGTATGATCAAGGATATATCTTGAAATACAAATTTGAAGATGATAGTAAACAAGGCTTAATTAAAATTGCCTTGAAGTATGATCCATCTACAAAACAACCAGCGATTCGTTCTTTAGATCGTATCAGTCGTCCAGGTTTGCGTCAATACGCGAAGCCAGCTGAAATTAAAAGAGTAAGCAATGGTTTAGGTATTGCCATCTTAAGTACTTCAAAAGGAGTATTAACAGATAAGCAAGCAAAAGCGAACAATGTAGGGGGTGAGGTATTATGTGCTATCTCTTAAGGAGCTGCATAATAATAGTAATATAATAGTAATAAATTAATTACTTGATTTGTACTTAAGCCTTTAGTCGGGGCTGAAAGCAACCAAGTATCAAACAAAATAAAAAAACGACTATGTCTAGAATTGGAAAAAAACCGGTAAGTATCCCAAAAGGGGTAACCATTACTGTAGATGGCGCAATAGTAACTGTAAAAGGTCCTAAAGGAACTTTGACACAAGAAATTGATCGTGATATCGTAATTGAAATCACTGCTGAAGAATTAATCGTTAAGCGTCCAACAGAACAAATTCGTCACAGAGCTATGCACGGTTTATACCGTTCTTTAATTAGCAACTTGGTGAAAGGTGTAACAGACGGATACAAAAAAGATTTAGAATTAGTGGGTGTGGGTTTTAAAGCCACTAACGCTGGTAATATATTAGACCTTGCTTTAGGATATTCTCACAATATCATTTTTGAAGTACCTAAAGAATTAAAAGTATCTACTACTACTGAGAAAGGACAAAATCCTAAAATCTTTTTAGAAGGTAGCGACAAACAATTAATTGGACAAGTAGCTGCTAAGATTCGTGGTTTACGTAAACCAGAACCATACAAAGGAAAAGGAGTTCGTTATTCTGATGAGGTGGTAAGAAGAAAAGCAGGTAAAGCAGCAGGTAAATAAACATTAAAAAATAAAAGAGCGGCAGCATCGCTCGACTAAAAAATAAATAACATGAGTAAATTAGCTCAAAGACAAAAAATCAGATATAGAATTCGTAAAAAAGTTACGGGTACTGCAGCGAAGCCTCGTCTATCTGTATTTAGAAGTAACGCCGATGTTTATTGTCAATTAATTGATGATGTAAACGGTGTAACATTAGCCTCTTCTTCTTCAAGAGAAGCAGATATTGCTGCTCAAAAAGTAGTAAAAATTGAGAAAGCTAAATTAGCTGGTCAAGCAGTTGCTAAAAAAGCAGCAGCGCTTTCAATCACAACATGTGTATTCGACAGAGGTGGTAATTTATACCACGGTAGAATTAAGGCAGTTGCGGAAGGTGCAAGAGAAGGTGGATTACAATTTTAATTTGATAAAAAATACTAATAGAAAATCATGTCTAAAGTAAATGTAAATAAAGTTAAAGCAGCAGGTGATGTAGAACTAAAAGAAAAAGTAGTTTCTATCAACCGTGTAGTTAAAACAACAAAGGGTGGACGTACTTTTAGCTTCTCAGCTTTAGTAGTAGTAGGTAACGAAAATGGCGTTGTAGGTCAAGGTCTAGGAAAAGCCAAAGAAGTTCAAGAAGCTATTACAAAAGGTATTGAAGATGCAAAAAAGAACTTAGTGAAAGTGCCTATTATGCACGGAACAATTCCTCATGAGCAATTGGCTAAAGAAGGTGCTGCTAAAGTAATGATTAAGCCAGCTGCACACGGAGCCGGTGTAATTGCGGGTGGTAGCATGCGTGCTGTATTAGAGAGCGCAGGTATCACAGATATCTTAGCTAAGAGTTTAGGTTCTGCGAATCCACATAACGTGGTGAAAGCAACCATCAAAGCTTTAGGTTTATTACGTGAGCCAGTTCAAGTTGCAAAAACAAGAAATATCAAATTATCAAAAGTATTCAACGGATAAGCTTAATAATAGCCAATTCTAAATACGATTATAAATAATTCAATGATGAAAAAAATAAAAATTACGCAAGTAAAAAGTGGTATTGACAGATCAGAGCGTCAAAAGCAAACTTTAATTGCATTGGGTTTAAGAAAGTTAAACGCTACTAAAGAAGTTGAGGCAACTCCACAAATCTTGGGTATGGTGAACAAAGTTTTACACTTAGTAAAAGTGGAAGAAATAGCATAAGCTACTTTCTTCAATATTTATAAATAAGCGAGGGGAGATACCCCGAAAGTAAAAATCAAAAAAATGAAATTACACAATTTAAAACCTGCAGAAGGTTCGGTTCACAAAGCAATTAGAATTGGTAGAGGAGAAGCATCTGGTAAAGGTGGTACTTCTACAAAAGGTAATAAAGGTGGTCAGTCTCGTGCTGGTTACAAGAGCAAAATGGCACACGAAGGTGGTCAAATGCCTATCCAACGTAGAGTTCCAAAGCGTGGATTTAAGAACATCAACAGAATCGATTACGTCGTATTTAACCTAGGTCAATTAGACCAATTAATTGAGAAATACGGTTTCAAAGAAATTACTCCAGAAAACTTATACATGAATAGTTTGATAGCACGTACCGACTTGGTTAAAGTGTTAGCAAACGGTGAATTGAAAACAAAGATCAATTTCAGAGTTAACGCAGCTAGCAAGAAGGCGCAAGAAGCCATTGTTGCAGCAGGCGGAACCATTGAAATTATCTAACAATTTTTATGTATATTCGAAAGGCAATTCAATTTGTTTTTCGTTATTAAAAAGTGCTTTTGGGCAATAATTAAACACTGATGAAAAAATTACTTGATACTTTTAAAAATATTTGGACTATCACTGACTTAAGAAGTAAAATTCTTGTCACTTTAGCTTTAGTATTAACCTACCGTATTGGTGCGCAAATTACTTTGCCAGGTATTGATCCTTTGGCTATCGAAGCTGCTCAAAAATCTGGTACAAACAATGGCTTACTAGGTATTTTTGACATGTTTGCAGGTGGTGCGTTTTCGCAAGCATCTGTTTTAGCATTAGGTATCATGCCTTATATTTCTGCTTCAATCTTTATGCAGTTAATGACCATCTTGGTTCCTCAATTACAAAAAGTTCAAAAGGAAGGAGAGAGCGGTCGTAATAAAATTAACCAATGGACGCGTTATTTAACAGTAATCGTTACTGCTTTTCAAGCGGGCGCTTATGTTGCTTATTTAAATAGTCCAGGATATGCAGATGCACTTGTTCCTGCCTTCAAACCTTATTTCTGGTTATCTACTGTTATTACTTTAACTGCAGGTACCTTATTTGTAATGTGGTTAGGTGAAAAAATACAAGATAAAGGTTTAGGTAATGGTACATCTATTATTATCATGGTGGGTATCTTAGCACGTTTACCGCAATCACTTATTTTAGAATTCAGTTCTAAAAGCCAAAAAGGTGGTGGTGGTTTATTAATATTTTTAATTGAGATTGCTATTTTAGTAACTGTTGTCATGGGTTTAATTTTACTAGTACAAGGTGTACGTAAAATACCTGTTACTTATGCAAAGCAAATTATTGGTGGTTCTCAAGTGGGTGGTGCACGTCAGTTTTTACCTGTTAAAGTAAATAGTGCTGGTGTAATGCCAATCATATTTGCGCAAGCTATTATGTTCTTACCTACTTTAGTTTCCTTTACGAATATCGATTCAGCACAGGGTATTGTAAGAATATTTAACGACCATAGTAATGTATGGTATATGTTAATCTATTCTATTATGGTTATTGGATTTACCTTCTTATATACTGCGTTAATCTTTAATCCAAAACAAATCTCTGAAGACCTTAAGCGTAATAATGGTTTTGTGCCAGGCGTTAAACCAGGCCAACCTACTACCGATTATATTGGAGCTGTGATGGATAAAATTACTTTACCAGGCGCTATCTTATTAGCTCTAGTAGGTATCTTACCTGGCTTTGCACAAAAATTAGGTGTGACACAAGGTTTCAGTACTTTCTTTGGAGGAACATCATTATTAATTATGGTAGGTGTTGTCTTAGATACATTACAACAAATAGAAACTCATTTATTAATGCGTCAATACGATGGATTAATGAATACTGGACGTATTCAAGGAAGACAGCCTATTACAAATTCACCTATATAGTTTAAAAGGTACTAGTTAAAATATTTATATTTACGAACCTGTCTTTTAAACGACAGGTTTGTTTATTTATAAGATAAAAGGAATTATGGTTTATACAAAAACTGAAGAGCAAGTTGCATTAATGAAAGAGGCTGCCTTATTGGTAAGCAAGACCTTGTCCCAAGTGGCTACTCAATTAAAACCGGGCATGACTACTTTAGACATAGATCAGTTCTGTATGCAATTTGTAAAAGACCATAAGGCAACACTTTCTTTTCATAACTACCATGGGTATCCGCATCATATTTGTGCTTCTGTGAATGATGTAGTGGTGCATGGCTTTCCGAATAAAACGCCTTTAAAAGAAGGGGATATTGTTTCCATTGATTTAGGCGTGGTATTAAATGGCTGGCATGGAGACCATGCCTACACTTTTATTTTAGGAGAAGTAGCCCCTGAATTATTGCAATTAGTGAAAGTGACTAAAGAGTCTTTATACAAAGGTATTGAAAAAGCCATTGTGAATAATAGAGTAGGAGATATTGGTTTTGCTATTCAAGAGCATACAGAAAAATTACATGGTTATGGAGTGGTAAGAGAATTAGTGGGACATGGATTGGGAACGAGTTTGCACGAAGATCCGCAAGTGCCTAATTATGGTAAAAGAGGAACAGGACTTAAGATGAAAGAGAACTTGGTACTCGCCATTGAGCCCATGATTAATTTAGGTACGCATAAAGTATTTACAGAAGAAGATGGCTGGACAGTGAGAACACAGGACGGAAAAGTATCTGTTCATTTTGAGCACGATGTTTGTGTGAAGAATAAAGAAGCGCTTATCTTATCTGATTTTTCTATTATCGAAGCTGCAGAAAAAGCGAATAGTAATTTGAATTCATCTTATTATTAAGTAATCGAGGTTTTTTATAAAAAATAAAGAATGGAAAAGAAAAAAATAGTTGTCATTGGGGGTGGGGCAGCTGGATTTTTTTCTGCTATTCAAATTGCCGAATTGCATCCCGATTGGGATATTTCTATTCTAGAAAAATCAACTAAAATTTTATCGAAGGTTAAAGTGAGTGGGGGTGGCCGTTGCAATGTAACGCATGCCTGTCCTGATATAGAAATACTCTTAAAAAAATACCCTCGTGGTGCTCGTTTTTTAAAAAAAGCTTTTTATCAGTTTGCTACTAAAAATACGATTGCCTGGTTTGCAAAAAATGGTGTGACCTTACACACCGAAAAAGATGGTAGAATGTTTCCCACTACTAATAATTCTGAGACCATTATAGAATGCTTGCTTAACAAAGTAAAAGAATATAAAATTCAAGTTTTATTGAACCATGAAGTGGTTAATATCGTGCAGGAGAATCAAAATATAGATGAGCGTACTAATGCAGCATTTATTATTACACTTGCCAACAACACAATACTAAATGCCGACGCT
>Ga0102823_1000444_pt1 | contig 16687 bp, 13 predicted proteins | sample ColrivemetaGS743_FD_78459 | JGI IMG/M metagenome (GOLD analysis project Ga0102823, IMG submission 78459) | Estuarine microbial communities from the Columbia River estuary - Ebb tide non-ETM metaG S.743 | ecosystem: Environmental > Aquatic > Marine > Intertidal zone > Estuary | place: USA...
TAGGATTTACAGTCACGATCACCTGATCGGTTCCCGTACATCCAGCCGCTGTAGTTCCTGTTACGGAATACGTCACTGATCCCACTGCCGGAGTAAAGGCAACGCCTTGTGTAACCCCATTGTTCCATGTGTATGTTGCAGCTCCTGATGCTGTAAGTGTTACAGAAGTTCCTGCACAGACAGATTGATCTGCTCCTGCATTCACTATTGGAAGTGGATTTACGGTCACTACAACCTGATCAGTTGATGTACAACCTGCAGCTGTAGTTCCGGTTACAGTATATGTTGTCGTCGCAGCAGGCACAAATGCCACACCTTGATTGACGCCATTATTCCAAGAATAGGTAGCAGCTCCTGATGCTGTAAGTGTTACGGATGTTCCGGCACAAACCGCCTGATCGACACCAGCATTCACTGTTGGAAGTGGATTTACCGTTACCACTACTTGGTCAGTATTGGTACAACCTGCAGCACTGGTTCCCGTAACTGTATACGTTGTTGTTGCAGCTGGAACAAAAGCAACACCTTGTGTTACTCCGTTGTTCCAAGAATAAGTAGAAGCACCTGATGCTGTTAAAGTCACCGAGGCTCCGGCACAAACCGCCACATCCGGACCAGCATTCACTGTTGGAAGTGGGTTTACGGTTACCACCACCTGATCAGTATTGGTACAACCCGCAGCACTTGTGCCAGTCACTGTATACGTTGCTGTTGCAGCTGGTGTAAAGGCCACACCCTGTGTAACGCCATTATCCCACGAATAGGTCGATGCACCAGTTGCATTTAATGTAGCAGAGGCACCCACGCAGATCGCTTGATCTGGTCCGGCATTCACTGTTGGAAGAGGGTTCACTGTTACAATGACCTGATCGGTTCCTGTACAGCCGGCAGCTGTAGTTCCAGTAACTGTATATGTTGTTGTCGCAGAAGGAGCGAATGCTACTCCCTGATTGACACCATTGTTCCATGAATAGGTAGAAGCTCCAGATGCTGTAAGGGTAACAGAAGTACCCACACAGATCGTTTGATCAGCACCAGCATTCACAATTGGAAGTGGGTTTACGATTACCACCACCTGATCAGTTGAAGTACAACCTGCAGCTGTAGTTCCCGTCACAGTATATGTTGTAGTAGCAGCAGGTACAAAGGCTACACCTTGTGTTACACCATTATTCCAAGAATACGTAGAAGCACCTGATGCTGTCAAAGTAACAGAGGCACCCGCACAAACGGTTTGGTCTGTTCCGGCATTCACCGTTGGAAGTGGATTAACAGTTACCACTACCTGATCAGACCCAATACATCCATTGGCATCTGTACCAGTCAAGGTATATGTTGTCGTAGCCGCAGGAGTAACAGTTACTGAAGCAGTTGTCTGTCCACCCGGAGCCCAAGAATATGTTGCACCACCTGTACTAGTTAAAGTAGTAGAAGCACCAGCACAAATAGCCACATCCGGACCAGCATTGATCGGTGCGTTACCGTTAACATTTACTGTAACAGGATCTGTGTTTACACAACCGTTAGCATCAGTGCCAGAAACCGTGTAAGTTGTCGTAGAACCTGCAGTAAAAGTAACGGATGAACCAGTTGTACCACTTAAGTTGGTTGCAGGTGACCATGTATAGGTTACCGCACCAGTAGCAGAAACTGGAGTTGTCCCTCCAACACAAACCGTTACGTCATTGGCAACAATAATTGGTAATGGATTAACAGTGATCACAAATGTGGCAGGACAAGCTGGTCCCGGTACAGCAGGTGTTGTGTAAGTAACTGTGTATGTTCCAGGTGTTGAAGTAGCCAATGTAATTACTCCCGTTGAAGGATTTATAGACAGTCCAGCAGGCGAAGCTGAATAAGTCCCTCCCAATCCACCTGTAACAGTAGGAGAAGGGTTGGAAGCATTCAAGCAATAAGCAGTTTGCGGATAAGTCAATGTTGGAGCTGCCGGCATGGTTCCTGAAACTGTAACCGGACATCCATTCGCATCTTGAACCTGGAAAGAGTACGCAGCTCCTGGAGTCAAACCTGTAACGGCAATTGTTCCACCATTAGAGGCAGTTGTATTTACAAAAGAACCTCCAGCAGGAGTAATCGAACCAGGCACTGCCGTAAAAGATGATCCATTCAAGGCAGGTAAACCACCATTGATGGTTGCGGTTACACCAGTACACTGATACGACTGCGTTGTAGTGATCTGAGGAAGGTACTGTACCGCGAAAGGTGTTCCCATCTCATAACATGGAAGATCCGTGTTAACGTATGAATAAAGGTTTTCAGAAAGATTATACATCGTGATTGGAACGAAATACACCGTATTATTCGTGAATTCACCGGGGTAAGAGTTGATCCAAGCCAAGTTGTTAACGTCATTCAGGTTAAAATCAGATGTCATACCAATTAAACATGGGTCATTACCAATCCAATCATTTGGTGGAGTATCACTTGGTGTTACTGCAATAGTTGGAGGACAAGAATACACCAACCATGAGATACCTGGTTCATAACCTCCTGCGTTTGGTGGGTCAAGTGCCTCACCCGGAGGAGTATAATCACCATTGGCTGTAATATTTATCTGGTCACCATAACATAAGACATAGTTGGTGGTACTTGAACCGGATACGCCAGCTGTAAATGTTCCAATTTGGGCATCACAACCACAGGCCATTGGAGCCGTGAAATTCAGAATCTGGGTACAAGTAAGGTCTGCCGTAAAGTATACTTCAACAGTAGAAGCTGAACCATCAGAAACTGCATTTGTTATGTTGTAATTATACACCTGGCCATCCACGAAAGGAGGGTTAAATGTTTGAGTGTACGTTCCTGTGGCCGTTGTTACCTCAACAACGAGCGTCCCGGTTGTAGGAGCATTATTATAAGTAACTGTTCCGCTGACAGGGAAAGTGTTGTCAGTCTGACATGTCCCAATATTAGTCGAGAAATTAGTGATTAAACATTGACAGTTAATACCAGGGGCAACAGTAATTGTGTTAGAAGACACACAGTTATTATTGTCAGTAACCACAACGTCATAAACACCAGCAGGAAGATTATTTACAGTATTCGGTCCGTTGACATTATTGGTAGATGATACCACCTGTCCTGCAGCATTCGTCCAAACATAATCCCATGGAGCAGAACCTGTTCCTGGAGTTGCTGTTGCAGATCCGTCAGACGCACCAATACATGTCTCTGGAGTCGAAGCCATTGTTGGAGCAGTACAACAAACTTGAACTGCGTTAAAAACTGTAGCCGCGTCATCACTACATGCAACACTGGTCCAGCTTCCCGATTCTCCATCACCTGATGTATTAACTGTGACGGTCAGTGGAGTACCTGGAGTACAAGCCGTCTTAACGGTTAGTGTAAAACAAAAAGTCCAGGTACAATTTGTACCGTTACAATCGTCTCCATAATTATTATTTGGGGCGGTACCATTCTGGACTGTTTCAAAGTAAAATCCTTGTCCCCAGTTCGTTCCGTTAACGTTACCAATCCCAGTATTAAACCAATACCAGGCACCATCAAATCCAGGTCCTGGAATATTTTGTTCAGTTTGAGCCGGAATAGGGTTTGTAACTGTTCCGGTCCAACCATTACTCATTGAGATCTGCACTCCATGTAGCCAATTGGTATTTTGCTGAGACCAACCATTGATCGTATAACAAAACTGAACCTGTTGTCCTGGTTGGTAACCTCCATTTATAGGAGCTGGATTCGCTGTAAGTGTCGCATTCAATAGACAGTCATTACAATCGATGTCATTGTCTACAGCAATGGAAAAGCTGTTGTCTGTTGCACTTGTGGTATTTCCACTTACTTGTATGTAATACGTTTGTCCCTGCTGGATTTGAGTAACCGTTAGCGTACCTGAACCTCCATTAGGAAGGATTGTACAACCTCTACCCAATAAGTTTCCGCAAGTACCCGCATAAAGAGCTACGTTTGCATTCGGGAATCCGGTGATGTTCACATTAGCAGTTGTACCTGTTGCAGTGAACATATACCATGTATCCAAGGCAAACGTCTGCATGTTACCTCCACCTTGACAACCAGTCTGATAGACATATGGACTTGCTGCGGTTGCACCAACAGTAGTCTGGTTATTAAGAGTTACAGGGTTACCATTTTGTAAACCACTGATACATGCTCCTGGTGTTGGTAATGTTCCAAGGTTAATTGCTCCAGAACAGTCATCATTTGCGGGTTGCGCAAAAACAAGAGATGTAAGCAATAAGAAATAGGAGAATAAAAGCTTTTTCATTGGATCAATTTTCCGAGTTGTAGTGATAATATTCCTTTTCAGTGGTGTAGGCATTAATACCTTTTAATAGTCTACCCTCTGCAGTGATGCTCCATTCTGCATTAAAGAAAGTTGCTTCATCAGGTAAAAAACAGGAATCCTGGAGAACGATACCTACATTTTCTAATTCTTCGCGGTCAAGTAATTCTACAATTGAACCATCGTTCAACATAATTACATTTCGCTGTGCAGAGAAAAATGAACCACAGAAATTTGCAGCATTGAACGCACTTTGGATTTGATCAATAGAATATTGTGAACCTACTGATTTCACCTCAAAAACTTGAGAGAAAGCAAAATAGGTTGACAATATCATCAAAGATGATAACGTTAACTTTTTCATGAAAATTTATTGATTAATAGGTGAAAATTCTTCTTCCTTTTTTTCAACGGGTGTTGCTACCGGACGAATCACTCTTTTTTCAATTTTTCTTGAATTAGAGATCTGTTCTTTTTTGACTTTATTCGCCGGATCTACCGAAACAGTATTTTTTTGCGGAGTATTTTCCTGTTGTTGCGCCATGGAGAATAGAGCTAAACAACTGAAAACCAGAAATAAGGAAAATTTCATAGTAATTTGATCGTTTAAGGTTCGCTTGGTTGACGCAAATATAGGGAAACGGTTGCCTAAAAAATTTAAAAAACAACAATTTATTGAGTTGCAGTTAAAAATAGATGTAAACAGCTACAATTCGTCTTCGACAGTTTCTCCTCTCAGGCGGCGAAATCGTTTACGCGCCTCATCACTATATAGACTCCCAGGAATCTCAAATAGGATTTGTTTATAAAGGTCTGATGATCGCTCAATGTCGAGTTCATTTTCTTCTGCTATTGTAGCAAGGGTAAAAAGTGCGTCATCTGCAAGAATGTCCTCTTTATAATACTTTAAAAGTTCCTCAAGAAATGATTTTGCTTTTTGCCAATCACCCATTTTCAACATTGCATTTGCCTTTCTCAAAAGGACCTCATCTCCCAATTGATGATAAGGGTATACTTCTGTTATACTATCTAGTAACTTGAATGCCAATTCGAATTTATGTTGTTCGATGAGTAGATCTCCTTGGGCGAACCACATCATGGCTTGGTAATTACTGTCTAGTCCAAAATTATCGGTAATGAGTAGAGACAATTTAAGTGCATCATTGGCAATGAGTTTGGACGTAGATTCTTTCAAAACACTTAACTGAGATTGAGCAAAATCGAACTCACCATCATAATAGAAAATTCGTGCATTTTTAAATTTTGCCTCGTGTCCGATAGTTTCATATTTGAATTCGGATTCAACTTGCATGTAGAGCAATGATGCCTCCCAAATATCTCCATGTAATACATGAATGTCGGCTAATTGCATTTTGATTTCAGCTTTTTGAATATCGGTCAAACCAGGTATCAATAAGGCCTCATCCAATCTCAAAATTGCAGAATCTGATCGATCAGCATAAAACGCTTCAATGTGCGATAGTTCCAGAATGAGTTGAAATGCAGTTCTTTTGTTGCGTTGTTTTGCAATGGCACCCTTGTATGCAGTTATTGTTGCATTTAGATCTTCCTTTGTGAAATTTTTCCCTTTCGTTACCTCCAGAAAACGAGTGTTAAGAAGTGCATTTTCCGCATGGAAATAGTACAGTTTTTCGCTCCCCAGGTCAATGATGTATTGAAAGGCTTTTCTTGCTGTAACGTAATCCTGGTTCTCAACACAAATTCTTCCTAATTCAAATACTTTACGCCCCTGACCATCTTGCCTTTTGTCCATAGCCTGTTCCTGGATCAATGCACCATTAAAATTTTTCCGTTGAATAAAAAGCCAGATCAACATCTCGCTAAAAACCGCATCATTTGGATTCTTTTGAGTCTTTTCGAGTAATGCTTTTTTGATAAGGTCATATTCACTTAGGTTCTCGTCTGAAAGATCAAATTGTCTGGATAGTAAGGTCTGAACCGATGAAAGATAACCTGAATGATATTCGATCAAATTGATGTATTCAGAGATCATTTTTTCGGTTTGTCCAGTGGCCCCATATAGATCAGCGAACTGAATGTTTAAAGGATAGGAGTCTTTCAGCAACTTTCTTCCTTTTTCAATGGTTGCAAGTGCTAGATCATTCCTGCCTTTTCCTTTGAAAGAGTTGAACAATGCAACAATACTTCCTGCATCGGCACCTAGATTGTCAATAAGTTCATTGTAGATCTTTTGTGCTTTGTCAGACTCTCCATTTTCTTCATAAAATTGACCCAGAATAACCTGATAATCCAGCTCATACTTATTAAGCGAGATCTGTTTTTTAATTAGTTTTTCTGCGGACTTTATTTCTTTTTGGAAAATTAAACACTCGTAAAGTCTGTTGAAATGAAATTTAGAGGGGTCAGTATCGTAAAGTTTTTGGTAATAAGATAAAGCTTTATCGAGCTCTCCGTTCGTATAATAATATTGTGCTAATTCTCTGTCCGTTTCAGTTTGTGCAAAAACAGGAGTTACGAAAAGCAGGAAAATTATTATCGAGAGAAATTTCATTGATTTACATTACTGTTGATTATCTTTTTTATTCAAAAGCGACAATGAAAATTCATTCATTTCGGGATATAGTTTGTCTAGTTCAGTAATTGTTTTCGACTTTGACGAGACGTAATCTTTTAAAAGCATTCTTAATTGATGAACTTTAGATTCTTCAAACATGACGTATTCATTATATTTATTGCGCTCTCCACTGCCATTTTCAATATCGGATTTCAATAGTCTTAAGGCTTCTTTTTCTTCTTCTACTCCATGGTTGATGTTGTTATATGACTTTCCCAGTGGACGAAGTCTTTTTCTGGAAACTTTAAAGGCATTCATTTTCTTTGCCAGTTCCATATTAATTGTGTCTGAAACGTAATTCGTCTTAATTCTTTGCTCAACCTGGGAGGTAGCAAACATGAGCTGCGTTATTGTATCAATTTTATTCTCTAAAAGAACTGTTTTGATGGAATCCAAACTCTCATTCATTTCATCAATTTTCGTTAGCTGATCTTTCTTATTCAGGTCACTGCAAGAAGCAAGCAAGATGGAGAGAACTGAAAAAACTGAAGGTATAAAACGCATAATTAACTTTTTCATTAAAGTTACTAAACCAATGATGAGACGATTAAAAATTAAGAAAAATTAATAAACCGCCCGAAGGCGGCTTAATTTATATCGAATCAAATCCAGTGTACTTTCGAAGTACTTCTGGGATGACCACCCCTTCTTCTGTTTGATGATTTTCTAATAACGCAGCGACAATTCTCGGCAACGCTAGTGCTGACCCATTAAGGGTATGGCACAATTGGGTCTTTTTGTCGGCTCCTTTAAATCTTAATTTTAAACGATTTGACTGAAATGTATCAAAGCGTGAACATGAACTTACCTCAAGCCATTTATCCTGAGCAGCTGAATAAACTTCAAAGTCATAGGTCATAGCTGATGCAAAACCAGTGTCTCCACCACAAAGACGAAGAATACGGTACTGAAGTCCTAATTTTTCAAGAAGCCCTTTCACATGTTCTATCATTTCTTCTAATGCAGCTGCAGTATTATCTGGATGTTCTACACGTACGATTTCTACCTTGTCGAATTGGTGAAGTCTATTCAATCCACGTACATCTTTACCATAAGATCCGGCTTCCCTTCTGAAACATGGAGTGTAACCGGTCAGTTTAATAGAGAATTTGTCATCCGGTAATATTACATCTCTGAAGATATTGGTCAATGGAACTTCAGCGGTCGGGATCAGATAAAGATCATCTGCGCCAATATAGTACATCTGTCCTTCTTTGTCTGGCAGTTGCCCAGTGCCATAACCACTGGCTTCATTTACTACATGAGGTGGGATGAATTCTTCGTATCCTGCATTGTGGGCTTCATCCAAAAAGAAAGCGATCAACGCTCTTTGAAGACGGGCTCCTTTACCTCTGTAGAAAGGGAAACCTGCCCCCGTTACTTTAACGCCTAATTCAAAATCGATCAAGTTGAGTTTTTTGGCCAACTCCCAATGCGGAAGTGGTTCAAAATTGAATTCAGGAGTTTGTCCGAATTCAAAAACGGTCTCATTGTCCTTTTCATCTCTTCCCGATTGCACCAATTCATTAGGGACATTCGGAAGGGTATAAAGTAGTTGAGTGATCTCTTTATCCAGTTCATCTACACGCTCTTTCAACTTGCTTTCAGAATCTTTTAATTCTGAAGTCTTTGTTTTAGCAGTATTTGCCTCGGCCTGTTTACCTTCTTTGAACAATTGTCCAATCTCTTTGGCCAGAGAATTTAATTCTGCGGAAATTGATTCCAGCTGAGTTTTTGTTGCGCGCCATTCCTGATCTAAACCTAAGATCTGATTCAGGGTTTCTGTAGCATCAATATTTCTTTTTTTGAGACCTTCAATGATCGTCTCTTTTTCGTTTCGAATGCGTGAAATTTCGAGCATGAATTGTTGAATTAGGTTACGAATTTAAAGAAAAAACATAGTTTAAAGACATAAAAAAAAGGCGAACCGAAGCTCGCCTTTCATAATATCTGATCGAATTAAGCTTCAGTTCCTTCAAAAGGAATTACTGAAACAAACGAACGGTTATTCTTTTTTCTACGGAATTCAACTGTACCGTCAGTAAGAGCATATAAAGTATGGTCTTTACCAATACCTACATTCTCTCCTGGATGGTGTTGAGTACCTCTCTGACGAACAATGATGTTTCCAGAGATAGCAAGCTGACCACCGAAGATCTTAACTCCTAAGCGCTTGCTTTCAGATTCACGACCGTTTTTCGAACTACCGACTCCTTTCTTATGTGCCATGGTGTTTAAATTTTATCCGGAATAAGATCCGGCTGAAATTATACTTTAATATCTTTAATCGTAATTGCTGTAAGGCTCTGACGATGTCCATTCTTCTTTCTGTAACCCTTTCTTCTTTTCTTTTTGAAAACGATTACTTTATCTCCTTTAAGGTGATCAATCACCTCAGCAGTCACCTTAGCTCCTGCTATAGCTGGGGCGCCAACGTTGATCTTGCCCGCGTTGTCTACAAGAAGAACCTTGTCAAAAGTAACTTTTGAACCTGCTTCTGCATCCAAACGGTGTACAAAGATCTTCTGGTCTTTTTGCACTTTGAATTGCTGCCCTGCTATCTCTACAATTGCGTACATATAGCTTAATTTAACTTGTTTTTACAAAAATTGGGACGGCAAACATAGAGAAAAAAGTTTATATCACAAGTCTATTAATCGTTATTTATTCCTTTTTTCTTCTTTTTATTGGAGTTGTACTTAATGATCATGTTTGAAATACCCTGCGAGTAGTTGACAAATAGAACTCCAATTAGAATAACTAACATTGCGCAAACCTGATAAAAACTGATGCTTTCCTTAAAGTAAACACCAATTAAAACTGCCACGATTGGAATGAAATAGGTTACGCTGCTTGCGAAAAGTGCAGATGTAATTGATATCAATCTGTTGAATATAATCAATGCTAACGCAGTACCTAATACGGCAAGAAGTGTCAATGCCTTTAATCCATCCACAGCATATTTATTTGTTGAGATGGTATGGAAGGTGTCAAAGTAAAAGGCGCAGATCAATGCGGGGATTAATACAATAAGAAATGCTAGTGAGGAAATGGCAATTGGTTTGATGGACTGTAAAGTATGCTTAATCGTGTTTAGACTAATGGCATAACAAAGGGTAGCGACAACTACCGCTCCGACATGTAGCCATGTTCCGGAAACCGAAATACCGAGACCCGCGGACATTAGGAAATAAATACCTAAGGTTCCCAGGGCTACTCCAAAGATCTGTAGCGGATTCAAATGCACTTTAAAAACGAAATAACCGATGAGTACTGTAAAAATCGGCGTAAAGCTATTTAGCATACCGGTGAACCCTGATGAGATGCCTGTTTCGGCATAAGTGAAGAGAAAAGCAGGAAAAAAGTTTCCAAAAAAACCAACAATCGCAAGCGATAGGAAGATCTTAAACGAAACTATTTTTTTGATAGCCGAAATCCCAAAAGGAAGCAAGACCAGTCCTGCTATTAGCATTCGAAGGGAGCCTACCTGTTGATCTGTAAAAATAGCATCTCCTGAATCCGTGAACATGGATTTTTTCATCAGGATGAATGAACTACCCCATATGACAGCAAGGATTAGAAGGAGCAACCAGCCTTTGGTTTCGTTTTTCATGTTGCAAAAGTATATGAATAAATCAATGCTGCAGCTGTGATTTTTTGTTGATAACCTGTTTATCAATTGTTGATAACACAATATTCGATGTGACTACAAGATTCATTACCACATTTTACCACTAAACACAAAAACATTGTTAAATCTGCATGATGCGAGAATATTATCATGTTATACTTGAAACCTTATTATCTTTGATACGTTAGAATTTATTAACAATAGTAAAACTGGTGGTAAAAAGTGGTAGAAATCCATTATTTTTACCCATTATTTCGTCATGGCAGGGCTTGTAGGAGAATTTGAAGTAAAACTGGACGCAAAAGGGCGTTTCTTGTTTCCTTCCGGATTACGGAAGCAGCTTCCTCCTGCAGCACAGCGCGACTTTATGCTCAACAAAGGTTTTGAGGATTGTTTGACCCTTTATCCGCTTTTCGAGTGGGAGAAGATCAGTGAAAAACTCTCAAAAATGAACTTGTTCAAGCCGAAGAACAGGATGTTCTACAGGTTGTTTCATCAAGGAGCAAAGGTTATTGCGCTGGACAATGCAGGTCGAATCCTGATCCCAACAACGCACATGGAGCGTGTTGGTTTGAAACAAGATGTGATGCTCATTGCATACAATGATCGCATCGAGATCTGGGATAGACAGAAGTACTTTGAAATGATCGAAGGAAACATGACGGACTTCGCCGATTTGGCGGATGAAGTAATGGGTGATCTTGATGATGGAGAATAGTACGGACTATCACATACCGGTAATGCTGAATGAATGCCTTGAGGGATTGATGATCAATCCAGATGGGGTTTATGTCGACGTAACCTTCGGGGGAGGCGGCCATTCGAAAGCTATCTTCAATCAGCTATCATCTTCTGGAAAATTAATTGTATTCGACCAGGATCCTGACGCAGCCAAAAATGTCTGGACTGCAGAAAATTTTCATTTTACCTCTTCCAATTTTGCTTTTTTCTCCAATCATTTGAGGGCTTTGGGTATTAAGGAAGTCGATGGCATTCTTGCTGACCTGGGAGTGTCATCCCATCAGTTCGACGAAGAAAAGAGAGGTTTTTCGATCAGAGGCGAAGCTCCTTTGGACATGCGTATGAATCAATCGGGTGAGCTGACAGCAGCAGATGTAGTGAACAAGTACGACGAAGAAGATCTGGTTAGAATTTTCAAGGTATTTGGAGAGGTACCGAATGCGCGTAAAGCAGCAGCTTTTATTGTAAGAGAAAGAGGGGTTAAGAAAATAAAGACGACAGCTCAACTGATGGAAGTCTTGAAACCTTGCGCTCCAAAATTCAAAGACCATAAATACTTTGCTCAAATCTTTCAAGCACTTCGTATCGAAGTGAATCATGAGCTAGATGCACTCGAAAAACTTTTAGAGCAATCTGCTAAAATTTTAAAGCCTGGTGGACGAATGGTGGTTATGTCCTATCATTCGCTTGAAGATAGACTCGTAAAAAATTTCTTTAAAAGAGGTTCGCTTACAGGTGAGATCACGAAGGATTTCTATGGCAATGTATTGAAGCCATTTGAAGAAATAAATAGACATCCGATCATTCCGACAGAGGATGAAGTGGCAGAGAATACAAGGGCAAGAAGTGCAAAACTAAGAGTAGCAGAGAAAAGATGAGCGCCAACGAATACATAGAGAAAGATCATCTTGAACCTGAGGTTCCTAAGCAGGAGAAAAAAGCGAAGGTGAAAAAGGAGAAGAAGAGGAAGTCTTCAGGACCTAACGCCTTTACTCAAATTCTAAATGGAGATTTCTTGACGAAAGAGTTTGTGCTCAATAATCTGTCGTTCATCTTTTTTGTCATGTTCCTTCTTCTGCTCATTGTTGGAAAAGGGTACTACGGAAAGGAGCTATCCCAAAACATTGATAAAACTCAGAAGGAGCTTGATGAAATGACGGCCGATTATGTAGAAGCCAAAGCAAGACTTGAGGAGGAGACAAGACGCTACGAGCTTACTTTGAAAATGGAGCCCAGAGGGCTTAAGGAATCAGAAAGAGATACTAAAGTAATTCGCTTGAAGAAAGAGAATGAGTGAAAGGAAGGACATATATGTGAAAGCCTATCTGGTTTACATTGGATTTGTGATCCTTATGTTCGTTGTGCTGTTTAAAACAGTCTCGATTCAATTTGAAGGAAGATCAAATGTGTTCGCCGGTTCCGATGAAAAAATGCCAGTCAGGACCGTAAAACGAATGCCTCGCAGAGGAGAGATCCTTGATATCCATGGAACACCTCTGGTTACGTCGGTTAGTTTTTACGATATCCATATGGACCCGACTGTCGTTGACAAAAAGATCTTTGATGCGGAAATAACTGATCTGTCTCGTGAACTAGCCAAGGTGTATCCTGACAGAACTCAACGAGAGTACGAGAACTATATTAGGAAAGGCCGAAATCAAGGAAATAGGTATTTACTTATTAGAAAGAAGGTCACTAATGAAGAGAGGAAAAAATTAAAAGAACTACCCATTTTTAAATATGGCCGACTTAAAGGTGGACTCATCGACACTGACGAAAAGATCGAAAGAAAAAGACCGCACAATGAGTTGATGCGAAGAACTCTTGGGTATTGCAAAGAGGAGAATGGAGATACACTGAGAGTCGGAATAGAAGGGGCATTCAATGAATATCTTTCTGGAGAACCAGGTGAAGAGATCGAGCAAAAGATCTCGACAGGATGGAAAAAGACTGGTCAGATCGTGAAAGAAGCTGTTGAAGGAGCAGATGTGGTGACTTCAATTGACAAGGATATCCAGGAGGTGGCAGACGCCGAACTAAAAAGACAGCTTGAAAGTCAGGGAGCGAAGAACGGTTGTGTGATCGTAATGGATGTAAAAACAGGGTTTGTCAAGGCGATTTCAAATCTCACAAAAGGGTCTGACGGTAATTACTACGAGTTGTATAATCATGCCATAGGTACGAAAGAAGTACCGGGATCAACGTTTAAATTGGCTTCACTTATGGCAGCCTTGGAAGATGGAAAGATCAACATTACGGATACCGTAAACGCTGTGGGTGAGTATACTTTTTACGGCAAAACAATGCATGATGCCCTTGAATGGGGATACGGCAGAATCACTATTAAAAGAGCTTTTGAAAAATCGTCAAACGTCATCGCCAAAGTGATCTATGATGCTTATCGAAATGATCCACAGGCATATATCGACAGGTTAGTCTCTTTTGGTTTAGACCAGAAATTGGGAATTGATCTTGAAGGCGAGGCGGATCCGGTAATGTATCGACCAGGCTCTCCAAATTGGTCCAAGATCTCTTTGCCATGGATGTCGGTTGGATATGAATTCCAGCAGACACCATTGCAGACACTTGCCTTTTATAATGCCGTTGCCAACAATGGAACTCTTGTTAAGCCACAATTTGTTCAGGAGATCCGCAGAAGTGGTCAGACGATCAAAACCTTTGCGCCTATTGTACTGAAAGATAATATTTGTTCAGACAATACCCTTACTATTCTTAAGTCCTGTCTTGAAGGGGTAATGAAAGATGGCGGTACTGGTTCTAAATTGACTTCTGCTCAATTTAAGATAGCTGGTAAAACTGGAACTGCCCGAATTTTGAATGAGGATCAGAAGTACGGTCAAAAAGGAGAATGGAAATACCAGGCTTCTTTCGTTGGATACTTCCCTGCTGAAGATCCGATCTATTCATGTATCGTCGTTGTTGCAGCTCCAAGTAAGGATATTTATGGAGCCACCGTATCCGGAACTGTGTTTACAGCAATCGCCAACAAGGTATATGCCACTACTCTGAAATATCACGACGCTGTTAACGAAGGAAAAAGGAAGAAAGATAATGTTCCTTCAGTATTCGCTGGAAACAGTTATGATCTAACCAAAGCTCTGGGAAGACTTCGAGTTCCTTATGCTGTTGCTGAGGAAGGAGAGTGGTTGTATGCAGAAAGCAAGAAAGAGAGAATAGTCTTCAAAAAACGAAATCCGGTAAAGGAACATGTTCCAAATCTTACAGGAATGAGCGCAAAAGACGCCGTATTCCTGATCGAATCTATGGGAATGAGTGCCTATGTGATCGGTTATGGAAAAGTTACCAAACAATCTATTCCTCCGGGAGCATCACTTTTTAAAGGAGGGATAATCGAATTGACATTAGAATGAAAAAACTGAGCGACATATTATATGGTGTGAAGATTATATCCGTTGACGGTGCAACCGACATCGGTGTTCAGGAAATTTGTTTTGATTCACGAAAAACGAAAGAAGGCTCAGTTTTCGTTGCAATAAGAGGTTCTGTTTCTGATGGACATAATTATATCAACTCCGTTATTGAAAGTGGTTGTAAGATCATCGTTGCTGAAGAGAAAGTCGATGTGCCTGATGAGGTAACACTTGTAGTCACGGACGATTCTCAGAGAGCCTTGGCCCTAATGGCGAACAATTTTTTCGATGAACCATCGTCGAAATTAAAGCTGATCGGTGTAACTGGAACCAACGGTAAAACGACAACAACTACGTTGCTCTTTAATCTATTTACCAAGTTGGGATATCATTGCGGATTACTTTCAACCGTTGTGAATAGAATTGGTTCTGAGGTAATCCCATCTACTCATACAACTCCTGATCCGATCCAGTTGAATGCTTTATTGGCTGAAATGGTAAGTTCAGGTTGTTCCCATGTCTTTATGGAAGTGAGCTCGCATGCAGTACGTCAAAAAAGGATCGATGGCCTGATCTTCGCCGGTGGGGTATTCACGAATATTACGCACGATCATCTTGATTACCATAAAACATTTGCTGAGTATATCCGAGTGAAGAAAAGCTTCTTCGACCATCTTCCTAAGGGAGCTTTTGCTCTGGTGAATGTGGATGATAAGAATGGGGAGGTGATGCTACAAAACACAAAAGCTTCACAGTATTCTTTCGCATTAAAGACCGGAGCAGATTACAAAGGAAAGGTGATCGAAAATCAGTTTTCGGGACTGGTACTAAATATCAATGGGATTGAGGTCTGGACGAAGTTGATCGGTGATTTTAACGCGTATAACCTTCTTGCGGTGTATGGCGTCAGCCAGCTCATGGGGGAGAATTCCACAGAGGTACTTACAGCGCTTAGCACACTTGAGTCGGTGGACGGAAGATTCCAATATATCCAGAGTCCTTCAGGGATAACTGCCATCATCGACTATGCTCACACCCCGGATGCCCTAGAGAATGTACTTAAAACGATCGCAAACATCCGGACTAAGAATGAGACCGTATTTACAGTTGTCGGATGTGGTGGAGATCGTGATAAAGCAAAGAGACCTCAAATGGCAAGTATTGCTTGTAGGATGAGTGATAAAGTGATCCTAACCTCTGATAATCCGAGATCTGAAGAGCCCCAAACGATCATTGACGAAATGATGGAAGGTGTTGGTGGTGAATATTTCAAAAAGACGATCTCTATTCTCGACAGGGCTCAGGCAATTAAGACAGCGGTGTCAATGGCTGAAAAGGGAGATATCATTCTGATTGCTGGAAAGGGTCATGAAAAATACCAGGAGATCAAAGGGGTCAGACATGACTTCGACGATATGAAGATAACCACGGAAATGTTTTTAAAACTGGAGAAATAATGTTGTATTACCTGTTTAATTACCTCGATTCTATTGAATTCCCAGGAGCGGGAGTATTTAATTATATCTCGTTCAGGGCGGGAATGGCATTGATCACTTCACTGATCGTTTCAATTGTTTTTGGAAAGCGGATCATCAACCTTCTTCGCAAACAACAGATCGGTGAAACAGTGAGAGATCTTGGTCTTGCTGGTCAATTGGAGAAGAGTGGAACACCAACGATGGGAGGGATCATCATTTTGAGTTCGATCTTGATTCCAACCCTACTATTCGCAAAGCTGCATAACATTTATGTGATCACTATGATACTTGCGACTGTATGGCTTGGTATCATCGGTTTTCTGGATGATTACATTAAAGTATTTAAAAAGAACAAAGAAGGACTTGCGGGAAAATCGAAGGTTGTTGGACAAATCGGAGTTGGTTTGATCGTGGGATGTATTCTGTACTTCTCCGACGATGTGACTGTTCACAAAAGAGTGGATGCGGACTATAAACTGAAGGCCGATGAGACCTTTGTGACCCTCGAACATGTGCAGGATGAAAGCGACTCACACAAGTGGATCCAGACGGATGATATGACAACCA
>Ga0102823_1000457_pt1 | contig 16464 bp, 12 predicted proteins | sample ColrivemetaGS743_FD_78459 | JGI IMG/M metagenome (GOLD analysis project Ga0102823, IMG submission 78459) | Estuarine microbial communities from the Columbia River estuary - Ebb tide non-ETM metaG S.743 | ecosystem: Environmental > Aquatic > Marine > Intertidal zone > Estuary | place: USA...
CTAAAGAAGCGTCAAATTCTACAGGATGGAATTACAACGACCCTAAAGTGGGTGGTTTCCAGAAAGTTCCATTTATTGATCAAGAGACTGGACCAGGACTGATCTTGGTTGAAGGTGGTACTTTCACAATGGGTAGGTCAGAACAAGATGTAATGTTCGATTGGAATAACCGTCCAACGAGAGTTACAGTTTCTTCTTTCTATATGGACCAGACTGAAGTTACGAATTTCCACTGGTTAGAGTATCTTTACTGGATCTCAAGAGCGTATGAATCATATCCTATGGTTTACAAGAATGCTCTTCCAGACACTTTGTGTTGGAGATCTCCATTGGCATTCATGGAAAAATATGTAGACTATTACCTAAGACATCCTGCATACAGAGATTATCCTGTTGTAGGTGTTTCATGGTTGCAAGCAAACGACTTCTGTAAGTGGAGAACTGACCGTGTTAATGAATACATCCTTGTGCGTGAGGGGATCCTTGCATGGAATGTTGATCAAAGAGATGAAAATACATTTAATACAGAGTCATACTATGCAGGACAATACGAAGAGGCTGTAATTAAGAATGTACAGGATCTAAACCCATCTAACATTAATGGTAAAAAACTTGGAACCAGAATCGTTCGAATGGAAGATGGCATCCTTTTACCTCGCTATCGTCTCCCAACTGAAGCCGAATGGGAATTTGCAGCTACAGGATTGGTAGGAAACCTTCAACCCGGAACAGAAAATATTAGCGATAGAAGAATTTATCCATGGAATGGTCACTGGGTTCGTCAGGATGACGAGCAGTTCCAGGGAGCTATTCGTGCTAACTTCGTAAGAGGTCGAGGAGATTACATGGGGGTTGCTGGTCACCTGAATGATGGTGCCGATGTAACTGCACCGGTAGATTCATACTGGCCAAATGACTATGGTCTTTACCACATGGCGGGTAACGTATCAGAATGGGTGCTTGATGTTTATCGTCCACTATCATCTGAAGATTTTGATGAATTCAGACCATTCAGAGGAAACGTTTATAAGACGAAGTTATTGAATAACGAAGGCGTGATCGACATTAAGTCTCAGCAGGTAACTTACGATGTTCACGGAATGAAAGAATACTTAAATGAGTTCGAACGTATCCGTTACCAGCGTATTTCTGCGGACAAGCACGATCCAAACGATACCGTAATGCCTATTGGACTTTACAAGAACGTTGAATCACGAAACCCTTCAAGAAGAGGTTATGCACCAGATCCGTTCTATGTTTCTCATGGAAATGTTAAGGATTCAATCGAGATTACTCTAATGAGAAGAATTAACGAAGTATTGGATCTTGCTATCAAATACAAGAATGACAAGCACGACATTGAAGCATCGGCCCTTATTCAGGATCAGTTGTTCGATGGAATCTTTGCCGATGAAGTTAGAACTGGACCAGATGGTGAAGAATATGCATTCGAGATCATTTCAATGTTGAGAGATGGATTTACGGCATTCATTATTGACACTCCAGGTAAATTGAAGTACAGAAATGTTACTGAAGAAGAAAACATTGGAAGATTGAACTATAGAAGAGATGATTACATCGATTACCTTGATGGTGATATTGAGTCTTCGATCTACTTCATGAATGATGACCGTAAAAACGCCATCAATCAAGCAACAAGAGATGCAAATCTAATCATGTATCAAAGTCAGCACGAACAGTATGGATTAGATGGATCAGAAGTTAAACCTGAAGGTATTACTTCATGGCCTACTACATTGGTTTCAGATAAATCGAGAGTATACAAAGGAGGTTCTTGGAGAGATCGTGCTTTCTGGTTAGCAGGTGGAGCAAGAAGATATCTTGATGAAGATAAGTCAACTGCAACTATCGGATTCCGTTGTGCTATGGATCGCGTGGGATCTCCTACCGGTATGAACTACGGAAGAGAAAAGAAAAAATAATTGAATAGATTATAATTAAGCCCGTTTCGACGGGCTTTTTTTGTGACCAATGGAAAATTTTTACAAACTCTATCTTAAGACAACAGGTATCTGCACTGATACCAGAAAGATCCAAAAAGGATGTATGTTCATTTGTCTGAAAGGAGACAATTTCAACGGAAATAAATTCGCAAAAGACGCACTAGAGGCCGGAGCCAGATACGTAGTTGTGGATGAAACCGAAGCGGATATTTCAGAAAATACAATTTTAGTTGAAAATTGTCTTTCTTTCTTACAGCAGCTTGCGAATTACCACCGAAATCAATTCAGCATTCCTGTAATTGGAATTACAGGCAGTAACGGAAAGACAAGTACAAAAGAGTTGATCCATCAAGTTTTATCAACTGAGTGCGACGTTCTTGCTACGATTGGGAATTTAAATAATCATATTGGGGTCCCCCTCACCCTGCTCCGCCTGAATAAACAACATGAGATTGCCATCATTGAAATGGGCGCAAACAGATTTAAAGACATTGCTGAGCTTTGCGAAATAGCAGAACCCACTCACGCGATCATTACAAATATCGGGAAAGCACATCTTGAAGGATTTATCAATTTTGAGGGTGTATTGACTACCAAGAAGGAATTATATGACTCTGTTGAACAAATGGGAGGCCATATTATTTATAATTCAGATGATAACATTCTTACCGATATCTTACCTAAATCGACGAAGAACCTTTCATACGGAACTAGTGACAACTGCGATATAAAAGGGACTCTACTCGGATTAACGCCTTATGTACGTTTAAGCTGGAAGACTCAAAATTACCAGTCACCAGTCATTGACACTCACATGGTAGGTAAGTACAACTTTTATAACTTCCTTGCCGCTATTGCTTTTGGAATACAGTTCCAAATCAAGCCTGAAAACATCAATTCAGCAATTGGCTCATATATTCCCGAAAACAATAGATCCCAAATAAAAAAGACAGACCATAATACATTGATTCTTGATTGTTATAACGCAAATCCAACCAGTATGAAATCTGCACTGGAAAGTTTTGCAATGATCGATAATCCGGATAAGGTTTTCATCATTGGCGATATGCTTGAGTTGGGTAATCAGGAAATGGCTGAACATGAGACCATTTTGTCATTTGCTCAAAAAAGTGGGTTGAAAGGATATACAGTTGGTCCTCGATTTGAAAAAATCAGTTCCAATTCAGTAATTCAATCGTTTAAAGATAAAGATGAAGCTGTTGCATTTCTGAGATCCAACCCTATTCGAAATGCCTTGATCCTGATTAAAGGATCACGAGGTATTGGACTTGAGACACTAGAAAATGATCTATAACTAAAAAAGGAGGGTTTCCCCTCCTTTTTAATATCTACAAAATTTAGATTAACCGATGATTCCTCTTGAGATCACAATTTTCTGAACTTCTGATGTTCCTTCATAGATCTGAGTGATCTTTGCATCCCTCATTAATCTTTCCACATGATATTCTTTCACAAAACCATATCCACCGTGGATCTGTACAGCTTCAACAGTTTGTTCCATAGCCACTTTTGACGCGTAAAGCTTAGCCATTGCACTAGACTGACCATAATCTCTTCCTGCATCTTTATCTAAAGCAGATTTATAAACCAATAGTCTTGCAGCTTCAATTTCTGTAGCCATATCTGCCAGTTTAAATGCAATCGCCTGATGCTTGTGAATTTCCTTCCCAAATGCCTTTCTTTCCTTCGAGTAAGCCAATGCAAGTTCAAAAGCTCCTCCTGCAATTCCTAAAGCCTGAGCTGCAATCCCAATTCTACCACCGGATAATACCTTCATGGCAAACTTGAACCCGAATCCGTCCTCTCCAATTCTGTTTTCTTTAGGTACTTTAACGTCATTAAAGATCAACGTATGCGTATCACTTCCCCTGATTCCCATTTTGTCTTCTTTCGCTCCAACGATAAACCCTTCCATTCCTCGTTCAACAATGAAAGCATTGATTCCTCTATGACCAGCAGCCCTATCGGTTTGAGCTATCACTAAATAAATAGAAGCACTGGAACCATTTGTAATCCAGTTTTTTGTTCCATTCAATAAATAATGATCTCCCTTATCTATTGCCTCTGTTCTTTGAGACGTTGCATCTGAACCAGCTTCAGGTTCTGAAAGGCAAAATGCTCCAATCTTCTCCCCTTTCGCAAGTGGAACAAGGTATTTCTGCTTTTGATCTTCGGTACCATATTTTTCCAATCCCCAACATACAAGGGAATTATTCACTGACATACAAACCGATGTAGATGCATCAACCTTTGAGATCTCCTCCATTGCCAAGACATATGAAATCGTATCCATTCCACTACCACCATACTTTGGATCTACCATCATCCCCATGAATCCAAGCTCTCCCAACTGTTTAATTTCCTCCATGGGAAACTTCTGGTCTCGGTCTCTCTCAATAACTCCTGGCTTCAATACATTCTGAGCAAAATCTCTGGCAGCATCACGAACAGCAATGTGTTCTTCGGTTAATTCAAATATCATGTTGTTAAGTTTAATTCTCGTAATTGCAAATTTAACCGAATAATTCTAATTTCAATCCAGAATTGAACCCTATGGAAAGGCTGGAAATTATTGGACTCATGTCAGGAACATCTCTTGATGGATTGGACGTAGCACATGTCGTGTTTAATTTTACTGATCAGAAAGTTCGTTTTGATATTCTGAATACCGGACATTACCCTTACGAAAAGGCATTAAAAACTCAGTTAGACAACGCCATGAATCTGGGGTTAAGTGCAATCGAAATATTAAACAAGGAGCTAGGAAATTTTTATGCTCAATGTGTCAATCATTTTATCTCACAAAATAAGATTGATCATTCAAAAGTTGACGCTATTGCAAGCCATGGGCAAACGATATTGCATCAGCCTGCTAATGGATTTACGCTTCAGATCGGTTGCGGTACAACTCTAGCAGTAAAAACCAAGATTAAAGTAATCAACGATTTCAGAACTAAAGATATTGTTCTTGGCGGACAAGGAGCTCCATTGGTTCCAATTGGGGATTTTGATCTTTTTGAAGGTGAGGCTGATGCTTTTTTAAACATTGGAGGATTCTGCAATATAAGTTTTGAAACAAAGAATCGCGTTACCGCATTTGACATATGTCCGGGTAATCTTCCATTGAATAGGCTAGCCAACTCAAAAGGCGTTGAATACGATAAGAATGGTGAAATAGCCAAAAGTGGCGAAATAAACTTTTTCCTTCTCGACCTCTTGAATTCACTTGATTATTATTCACAAAGTGGTCCGAAATCTCTTGGAACTGAGTGGCTGGAAGAGTCCTTCTATCCCCTATTGAAATTTGACAAGGAGATTGAATCCAATTTACGTACTGTCACGGAACATATTGCTACTCAAATCAGCAGCATTTTACAAAAGAATGGATTACGAAGAGTTATGCTTAGTGGAGGCGGGACAAAAAATCAATATCTCGTAGAACGAATACAGTCATATTTCGACGGAGAGATAATACTTCCAGATGAAGAGATTATTGACAATAAAGAAGCCTTGATTTTTGCTTATCTGGGAGCACTATACCTCAGAAAAACACCTAACACAATTACCTCTGTAACAGGGGCTTCCAGAGCTTGTATATCAGGCGTTCTGCATACGCCATGATCAATTTTCTTTTTCAAAAAAAAATAATTGACAGAATAGAAGTCTGGTGAAAAATGAATCAATACATTTGTCCTATACAAACCATTGATTTTTGATAAAAAATGAAAGATCTTCTCAACAAATTCGAAAATAAAAGACCTGAAATAGTTTTCGAATGGAAAGATGCAGAAACGGAAGCAGAAGGATGGGTAGTGATCAATTCTCTAAGAGGAGGAGCTGCTGGTGGCGGTACAAGAATGAGACCGGGATTAGACAAAAGAGAAGTTGAATCACTTGCTAAAACAATGGAAGTAAAATTCACTGTGGCCGGACCTCCAATAGGTGGTGCTAAATCAGGAATTAATTTTGACCCGAAAGACCCAAGAACAGAAGGTGTACTTCGCAGATGGTATGCTGCAGTCACTCCACTTTTAAAACATTATTATGGTACAGGTGGAGACTTGAATGTCGATGAGATCCATGAAGTTATTCCTATTACTGAAGATTGTGGTGTTTGGCATCCTCAGGAAGGTGTTTTTAATGGACATTTCCAGCCAAGAGAGGCTCAAAAGATACACCGAATCGGCCAGTTAAGACAAGGAGTTCTAAAAGTTATCGAATCTGAAGCTTATTCACCAATGGTCAATCGTAAATATGTTGTTGCAGACATGATCACAGGTTATGGTGTAGCTGAATCTGTAAAGCATTATTACGATATTTGGGGAGGATCAGTCAAAGGAAAACGGGTGATCGTTCAAGGATGGGGTAACGTAGGTTCTGCCGGAGCATATTACCTGGCTCAAGACGGCGCTATTATCGTTGGAATCATTGACCGTGTGGGTGGACTGATCAAGGAAGAAGGATTCTCAATAGAAGAAATCCGTGAATTATTCTTGAATAAAAATGGAAATGAATTGAACCACCCGTCAATGTTGTCTTTTGACGAGATTAACAATAAGATCTGGGATGTTAAGGCTGAAGTTTTCATTCCTTGTGCTGCTTCCAGATTAATTACTGAAGATCAATTGAACAGAATGATCAATGCCGGAATGGAAGTCATTTCAGCTGGTGCAAATGTTCCTTTTGCGGACCCTGAAATTTTCTTTGGTCCAATCGCAGACAAAGCGGATCAATCGATCTCAATTATTCCAGACTTTATATCAAACTGTGGTATGGCAAGAGTTTTTGCCTACCTAATGAGCAACGACCTCAAAAACTTGACCGATGATGGCATCTTCCAAGATACCAGTACTACGATCAAGAATGCGCTTATAAAAACCAATACAAAAAATCCTTCAAAAACTGGCCTTGCCAAAGCGGCCTTCGAAATTGCCTTGGAACAATTGGTTTAATTTAAACTTTCGCGCTTATGGAAGTTGTTGTTCTCGCTACATTCATTATCGGATATGTAGCAATCACCCTTGAACACACATTAAAGTTGGATAAACTTATCCCAGCTTTGATGATGATGGCTGTCTGCTGGGCAACCATCGCCCTCAACCTTGATTCTTTTGGTCAATGGTTAGATCCTCATTCCGGGAACTTAATGGATATTACTTCTTTCAACCATGAAGGAAGGATCCACCTACTGGAAGGGACGTTGCTTCACCATTTTGGTAAAACAGCAGAGATTCTGATCTTCCTGATGGGAGCCATGGCTATCGTTGAAATGATCGATCATTTCGACGGATTCAGTTCGATCAAAAAGACAATTCACACGAACAGTAAGAGAAAACTACTTTTCATAGTTTCCACTCTCGCTTTTGTTCTGTCTGCAATCATTGACAATCTGACTACGACGATTATTCTAATTACGATCCTGCGGAAGATCATTGCCGACAAGAACGATCGTATGTGGTATGCAGGCTTGATCATCATTGCTGCGAATGCAGGTGGTGCCTGGACTCCAATTGGAGACGTAACTACTACCATGCTTTGGATGGCTGGAAAAGTTACAACGGTAAAACTCACTGAATACCTGATATTACCGGCGTTGCTTTGTGTACTCGTACCTGTGATAATCGCATCCTTCCTTCCTGTCTTCAAAGGAACCATGGAAATTGATCATTCGGATGACAGTGATCAAAATAAATATGGTGGATTAATGCTGATTCTTGGATTAGTTTTAATTATCGCGGTTCCTGTTTTTAAGTCAATTACGCATCTCCCCCCTTACGTTGGAATGATGCTGTCCTTATCAATCTTTGCAACAGTATCAGAGATCCTGTCTAATCGATCAATCTCATTCACCAATCCTGAAGCCGACGAGCACCACAAAGGACCTACAATGAAGGCCTTAAGTAAAATAGAGATCCCTTCGATTTTATTTTTCTTAGGAATTTTAATGACGGTAGCCTCAATGGAGTCTCTCGGATTGATCTTTAATTTCGGTCAGCAAGTGAGCGCAGCAATTCCTGAAAGCGTGTTTGTAACACTCCTCGGATTGGCTTCTGCCGTCATCGATAACGTTCCATTAGTAGCAGCAAGTATTGGTATGTTCAGAGAGGGTGTCGATGCTGAAGTTTGGCACTTTATTGCCTATGCAGCCGGCACTGGAGGTAGCATCCTAATTATAGGGTCAGCAGCAGGAGTCGTTGCGATGGGAATGGAAAAGATTTCATTCTTCTGGTATTTAACCCGAATTTCAATTCTTGCTCTTTTGGGTTATTTGGCCGGTATCGGAATGTTTCTTTTGTTGGTATAAAGAATCTGTTGTTTATAACATCTTTTAAGTTTCTCTTAATAATGAAGCAAAAAAATTAGTTTTGCTTGATTATTAAGAAAACTGAACCATGGAGATTTTTATTGTATCTGTTTTTGTTCTGGGTTACACGCTTATCACCCTTGAACATTCGTTGAAAGTTGATAAATTAATTCCTGCCCTTATAATGATGGCATTAGCCTGGGCCGGCATCGCTTTTGGACTTGATTCATTTGGAACTTGGTTCGACTCAGTTCACGGAAAATTAGTAGATGGATTTGCTAATTTACCTCTACACAGTTTAGGAGAGCATGACGAAGTAACTTACTCAGCTTCCAAGTCAGGTTGGTTGGAACATACACTCTTACATCACTTCGGAAAAACGTGTGAAATTTTAATTTTCCTTGTTGGCGCAATGACGATTGTTGAAATCACAGATCACTTCAATGGTTTTCAAACGATAAAAACATTTGTTAAGACAAACAGTAAGAAAACGTTGTTGTGGATCGTTTGTATTCTTGGTTTTGTACTTTCTGCTATTATTGACAACCTTACAGCGACAATTGTTTTAATTACGATTCTAAGAAAAATTGTTCCAGATAACAACCTTAGAATGTGGTATGCGGGTATGATCATCATTGCGGCAAATGCAGGAGGTGCCTGGTCTCCAATAGGTGATGTTACCACAACAATGTTGTGGATGGGTAATAAGGTTACTGCAATGGAGTTGATCAAAAACTTATTACTTCCATCTTTTGTTTGCATGGCCTTACCTACTCTAATAGCAGGGTTTCTTCCAATTTTCAAAGGAAATATTGAAAGTGACGGAAATGAAGAAAAAAGAAGTAAGAATGGTCCATTTATGCTAGCCTTGGGATTAGGTATGATCGTTTTTGTTCCTGTATTCAAAACAATTACCCATTTACCTCCTTATGTGGGAATGATGCTTTCCTTAGGTATTGTTTCATTAGTGGCGGAGATTTTGTCAAATAGAAAATTCTCATTAACTCAGGTTGAGGATCATGAGCATGTTCATGGCCCAACTTTCAAAGCATTGTCCAAAATTGAAATGCCGAGTATTTTATTCTTCTTAGGAATTCTAATGACAGTTGCTGCCCTTGAATCTCTCGGATTGATCTTTACTTTCGGAAACACAGTAAATGGAATGATTTCAGAAGATCTTTTTGTAACCCTTCTAGGTGTTGGATCAGCAATTATCGATAACGTTCCTCTGGTTGCTGCCTCAATGGGAATGTTCCAGGAGCAAATGGACGCTGAAGTATGGCATTTTATCGCATACGCTGCCGGAACTGGAGGTAGTATGTTGATCATTGGTTCTGCTGCAGGTGTGGTTGCGATGGGAATGGAAAAGATCTCATTCTTCTGGTATTTAAAAAACATCACCCTTTTGGCTTCCATCGGATACATTGCCGGTGTTGGTCTGATTCTTGTCATGTAATAAATCGATCTTAATAACGTAATATCATTATGAGTTTATCATTTTTAATGCAAATAGCCGCGGGAGATGCTCCTGCATCAACTGGAGTAAAGGACGTTCCACTTTGGGACATTATCAGTGAATCCAATAAAGGGATGGGATTGTTCATAAATATCATCCTACTACTTATGCTCGGTTACGCGATCTTTGTTTTCGTTGAAAGATTATTAGCGCTTCAGAAGGCATCAAAGGAAGAAAGAGGCTTTCTGGATAGAGTTAAAGCTAGTCTTCAGGCTGGAAGAATAGATGAAGCAAGAACCATTTGCAACAGTTCAGACAGTCCCATCGCACGAATGCTTTCTAAAGGAATTTCAAGAATTGGTAATGCTAAAAACGAAAGTATTGCTGCTACAATCGAAAACACAGGGAAATTTGAGATCCTTAGACTTGAGCAGCGTTTAAATTTCCTGGCAACGGCAGCTGGAGCAGCTCCAATGATCGGGTTCCTTGGTACAACCGTAGGTATGGTCGTGGTCTTCATCGATCTACAAAATGCAACCTCGCTAGAATTAAAGATCATTGCTCCGGGTATCATGACTGCAATGATTACGACTGTTGCCGGATTGATCGTAGGTATCATTTCTTTTATGGGATATAATTTCCTAGTAGGTAAAATTGGCAGGGTAGTATATCAAATGGAGAATGCAGCCCTTGAATTCATGGATCTACTTAACACACCTGGAAAATAAGATAAGATGGATTTCAGTTCAAGAAATAAAATAAAAATAGAAGGCGGAATGGCATCTATGACCGACCTTGTATTTCTCTTGCTGATCTTCTTTATCATCATGAGTTTGATGTCAAACAATCAAACTCCAATTGATCTTCCTAAGACGGATCAGGACATAAAGCCTGTTATCGATCCTGTCGAAGCAACAGTTATCGTTACCGAAGATAATCAGTACGTAGTGCTTCCTGGCGGATCAATGGAAGAGCCAATGGAATTTGATGAGATTAAAGAAATAACAGCAAGTGCAGTAGAAAAATCCGGGAAAATGAAACTTAAGATTGCCGGTCATCGTAATGCCAGCTATGAAGCAGTTTTCAATGTGTTAGCCTTATCTCAGGCAAACGCATGGGATCCTGTCTTATCATACGATAAATAAGTAATTAATGTCGACAGCAGTTCGCGCCATATCAGATAAAAAAGATGAGCAGATCGCCTGGATCAGTGCTGCTGTGCTATTGGTATTGTTATTTGTGATCTTATGGATAGTTACATTTGAAATGGCCGATCCTCCGCCGAAAGACTTTGTCATGAAGGCTGAAACGATCATGGAAGAGATTGATCTCAAAAATTTAAAGGTTGATATGGGCAATGCCGGATCAGGTTCTCCAACAAATGATCCGGTAACTGAGCCTAAACCTCAACAGGAGCAAATTCTGGCTACAAATAAACCAAGTAAGACTGCGACGCATTCAGGGCATTCTACCAATACGAATAGCCAGACTACTTCGACAAATACCTCCTCTACAACTACTCAATCGAATAATCCTTTTGGCAGTGGAGGAAACAATGGAACACAAGGATCTGGTACAAGTCCGTTTGGAAATGATACAGGAGCCGGTGGAAGTGGACCTGGCGGTCCTGGTTCTGGTGAGGGAAGAACGCGATTAAACGATCCTTCAGTTGACCACATTGTTACAGATAATGATGTTACTATTTATCTGAAGCTTACAATAAATGCAGATGGAGTTGTTGTTTCAGCAAATAGTACTTCTAAAACAACAACAACTGATCAAAGAATCATCAATCAGGTAATTGCTGCAGTAAAGAATCAGGTTAAATACAACAAGGCCCCTGGAACAGGTTTGGTAACTCAATTCCTGACAGTTAAAATCAATGCTCGCTGAACAATATCAGGAAACCATCACTTGGCTTTTCAATCAGTTCCCCTCTTATCAGTTAATAGGAAGTAAAGCCTATAAGCCAACATTAGACAACACAAAAAAAATGTTGTCTCTGATTGGTCACCCTGAAAAAGAACTGAAATTTGTTCACATTGCGGGCTCGAATGGTAAAGGCTCTGTTTCGGCTATGACAGCCTCAGTTTTAACCGAGGCAGGTTACAAGACCGGATTATTCACTTCACCACATATCTCGGACTTTAGGGAACGAATTAGAGTGAATGGCAAAATGATCAATGAAAAAGATGTGATCGACTTTTGCCTTAAAGTTCGATCATATGACTTGGATTTTTCTCCTTCCTTTTTTGAGGTAACATTTGCCATGGCTCTTGAACACTTTAAAAATGAAGAGTGTGAATACTGTGTGATTGAAACTGGATTGGGAGGAAGGTTAGATGCTACTAACGTTATAAAACCTGAAATTTCGGTAATAACCACAATTAGCATGGAACACACGGCTATACTTGGTGATACAATTGAGAAAATAGCTACAGAAAAGGCAGGAATTATCAAATCTTCAGCCCCTGTAATAATTGGTAAAAGAGATCCATCTACAGAAAGGGTATTCAGAAATGTCGCTGAAGAAATTGATGCACCTCTTTATTTCGCCGAAACACTATTTCATGATCAATACACTCTGCCCTTTTTAGGCGAATATCAAAAGGAGAACATAAATACTGTTCTGAACATAATTTCAATTCTACAAAAGGAAAAGAAAATCAGACCAATTGAATCTCAGGAAATTCAAAATGGCTTAAGCTCGATTAAATCAAATACGGGATTTTTTGGTCGAATGGAAATCATTTCGGACTCGCCATTAACCATTTTTGATGTCTCTCACAATCCAGAAGGAATTGCAGCCACCCTTTCTGCTCTAAAAAAGATCAATAATGGAACATTACACATTCTGTATGGAAGCAGCGCAGACAAGGAGTTAGATAAGATCGTCGGATTATTTCCGAAAGATTGCAAATTGTATTTAACGACTTTTAGAAATGAGCGAAGCTTAACTATTGATCAACTTCAAAGAATAAATAGTAAAATGAATCTGAACTCACCTATTTTTGATAATCCCAAAGGTGCGCTTTCAGAAATTCAAAGTTCTGCAAATAAGGAAGATACTATTCTTGTATTCGGTAGTTTCTTTTTAATCAGTGATTTTTTTGCATAATTTTTTTCAAAAAAGAGTTGTGTTTACCAAAAACACGCTTATATTTGCACTCGCATTACGGGAATCAAACGAGATTTTCAGCAGATCCGGGAGATTAGCTCAGCTGGTTTAGAGCACCTGCCTTACAAGCAGGGGGTCGGGGGTTCGAACCCCTCATCTCCCACTCAAGCTTCACTTTTTAGTGAAGCTTTTTTTTGTATTCTTTTTTATGTTTTGTACTTACATTCTTTATTCTGAATCAGCTGATAAGTATTACGTCGGATCAACGAATGACATCAATTCCAGATTAAAAAAGCATAACAATAAAAACAAGGGTTATACAAATAGATCCTCAGATTGGAAGATTGTCTACAAGAAAGATTTTGTAAATCGGACAGATGCAATCATGTTTGAAAAAGAAATCAAATCTTGGAAATCCAGAACTATGATTCAAAAACTAATCTCTGCTGATATTTAGAGCATCCCGATGCACAGCAATCGGGAGGGCCCGGGGGTTCGAACCCCTCATCTCCCACTCAAGCTTCACTTTTTAGTGAAGCTTTTTTTTTGAACATTTTATTGAGTTATTATAGACTATTGTATATTAGCCCAAAAAGAAATCTAAAATGAAAAAACTACTATTACTAGCATTAACTGCGGCGCTTATATTGCCAGCATGTAAAAAGAAGGGATGTACCGATACTCAGGCTACCAATTACTCTTCAAAAGCCAAAAAAGATGATGGTTCTTGTACGTACAAACCAATAATTACTCTAAATGGTGCTTCTACCGTTTCTGTTAATGTTGGAGATACATACACTGATGCGGGTGCTGTTGCATACAATCACGATGGTTCTCCTGTTGCTGTTTCCAGTAACACTTCCGCTGTTAACACAACAACTACTGGAAGCTACACTGTAACTTATTCCGCTACAAATCAATATGGTACTACAACTGCTAGCAGAACTGTAAATGTTGTGATTGGTCAATCAAACTGGGAAGGTACATGGACTGTGGCTTCTGATTGCGGAACTTCATTCCCATTGAATTCAGCTCCAACCATTACTATTGGAACAGGTACAAGTGACATTGTTATCGATGGGATGTTCTCGATTTCTATCCCTCCTATTCCAATCCTATTGCCAAGTGGTCTTAATATCGCATCTGGAGGTACAGCAAACGCTACCGTAAGCGGATTTAATATTACAGTCCCTAATCAAAGTTATGACATAGCTGGGATAGGTACAATTACCTATTCAGGAACAGGTACAATGAATAGCACTGGTGATGAGTTTACAGTCACATACACATACGATAATTCTCTTCCGGGAATCGGTGGTAATGGTACTTGTACGGCTACCTACTCAAAACAATAATATGATCTTATAAATAGAAAAGCGGCTTCGGTCGCTTTTTTTTATGTCCCTACATTACTTCCGGCTATGAAAGCCGTTGTCCAGGCGGCTTGAAAATTGAATCCTCCAGTTATTCCATCGATGTCCATAACTTCTCCGGCAAAGAAAATTCCCGGAACCTTTTTACTCTCCATCGTTTGCACATTTATATCCTGTAAGCTTACCCCGCCTGCCGTAACAAACTCTTCTTTAAAAGTTGTCTTTCCATTTACCTGATAACAATCATTGATCAGCGTATTCACAAGTTTGTTCAATTGGTTCTTCCCCAACTCGCGCCACCTTGTTGTTTCTTTAATTCCAGACCTCATCAAAAGATGCTTCCACAGCCTTAGGGTGATCGGAAATGGATGAACATTCCCTATGTGCCTATCATTGTATTCTTCCATGCAAAAAGCAAGTTTTTCACGTAACTCACCTTCTTTGGTTGAATCCAACCAGTTCACCAGCACTTCGAAATTATAGTCCTTATCATGCAAGATCCTTGCTCCCCAGGCTGATAATTGAAGAATTGCAGGCCCACTCATTCCCCAATGGGTAATCAATAGAGGACCATTTCCTTCAAGTTTTTCTCCTTTGATTTTCACTTTTGCCTTATCGATAACATTTCCCATCAGTTCAGTAATAGGTTCATCAGGCATGTTAAATGTAAAAAGAGAAGGAACTGGATCAATGATCGTATGTCCCATTTCCTCAAGCCATTGCAAACCGCTTTTTTTAGGCTGCCCTCCGATGGTAATGATTAATTTATCAGCATCTAGCTCCCCATTTGAAGTAGTGAGCGTAAACCTTTCATTCTTTATTATCTTCTGTACACCTGTGCTCATTTCGATTTGAACACCCAATCTCTCGCATTCATCACGAAAACAATCAATGATCACCTGAGAATTATTTGCGACCGGAAAAATGCAATTATCCGGATAAACTTTCATTTTTATGCCTCTCGTCTCAAACCAGTGAACCGTATCCGAACTTGTAAACTGGGAAAACGCTTTTTTCAAAAAGTTCTGACCTCTAGGATAAAAGGACGATAATTCTTTCGGATCAGAAACAATATTGGTCACGTTACACCGACCTCCTCCTGAAACCTTTACTTTACTCAAGGTTTTTTGAGATTTTTCAAGAATGATCACTTCATGCTCAGGAAATACGTCCTTTGCTCTGATCGCTGAAAAAAAACCTGCAGCACCACCACCAATAACCACTATCCTTCCTGACATTCTATTTTGTTGTAAATCCTTGTCAAAATACTTTTTTTACCTAAAAGTAGAGACAAAAAAAAAGAGACAGTTACTGTCTCTTTTTTCTGGCGGAGAGTGAGGGATTCGAACCCCCGGTACCTCTCGGTACAACGGTTTTCAAGACCGCCGCAATCGACCACTCTGCCAACTCTCCGCGGCAAAAGTAGCAATACTTCTAATTCTGACAAGCAGTTTACTAAAAAAAACAAGAAAAAAAACAGCCGAAATACCGATCACATTGCCTATCAGACAGATAAATCTGTTTTAACATCCAATCATACAACAGAAAGGCGATATTATATTCTCAACACGAAAATCACTACTTTTACATTACGTATGGTGTTAAACTTGAGGAATTTACTATTTGTTGCCTTCTCATCTCTTTTCGTGATGAACGGATTCTCGCAGCAATCAAGAAAATTGAGAGCGTATCTTGACAGCAAGCAATTTTATGCCCCTGAAACAGGAAACTATCTTGAAACCTATTTTCAATTCGATGGAACCTCAATTGAATACAAAGGACTTGATGGCGGATTAATCGGTGAATTAGCCGTTATGCTTTCATTCTATGAAAATGACTCATTGATCATCTCTGATGCATACAGACTTAGTTCTCCCTTGATGAAGGATAGTATTGTTGAAGATTTTTATGACTTGAGAAGATTTGTCCTTAAACCAGGGAAATACACAATGAAGCTCGAATTGTCAGATCTCAACAGCACTTCAGGCGCTATCAAAGCCACAATACCCGTTGTAATGGAAGACTATAATGAAACCATTACGATCTCTGACATTGAAGTGGCAGAATTAGTATACAAAAGTCAAACAGAATCAGTCTTCAATAAATCAGGATTAACCCTTATTCCAAGATTATCTACATATTACCCGGAAGAATTGAATATCATTCCGTTGTATTTTGAATTGTACAATACAAATTTATTGGAAGACAGTGTTTGTGCAATCAAACAG
>Ga0102823_1000480_pt1 | contig 16048 bp, 20 predicted proteins | sample ColrivemetaGS743_FD_78459 | JGI IMG/M metagenome (GOLD analysis project Ga0102823, IMG submission 78459) | Estuarine microbial communities from the Columbia River estuary - Ebb tide non-ETM metaG S.743 | ecosystem: Environmental > Aquatic > Marine > Intertidal zone > Estuary | place: USA...
AATAACTCATCAAATCCGTAAAGTGCTACGAACTTACCCGCCGAACTATCAGGGTAATTAATTTCAACTTTCTTACCACCTTTGTTTACCAATCCTTTAGCAAATTCAGGTTTGAAGAACTCTTTTAACCCTTCTTCTTGTCCGTTCAAGAAGTCAACCAAATTGATTTGTCTATCTTGTGGGTCCATGTATTGGTTAGATGGGAAGTGGAATTGGTATCTCAAAGCCGGAAGACCTGAAACATCACCAAATTCTTTCTCACCTGAGAATTTTCTACCTGAGTTAGGGATTACAACATATAATGGTCCGTCTTTAATGTATCCGTTAAAGTAAGATAAACCAGGTGATGATGTACACCATCTTGTCTCACCTCTTGAAGGTTCTTGGTATGAACCTCCATAGAATTGAGCGGCATCCTTACCTAATTGACCTTGGTCTGAAATACGAGCCACTGTCCAATCACTACCACGGAATACAATCTCAGCACCAGGGTGTTCGTATGTTTTAGAAGCTTCTTTCTTCTCTTCTTTGGTCGCCTTTGTTTTCTCTAAACTAAAGTCTTTAACTTGGTCGTAAAGAGTCTCAGGAGTTAATTTGTTAATATCTCTAAACTCTTGAGGTAAACGGTTCTTAAATCTTTCGTATTTCTGTAAGTCACCTGTTACCTTATACAAGTCCTCCATAAACAAACGTTGGAACTCAGCAAGAGCTGATTTGTACTGAGGTGAACTTGGGTCGACATCAGGGTCAGCACCTAACTTAGGTGATACATAATTTTTCAATAACCACTGAGTATATTTACCAACTTTAACCTTATCCATATCCTCAACACTTAATGATTCAACTTCAGCACCTTGAGGAGCTTTAGTTGTAGGGTCAGCGAAAATGATATCTTTTAGGGTATTAAAATCCATAATACCTTTAGCTTTTTTACCTGGTTCGGGTTTAGCTTTAGGTGATGGCTTAACTAGTTTGTCATATAATACTTGGAATCGTGATTGCTCAACAATTAAATTTGAAAGTAAGTTAGTAAATCTCATTTCTGTGTTTTTATTAAATAAATATCAAATAAAGTGAAAATATTCTGTTTTTAGTAGTTCATTATCAATAACTCCTCACCCATGTTCTGTGTCGTTCCTTTTTTAGCTGCGGCAGCCTTAGCAAATTCTTTCTTAACCCATCGGTATTTGTCTTCAGGAAACCACTCGTGTAGTAATTCAAAATCGTAATAAGATAGACTGAATTTACCCTTAACCTCGTCTAAAACATTTGCCAGTCTTTCATGGTCATCTCGGTCAAAATCATGATTAGAGTAATAGTTCTCAGTCTTCCAATATGGTGGGTCCAAATAGAAGTATGTAGTTGGACTATCAAACTCCTGAATCACACTTGCAAAGTCTCCAAGTCTAAAGTGAGTAATCTTTTTGAAATGGTCAAGCCAGTCGGGTTTAGAAAGTTTATCTCGGAATGTAAGGTACTTTGATTTGTACTTACCTTTAAGGTCAATGAAGTTAGATGTTTCAGGTTTAGACCCACTGAATACCTGTGTTAGAATGTATGCGTACTTAGCTGCAACATCATAGTCGGGGTAATTTATTGTGAAACCCTCACGATACAACTCAGACTGAAACTCTTTGAATTGTTCTTTAAAGATGGGTGGTGTGTTCTCAACATCTCGTTCTTGACACGGAATACGGTTTACCGCATTTAACAAAATGTCAGGGTTCTGTAAACACATAAACAAATTGTAATTCAACGGATTGAAGTCATTGTAAACCACCCTCTTTAGGTTAGGGTACTTTGTCAAATCCATATTAAAGAAACACCAAAACATTCCACCGAATGTCTCAACATAAGTTTCCATATCTGTGGGGTAATGAGGAACAATCCACTTACCAATCTTACTTTTACCACCTATATAACTCAGCATATACTATCAAATTTTATACAAAGATAAGAAATAAAACCCAAAAAGGCAAATGTAACTCCGAAATATTTTACATTATCTTTGGTGTGGGGTATATTTTAATAAAAGATATTATGGAAAAAAAGAAAAAATGTACAACCTGCCAAAATTACTTCAGTAAACATTGGTTATTGATGTTAGCAGCTTTCTATATGTTGTTCTCATCAATTTACGGAACCATAGAATTGGTTAAAGTAATCTCATCTTCGTTGGGTCGTTAATTACGATTGAACCTAACGTGTAACTTAACAAACATATCTCCAGTCCCGTTGAACCCCTTTGATTTAACCCTTAGGGGTTTTGTTGTATCAAATGAGTTTGGCATCGTAATAGATATTGCACCTGTTGGGTGTGGTACCTCAAGAGTTGGTTTGTCTAAATCCTCTTTACTAAACACAGCGTTATAGATTAGGTCATCACCCATCTTTTCAAAATTGTTTTCTGGTTTGGTTTTAACACGGATAACTAAATTACCGAAGAAACCATCATGGAAGTCACCCTTACCTTGTAATTTAAGAAACTGACCATCATCAATACCGTGAGGTAATTTAATTTTAACACTTTCCATTTTAGGTAATACAGTAGAACCGTGACACACACTACAAGCTCTTGTGTATACGGTACCTCTACCTTGACAAGAATTACATACCGCTCTTACAACCTGTTGGTAGAATCCACTACCCATCGTTTGGACTCTGTAACCTTGTCCCCCACAATCTGAACAAACTTTCTTATCACCACCAGAACCATTACATCCGTGACAATTATCATTACGGGTGTAGTTGATTACTTTATCAACACCCAAGAATGATTCTAACGTACCAACTTCAATCTCAACAATCTTATCAGGGACGGTTTTTCTTTTTTGATAGTGTTCTCTAAACAATTCATCAAACGGATTAAACCCATTACCAAAGGGGTTATTGTTTCTGTTGTCGTATTGCGTTCTTTTAGTGGGGTCACTTAATGTGTCGTAGGCTTGAGCAATCTCTTTGAATTTATCTTCATTACCACCTTTGTCAGGGTGATGTTCAATCGCTAGTTTTCGGTACGCCTTCTTTATCTCGTCCTGAGTTGCGGTTTCACTCACACCCAATACTTCGTAAAAATTCTTATTACTCATTTACTTATGGTGATTTTAAATCAAAATTAATCTATATATCATTATGGAATACAACTATCAAATAGTTCTTTTTAAAAATAAAGTAAAAAAGAAAATAATCAATAAATTCAAAACCCATAAAAAGGCAATTGAGTTTTATAATACTATATTAAAAGAAAGTGGTGAGGTTATATTTGATAAAGAGTATGAAAATGGTGTGAAATCCAATTATGAATTGGCCGTCATTGAGAAGGTGTCGGGCACATTATTACCGGTGTTTCTTAAAGATGAAATTGGTAGAACGGTTAAGGTTAAGCTTGAAGACAATGATTACACTATAACTAATATTAGTCTGTATAAACAGGATGAGACGTTCTTAGATTACCAAACTAAAAAGAAGATTAACACCAAACAATTTATTAGACGGTATCTGAGTGGTAATGGACTTAAAATGGTGTCCAAATTAAACAACAAAGTCGTTGTCCAAAATGACGACGACTATAAATTGTTCACATTTAAAAATGATTACGATTCTTCAAGATTTTTAGATAACTTATCTGAAAATTTTATGTCATCTAAAAGAACCGATTGTATGTTTGTCAAAGACTTCTCTACTCAACAGAGGAAGTATCTGTATCAGATTTTGACTGAGAAAGGCTTTCCAAAGTCTTACCTGCTTCGTCACTCGACGACTCATCCAGTAAAAACATAAATTGAGTGTTTGAAATCTCAATCACAAATTGTTTGTGGTGGTGGTCAATGGTTCTAAAGTTGTTTTGAACTTTTTTATAATCAGTTAACCCAAGTTCAACCGCAACGGCGACTTTACCATTGGGAAATAGAGTATCAATGCCATCAACGATTAACGCCAACTTCTCAATTACCCCATCAATACTTTTTTTATCCTCTGCCATAGTGTAAGTTTTTCGGGTTTAGGAATAATATCTTCCTTACTCAAACCCTTTAATTTTTTTATTAGGTCGTTTTTCTCTTTTTCTAATTCATTCTTGTCCTTCAACAATTCTTTCTCGTACCATTGAAGCATTTTGTTCGAGTTGTTCTTCATCGTCTTCTAATTGGATTTGGTGTTGTTTAATCTGAAATTCTAAACCTTTTAGATTAGTTAAATTTTGTTTTTCAAACAAAGATTTAAGTTCATTAACTTTCTCGTTAAACAGACGTTCTTTTTCTTCTCTATCTAAATTGTATTTGATAATACTTTGAATATTTTTGTAAGTGGTTTCAACATCTTCTTCACTTATCTCAGACACAAAAGAAATCATTCTCTCATTAGGAATTTTACTCTCTTGTTCAACGACTCTATCCTCTCTAACAAATTTTTTAGGTAGTTTCCATGTTGATGGAAATGATACGTCAAAACTTAAAAATTCTTTAAGTTTTCTAACCGACTGAATGTACGGTAGCAATGTTGAAAATTCTCTATATAAACTCATATGTTACTTTATTAGGTAAGTTAAAAGGTATGACAATGATATACCTAAGTAAATAAGTTCCCTCCCATTAAGGATTAATCTTGTGGGAGGGTTCTGTAGTAGGGCACTTACAAACCTAAAAGCCGTTCTAGTAACGACTAAAACTGAAAATATGAATAGAAACAAAAATAATGATTCTAAACTATTCATTATTGTTCACCTTTTTTGTGTTCTAAGATTTCAGCTCTAAGAGTCTGTAACAAAGCTTTTAATTCTTGTGCAGTCTTTCTAGCACGAGTACCAGCACTTTTGTTACCTTTGAAGAATTTAGTTGCGTCCATAGACAATTCTTCTGTCATTGTTTTGATTTTTTCTAAAGTTTCCATTTTAAATAATAAAATTTGGTTAATTTATTTTACAATATAATAATTTTTTTATTGATATAGTAAACACTACGAGGGTTTTTTTATTTTTTAAGACTTTTATCTAAATGCTTATATATGGTTGAAATCATATCTAAATCCGATTTGGTAAATGGTTTTTTAACATTAAATAAATCGTTGAAGAATCCTGATATTGAGTGTTTTACTTTATCGTCAGACTGATTATAGAATATGTCTTTGAAGAACGCTTCAAAGTAGTCATAGTGCTCACCCTTCTGATTAAAGTTAATACCTTCTTTTTTAAAATTATCTATTATTTTATTCCAACACCATTCAAAGTGTTTTGAGTTGTCCTCATTAGACATGACAATTTTAGTATCATTTGGACTATCTTCATCACCCAAATAAGTTTCAACAATTAATAAATTTAATGAATGTGAAAAATCTGAGAATAATTCCAGTTTTTCGGGAATAATATTATTCGCTCTAAACCATATATCCACATCCTCGGGATTTAATGGCTTTGTTATATAATTAAAAAAATTCTCCATAGATTTGGTCTATGGAGAAATTATAAAGGATAATATTTGATTGTAAATTATTGGGTCTTATGAGTGTAACCCATTAAGGTTTTCATTCTACCAAACTCTTCATTGATTTTTTGTTTTTGCTTCTCATCAATTGATTCAAGTTTAGTCATGATTTTATCACCCTCATCTTCACCAGCGGTATCGTTTACAACAGGTTGAGGTGATTTATTGTAAGCTTTTCTTTTAATCTTAGCCAACATATTGTCTTTTCTAATCTTATTACGTTTTTTATTAACGTCAGACTCACCAGTGTTTGCCCACTCAGGGTTATTACCAGTCTTAGAAGAACCTTCAATGTTTGCGGATACCCACTCTTCATTTGGTTTTATATCATCATAATCAATATTTTCCAAAGCCGCTGCGGTTAAGTTATCAGTATATTCTTCCACCGCACCTGATGGTACATAAGCCTTTTTCTTCATTTTTTCAATTTCCCCATTTCCTTTAGGGAATATTTTAGGATTAGTTTCGTACTCACCTTTAGAACCATCTTTTAAATACTCTTTCATTTTCTTAGCGGTAGCTTCCAAAGCATCTTTGTTTTCTTTACCGTCTTTATCATGAACTTGTTTGTATTTCTCAAGTCCTTTAGTGGTACCAACTTTTATGTTACTTTTAACTTTTTCCTCTTCTTCCTTAATGATTTTCTCAATCAAGTCAATCATTTCAGATTCAGATAATTTAACAGATTTTTTCTTTTTGTGGTCAGCCCCTTTAAATCCTTTAATGTTTTTAGCGAAGTTAGCCATTTTAACAACATCAGGATTATCTGATTTCATTGCCTTGTCAATACACTCTTTGGTCACTTCACCATCTTCAGATGCTAAACCATTTCTCTTACACCAAGAACCGAATTTACCTTCAGTACCTTTCTTTTCCATTTTATTGGTTGCTTTTTGAATGAACTTCTCGTCTTTAGATTCACTTAAACCCGGTTTAATATTATCTTTAACATACTTTAAAAGTTTCAAAGCGTAATCGGTGGAATCACCACCATCCATATCTAATGGTGATATTACCCATTTATATCCAGTATACCCCATTTTTGGGTCAGTTTTTTCAGCATTTCGAAGAAAATGTTTAATAACATAATCAAAAACTAATTTAGCTTTAGGGTTATTACTTTTTATCTGTACAGTCAATTTACCGTATTTTTTTCCTTGGTGCGGGTCTAACACCGCAATCCATTCTGAATTTGGTCCGGTCCAAGTAGTTTCCATACTCATTACATCCTCACCTGAACCAACATAATTAACTTTTTGATTTTTACCACCAGGGAATTGTGTGTTTAAAGCATTCCAAATATAACGATATGGTACTTTGGTCGAAAATTCCCCGTCACCAAAATCTTCATCAATCATAGTAGATTCCTCCATATGTTTTTTCATACGGAGACGTTTGAAGTCTTCGGCATCAATTCTACCGTTATGGTTTTTATCCAATTTTTTTTGTCCTCCGTGAAGTTTTTCATTAACGTCTTTTCTTAACATTTTGAAATCTTCAGAGTCAATCTTACCATTATGGTTTTTATCTAATTTTTTCTGACCACCGTGTAACTTCTCGTTCATTGAGAACTTGTATTTGTCGAGACCCATTTTGTCAGTACCACAGAATTTTCTAGTTCTGTCATCTTCAGGTCCGAAGTTATCCATATGGTATTTACAAGACTCTTCGTCTTCAACTTCCTCCTCATCTTCAAATTCAACATCCTCTTCTTCTTGAACGTAGTCAAATTCCGAACCAGCAGGATTAAATTTAGTTGACATATATAAGTTTTGTTTAGACCCGCATTCACATGTCTCACCTTCTTCATACATTTCTCCCTCCATGGCAATAGGTTTACCACATTGTTCACACATTTCATCACCTTCTAAAAGGTCTGTTTCGTAGTCGTCTCCGAAATAGTCTTCATCATCCATTTCAAACTCATCGTCATCACCGTAGTTAGTTCCTGGTAATGTTGATGCGTCATCCCCATCATAATCCATGTATTCATCATCCATATCTGAAGACATTAAATCATCAATTTCTTCGTCTGACATAGACGCAAAGTTCATTTTACCGAATTTAGGGTGACCATCTTCCATACCACCTAATTCATTTAATTTTGTTGTTATATGTTTGGCTTTCTCTTCTAAAGTTTCGGTAATCGCTCTAGAGATTAAACTGTCCAAGTTATTCATAGTCTTCTTCATACTAAATTTTTATTTATAAATATCTAAAAGTTTCAGTTTATTTATTCATTAGTGATTTTTCATATTCGTAGATTAAAATATTCTTAATTACATTTTCACTAATGTTCTGTGTCTTACTAATGTTGGTTATAGCTTTTTTAACAACCTCATTTTCAAATATCTTAAGAGCGTTAATATCTCCCTGATTACAATAAGGGAATTTTTTACACTTTTTCTTAACCTGAACAAATTTACCACCAGGGATTTGTGGTTTAGAAGCGCCTCTCCAATGTTTTTTACTCATAGATTTTGACCAAGCCGCAGTTGTTTCATAAGAACCTGAAGAACTTGAATCAGTTGCTTCGTTTGCTTCAACCTTCTTCTTACCCTGGCAATGGGCCTTTTGACTAAAACCTTTTGGGTTGTTACAGTCGATACTTTTTTTATATTTTTCAGACCACTTCTCATCTACGTGTTTTTTAAACGCATCTTGTTTGTGACCACCAACTTCATATTCAAACTTACCTGAACCATCGGGCCCTGTTTCATCTTCACTTACAAAACCACCCTTAACTTTTTTCTTCGGTTGTTCGTCTTTAAACATACTATCCATTCTTTTTGGTTCGCTAAATAAACCTGTCACAAAACTTCCTCCAGCACCTGAGGCAGTTGCTTCAGTATTTTCACCTTTAGATAAGTTAATACTTGGTATTTTACCAATTGGTTTTTTAATAGATTTTTTAGTTTTCATTGGTGATTTTTGAATTTTTCTTCTAATTATATCCTCTTCTTCATTTTGTGGAATCGCGTTCATCATGTCATTAATTGCCGTGATACCTTCAGTACCTTGAGCTAAATTATTTTTACTAACCTCCGATGCGAATGTGTTTTTTAAATCAGACGCAATACTTTCTTTAACTTTTTTCATTAATTAGCGGCTATTAAAAATGTTATTACTAAAGCCCCAACAATAGTTCCGACTTTGTATATTGTATTTTCAAACTTACTTCTTCTGATATCTTTCTTTAAACTTTTAACCTCCTCTTGAAGTACGATTATTTGGTCGTCTTTTTTTCTAATAATAGTTTGATTAATTGTATCCTTTTCAACCAATAAATTTATTGTGGAATCTTTAATGACTTCTCTTTGTTGAGTTAGGATTAATTTTTCTTGGGTTAACTTAAGTTCTTCGGTACACCCATCTAACCTAATCAAATCTTTAGCAATTTGTTTCGCAATTGACTGACTAATAACCACTTTAGTGGTATCTTTACTTATACCTGTTTGTGAAAAACAACTCAAGCTCATTAGGCTTAAGATTGTCAATATTACCAATTTTTTCATCAGTATTTTCTTTAACTTTCTTAATTGTTTTATCCACAGAAATTAATTTGTTATTCACAATATCAATTTTAGTGTTGTTGTTCTCAATCTTTTTATCAATTGAGGAGTTTCTTAACTTTAATTCATTTATTTCCGAATCAATATAATCAAATCTTTTCTGATATTGTTTAACATCAGTTTTAACTGTGTTTAAATTTAATATATTCAATATTAGTAAAACAACGATTATTGTTAAAAATAAAAAGTCTTTGTATTTTTGCCAAAAATTATTCATCGTCACTCGTTTTCTTTCTACTAGCTAAAATTTTAGACCATTTTGATTTGAACTTTTCATAATAAGCTTTTAATTTATTAATTAACTCCAAAAACTCATCATCGGTCTTAATCATTTCACCATTAATGTATGTACCGTTTTCTTCACCAATACTAAAGAAAAACTCTAAATCAAATTCGATTAACTTTCCTGACCACTCAACGTTATTCGGGTATACGTTTAACTTGTTAAAGTCAACTAAGTCGGAAACTTCTTCAACGAACTCATCCATAGTTTCTTGGAAAGCAGTTTTGTCATCGGTGGTTAAATCAACATCGGTTTTATCTTTACCATGTAAAACTAAAATACCTCCTGAAATACGGTAAGCCTGTTTTTTATCTGATTGTGATTCAACATCATCCTCAATCTTATCTTCAACTGATTGAGCAACATCGTATTTTTTTGTAATATTATCGTCAGTTAAATCAACCCCTTGTTCAGTGATTAATTTATATTGGCTACGGATTTGTTGGATGTCTTCGGTCAATCGTTCACCGGTTAACATCGTTCTTGAAGCTTTTAACAACTTCTTAATTTCGTCGTGTTTGTTATTCATTTTCTATTTTTTTTAAAAATTCTTCAAAGTTAAATGAAGGGTTGACATCAGTATAAGAAACATCAAAGTTACTTCTAACAACAACACCTTCGTATTTTTCAATACCTGTTAATTTTGTATTGTGTCCAATAATGTTTGGTTTGATTTTAGTTTCTTTGAATAACTCATTACACAAGTTCACCAAAGAAATTATTTGGCTCTCGGTGTAGGGCTGCCAAAAAAAGTAATCTCTCCACTTTTTTTCAAACACGTTACCCTTATAAATATCACCAATCCAGTTAACGTAATAATTTCGTAACTGTTCTTTTTGTAACCAACCTAAATTCTCTAATGATATAATAATGGCATTCCGATTAACATTTGCATCAGCAAAGTAATCGGAATGCTCAATATTTTCAAGAAGTTTGATAATATCACCTTCTCTGGTAATAAGATAATTTGGGATTTTTTTGTATTTTCCGTTGTATCGGAATTTTAAACTATTTAGATAATCAGTAGCAGTTCTCGATGTATTAACCAATATGATTTGATTTTTCTTTTTTTGTTTCCCTGTGGGTTTAAACTCACCATATTTTATAACATCAAGCATTTTTTACATAGCTAATATTTTATCTAGTTATGTTATTTAGTATAACTTAACTTTCTTGGTATTCCGTTATCTGCAGAAGGTGTTGGGATTTCAACAACTTTTTCAACTTCTCTGATAACTTCAACAGGAACTTCAACAATTCTTTCAACCTCTTTCTCAACTTCGATTTCTTTAATAACGTCAACAGGTACCTCAACGATTCTCTCAATCTCTTTGATGACCTCTACAGGAACCTCAACGATTCTATCGACAGGTACTTCTTTAATAACCTCAACTTCCTTAACAACTTCCACAGGAACTTCTCTGATTACTTCAACCTCTCTAACTACGTCGACTGGGACCTCAACAATTTTTTCAACTTCTCTGATTACCTCAACTTCCTTTTCGACAGGAACCTCAATAATCTTTTCAACTTCCTTTTCAACCTCAACCTCTTTAATTACTTCAACAGGTACTTCTTTAATAACTTCAACCTCTTTAATTACTTCAACGGTCTCACTTTTTTTTTCAGCGTTTTCGATTTGGTTTTCAGTGTACTTTACAAAGAAGTGTAATGACGTTAACGATATGATAGGTAATAAACCACCTTCTAAGAATGCTAACCATCGTTTAAGTGCCGTTACGTCCTCAAGGTCAGAACCAAAACTTTCCCATACAGGTGCACTCAATTCAACCCAAGCTTTAAACAAATCACTGTTAGGGTCAATCTCCTTGAATGAGAAGAATATGTTACCTACCATTTGGATAAAGGTAACCAACCCAAACATGAACCATACACCACCTTTAATTCGGTTTGTTGCAGCAATTAGTGCGGTCATCGCACCAACTTCAATAGCAATTGATAGATACACAGCCCAAACAAACGGGTTTGATAAATCATACCACGAAACAACGTGTGAAATTGAGATTCCGGCAACCAATAAAATTGGTACCAAGAACATAGACCTGATAGGGTTATTTTTAATCCACTTAAATAAATCTCTCATTATTGTTTTTCTAATTTGTTTATTTCAGCTTCGATTTGTGTCTGTCTTTGAACATCCAACATCTTTCTGTCAGTTGCTTGAATCATTCTCTTTTCAGACTTCAAACCTTCGATTTTCATTTCTTTTCTAAGTTCGATAGCCAAAGTATCTACTTTAGAATTTGTTACTTCAAGATTATCTTGAATTTTGTCAATACGACCGTTAGTTGAACATGTCTTCAAAAAGACAATTAGAATAAGTAAAGTTGAGATTCTCATTCCCCACTTATCTAAAAAGTTTAAAATGTTTTTCATAATTTTTTTCTTAATGTTTATTTTATAAAAGTAAAAAACCTTCTACCATAATAAATAGAAGGTTTTTGTAAATTGTCCTAAAAAACTTTATAGGTAATCGAAAAGAATTGAACTGTCGTTTCGTAGTTTCCGAAGTGCCTTTTCTTTAATCTGACGAACCCGTTCTTTAGTTAAGTTAAAGTCTCCACCAATATCCTCAAGTGTTCTTGGTGTTCCACTCAATCCGAAGTAATCTTCAACGATAACTCGTTCTCTTTCATCCAAAGAATCAAGAAGACCCATCAACTTTGTTTTTAACATATCTTTTGAGTTGAAAATCTCGTCAGGCATTTCAGCGTCGGGGTTTTTAATGATGTCAATCAATGTGTCACCCTCTTCGTTGATGTGCATATCCAAGTCAATCATCGAAGGTAGGTTTTGGAATCGGTCTTCCAATACACCACCCGTGTTCTCAATTTCTTTCTTTGCTCGGTGTAAGTCTTGAACCACATTAACAGGGAGACGAATGGTTCGAGCGTTGTCGTTAAGGGACTGAAGGATTGATTGTTTAACCCACCAAACCGCGTAAGAAATAAAACGTAGGTCTTTAGACCAATCAAAGTTTTTAATTGCCTTCATAAGACCAAGATTACCCTCAGCAATAAGGTCAGGAAAGTCTAACCCTTGATTCTGATATTGTTTTGCCACCGTAATAACAAAACGTAAATTACCCTCAAGGATTTCTTTATGGACTTTATCAATCTCACGTTGTGATAGTGTACCCGACTTCATAAGTTCGGCTAACTCCTTTTCGCGTTCAGGAGTCATAACTTTGATTTTACGAATGTCTTTCAGGTAAACTTGAATTTCGTCTTGATTGATAGGGATGCCAGCGTTTTTTTCTTTCATATAATTAACAGGTTTTTGAATAAGTCTCTAAAAATTTTTTCTCCGACAAAGATAGTGAATTAATTCCACACTCACTAATTTTATCTAAAATTTCATCAATTTCTAATTTCTTAGGTGAGTTTTTGATTTTAATAATCTCATCATCTTCGTCCTCATCTTCGTATTCTTCTTTCAGAATAAACTTAAAATCGGATGGGGTTTCGTTTTCATCCACATTTTGTGCCATGGTCTGAAAACCTGACATGTCTTCCGATTTTACCTGTGTAAATAGGTGTTTAAAGACTTCAGGGTTCATACCTACTGACATATTGTCAGGTTTATAAGGCAACAACATGTAAACAATGGTTTCAGAAAAGAATAGTATCCCCATGTATTCGTGTAGCTCCTGAATAGAATCTGTTGACTTAAATGTTATTATCGCAGAACTAGGTCCGTAATAATACTTTATGTTTTCAGAGTCACTAACAATTGAGATGTCCTCAGCAATTGTTTTAACGAACTCGTCTTGATTCTTATGTTCAGCAAAAACAAATAAGATATAGTCGGTCATATTTTTTATATTGATACTACAAAGATACTATTTTTTTCTTAACTACCAAAATTATTGTGAGACGTAACTAATGTTTTCCTCTTTTCTAATTTTGATTACATTGTCGGCCCAGTTATTTACCAATGGGTTGTGGGTGATAACGAAAATCTTTTCAAAATATTCTTTAATCTTAGTAAAGAAATCTGAAACCATCTCCAAGTTATCATTTGAAATCTTACCGAACACCTCGTCAAAGACGATAATGTTTGGTTTTGGTAAAGAACATATCTTACTCAACACCGCTCTTAATGCCAGTGATGCAATTGTTCTTTCGTAACCTGAACCTGACGACATCAACTTCTCAACCTGAGTGTTGTTATCAATCATTAGGAACTCAACTTCATTCTTTTCGTTAATTCTAATTTCAAGTCTGAAGTGTGAACTATCTTCGAGTAATCGTTGTAACTCACTATTGATTAACGGCATCATGGTTTTCATAATTAACTTTGAAATACCGTTCTTACCATAAATCTCCAAGAACACTTTGTAATACTTTTCTTTCTCGGCCTCCTCAGCAATTTTTACGATGAGGTTTTTGTTTGTCTCAATCTTCTCAGTTAAAGACTTAACCTGATAAGTGTTGTTGTCAATGTTACGTTGGGTTTGAACTTTCTCTCTTTCGAGTTCTTCAAGTCTACCACCTGCCTTAATCAACATAGTATCAATCTTATTGTTCTCAACAATCTTGTCCTGAACCTCGTTGTATCGTTGGAGTTTAATATTCAATCCTTCAATCTTAAGGTCAATACTTTCAATACTCACCTCGTACTTCTCTTTAATGAGTTTGTTTTTCTCATACTCATCAAACTCTTTTTTAAGTTGTGTGAAACCTTGTTCTTTACTGATTAAATCCAGCATTACACCCTCTTTTTGGGTTTTTTGCATGATTAATCCGTCAAGTTCGGCAATTTTGGCGTTGGTGATTGCCGCGTTCATTAACTCAATACCACAGTGTTCACATTTGATTCCACCCTCAACGGAAGATTTTAACGTATTAATTGCGGATATTTCCGTATCAATACGTATCACTTCTTTAAGAAGTACGTTAATTTCATCCTTAACCTCGTCGTGTTTATCTTCGTGATAGAATGAAGATGGTTCAACAACTTTAATTTGAGCCATTTGATGAACAACCCTTTTCTTATCTAAATCCAAACCATTAATCTCTTCTTGGATTTTAGTTGGGGACAACAAACTAATCTCTCTATCAATATTATGCTTACTCTTCAGTAAGTTATCACGATAGTCTTGACCCTTTGTGATTTTTTCACCAGTCTCAATCAACGATTTTTTAAATTCCTCGATACCGTTATTTAGTTCAACAATCTGACCTTCATATGTTTCAATGTCGGTCTTTAATTGTTCGCTATTGTATACGTTGGACATCATCGTTTTTGAGAACTCACTATATATTTCCTTAGCGGCGTCTTCCTTACGTTTCAAGAAGTCTAACCCCATGAAACGAGACAACACCTGACCACGAGCCGTAGGTTTTGAGTCAATTAAGTCCTCAAGGTTGGTAGCTGTGGTTAGAATTGTCATTAAGAAGTCCTCTTTGGAACCGATAGAGGTTTTGATGAAAGCCTCAGTTTCACGTCTTTGTTCTCCTGTGAAGTTTAAAAGACTACCGTCAGCCAATTTTTTAAAGAAGTCCAATTCAGTTTTTACATTCCAATCACCACTCTTAGATTTCTTGCGTTCAATATTACGGACAATGATATACTCATCACCATCAATAATGATTTCGCCTTTAACCTTTACGTGATTTTTGTCAGTAAACCTGTTGAATACTTCTTCGGCTTTGGAAGTCTTTGTTGTTTCGTTGAAGAACAAAAACAATAAAAGGTCAACGCTCAGGACCGTCTTACCACCAAAGTTAGGTGGGTTCGATTCGACAACACTAATACCATCACACTTTTCAAAATCAATCTTTTGGTTCTCACCATAAGAAAGGAAGTTTGAAAACTCGATATTCTTAATAAACCATCGTTTAAATGGAGTTGCCTCAGTCTGAGATAAGATTAGTTTATTATCAACAACAGAATTTAATTCAAGGATTTTATCTAAGTAATCCTCCTTACCCTTAGTTTCCAAATATGATTTCACCAACTCAACTTGGTAGTTCTCGTCTAAAATGTTAAACGAGATATCTACGTTATGAGTGGTGTCCTCACTAACTCTGGTCTTAGTGATAACATTTACATTGGTTGTTTGGTATTTCTTTTGGAAGTAGTGACGAACACTTTTAATCTTCTCTTGCGTGAAATTTTCCGCACTATCTTCCCATACCACTTGTACGTAGGGATTTTCAAACTTAGTAATATCCAAATCTTTTATCATTATTTTGTAGTTGTATTCTATTGGGGGATTAAATAAATCCATAACATGGTTTAGACTGTTGGAGTTTGTGACTCACTAACAACCTCAAAAGGAATTGATTGTCCATTAACGTCAACCCCAAGTTCTGATTGCATCTTTTGTTGTTGTTCTTCCATCATTTTGGTGAACATATCCTGATACATTTTTTGAGCCTTTTTTTGGTCAGCTTTAATCTTTTGATTTCTCGCTACCACTTTCTTTCTGTGTTCTTTTGCTTTTTTTCCCATTTTTGTTATTTTTTGTTTTGTTCTCTATAATCTATAATAAATCCAACGGCAACAATCAAGTTCATACCGAAAGACATTATAATTTCGTGAATATCTTCGTAAATAGTTGTCATCAAATGAACGTGACCAACCATCCAAAATGGTATTGATAAGTTCTGACTAATCCATACCACGGTATATTTTAGAAAATTTTTCATGATGGTCGGTTTTCTTCAAACCATTCAACCATCGCATTA
>Ga0102823_1000504_pt1 | contig 15459 bp, 13 predicted proteins | sample ColrivemetaGS743_FD_78459 | JGI IMG/M metagenome (GOLD analysis project Ga0102823, IMG submission 78459) | Estuarine microbial communities from the Columbia River estuary - Ebb tide non-ETM metaG S.743 | ecosystem: Environmental > Aquatic > Marine > Intertidal zone > Estuary | place: USA...
GGAACAGCCATTGAACTTGAAATAACCCCTACAGAAGAAACTGAGGTTAAAACTACTGAGCGTAATCTGGATCCGAATACTACGGGAGAATCTTATAAAATTTTGGTGGGTAAAAGTATTTTAAAAATAGCATCGGCGCAGCCAAGTGGTCTTTTTAGAGGCATTCAAACTTTAAGACAATTAATTCCTAACCAAGCTGCAACAATAAAAAATAAGCCGGTATGGGAAATTCCTGGAGGAACCATTGAAGACGCCCCAAATTATGCTTTTAGAGGGGCTATGTTAGATGTGGCCAGACATTTTTTTACGATACAAGAGGTAAAACGCTATATAGATCTATTGGCCTATTACAAAATAAATATCTTACACCTTCACCTTACAGATGACCAAGGATGGCGCATTGAAATTAAAAAATGGCCTAAACTCACTGAGGTAGGTGGCGAAAAAGAAGTGGGTGGAGGTACTGGTGGTTTTTACACCCAAGCGCAATACAAAGATTTGGTGGCTTATGCGAATAAACACTTTATAACCATCATTCCTGAGGTCGATATGCCTGGACACACCAATGCGGCATCTGTGGCTTATCCATTCTTAAATGGCAATGGAAAAACTCCTGAATTATACACTGGTACTGAGGTGGGTTTCAGTACTTGGGATGCCAACAATGAAAAAGTGTATGACTTTGTGACAGATGTTGTGAATGAAATTAGTGCCATGAGTCCTGGTCCTTATTTTCATTTAGGAGGAGATGAGAGTCATGTTACCAAAAAAACGGACTATATTAAATTTGTAAATAGGGTAAGTGAAATTGTAAAACAGGCGGGCAAAACACCTATTGGCTGGGATGAAATTGTTAATGCAGACACAGACAGCACTGCCATTGCTCAGTTTTGGGCCAGTGAGAAAAATGCTGCTATAGCGGTACAAAAAGGCATGAAGGTCATTTTATCTCCTGCCAAGAAGGCCTATTTAGACATGCAGTACAAGGAAGATTCTCCTTATGGACTGCACTGGGCGGGTTATGTGCCGGTAGACACCGCTTATATTTGGACGCCGGAAACTTATGCAAAAGGGGTTCCCAGTGAATTGATCCTAGGTATAGAGGCCCCACTCTGGTCTGAAACCATTAGCAATAGTGATGAGATAGAATACCTGGCATTTCCTAGATTACCAGGATATGCTGAATTGGCTTGGAGCAGCCCTGAAAAAAGAGACTGGAATGAGTACAAAGGAAGATTGGCTTTACAATCCCTGTTTTTTGACAGGAATAAAGTAAATTATTATCCTTCCGAAAAAATAGATTGGGTTAGCCCACCATTGGCTCCCAAAACAATTGGAAAAGATTAGGGATAAAAATTATAGCGCATTAAAAAGCCCGCTATAAGCGGGCTTTTATTATGGTTTTTTTATCTATTTAATCCCTGGAAGTTTTTCTGGAAGGGGTGTTTGCCAATAATATTCAGGGGCTTTCTTCTCAGAAGGCCATTCTAAATCTAGGGCTTTGGTGTCATACATCTTACCGTCCTTAATCACTTTAGACACCGTATTGGTGTTTCTCAAATCTTCTAACGGATTGGCATCTAGAATAACCAAATCTGCTATTTTACCTACTTCAATACTTCCTAAGTCTGTGTCTAAACCTAGTGACTTAGCACCTAAAATGGTCGCAAATTTTAATGCGCCGTGGGCAGATATTCCACCACTTCCTACGGACCATAATTCCCAATGGTAGCCCAATCCTTGTAATTGGCCATGGCTTCCAATACCTCCAATACCTCCTGCTGCTTCCAAATCATTCATGAATTCTGCATGCTTTTTAAAGACATGCTCCTCTTCCATAAACCATCCTGGCCTACGTCTGGATTTTTGAGCCAATTCTTCATATGGGGTGTAAAACTGTAACTTCTCATCTTCCCATACTTTTTCTGTGGCATAGTAAAAATTCTCTGCCCATGGCCCCCCGTAAGAAACTAACAAAGTTGGTGTTACCGCCATTTTAGCCTCTGCAATGGTTTTTACCACATCTGGGAAAATAGGGTATATAGGCAAGGAATGTTCATGTCCTGGATAACCATCTAAAAGCTGGGTCATATTGAGTTTGAAATCTAAACCACCTTCTGTTGTTGGAATAAGTTTGAGCTCTTTGGCGGCCATAATTACCCATTGCCTTTGCTGTCTATTACCCACCAAATACATTTTGATACTTTTGGTATTGTAGTATTCGCTGTACTGTTTAAGCACCTCTTTAGCGTGATCAAGGCTTTGAATTTTATAAGACCAATAGCCTACTCCAGGGCCAGTAGAATAAATTCTAGGGCCTGCAATCTTTCCAGCATCGACCATATCTGAATAGGTCAGTACGTCTGTGGTACCAGTCTGTGGGTCTCTTGTTGTAGTAACTCCATAGGCCAAATTGGCCGCATACATCCATACTTGATTCTTTTGAACACCCCAATTAGGCCACATATGAGCGTGGGTGTCTATAAATCCTGGTGTAATGGTCTTTCCGCTCATATTCATGAGCGTAGTGTTTTCTGGAACAGTTAAAGTGCCTGAGGCACCCACAGCGGCAATTCTATGGTCCTTGATCAATAGGTCTCCGTTTTCTATGACCTCTTCTCCGTTCATCGTAATAATTCTAGCTCCTTGTAATAGTAAATTGCCTTTGGCCAAGTCTTTAGAAAAAGCCACTTTAACCTTTAATTCCTTGGCTTCAAAGGCTTTGGGACTGTCTTTTTTGTCTTCACTATCTGTAGCCGCTAAACCATCTTTGGTAGCGTCTTCTTGTTCATTTTTATCTGATTTGTCATTAGAATCACTTCCTTTATTTGCCGCATCAGCCAATTTTTTAGCGGCCTCTTTTGCTTTCTTATCTGCAGCGAGTTTTTCTTCATAGGCTTTGGCGTCTGCTAAATTGTAAGTAAAGAAACTAGCCCCAAGAGACCAATACACCTGCTTGCTGTCTGCGCCCCATACTGGAAATTCTCCACCAAATACAGTTAATTTCTTGGCAGGAAACGAAGCAGCGTCTGCCTTGGCTAAAGATATTTTAGGCGTCTGACCAAATTTTGGAACAATCACAGTATAAATGTCATTATTAATTTTTGCCAAGGCTGTTTTGCCATCTGGTGAAATTTCAATTTCTGAGGCTCTAGAGGCCTTATTATTTTCTCTCCAAGCATCTGGATTAGAGGGCAAAGCTGCAGCCACGCTAGCGCTGGCTGCCCCGCTGCTGTCCCAACCAAAAGCAGCGTCATGGTCTTCTTGAAAATAATCAGAAGATCCGTAGGTTTCAATTCCAGTAAGGCTTAAGTGCTCCTTTTCATCACTACCATCCCAACGGATAGAAACAAGCCCCTTACTACCGCTGTAAAGATAAATTCTGTTGTCTACCTTAGTGAAATGAGGCATTTCCCGACCTTTTGACTTGGCAATAAGTTGGTTGCTCCCACCTTGACCAGAGATCCACATAAGGTCTTCAGTAGCGTTAGAGGCCATTGGACCTATAGCATCTTTATACACTTGATTACTTCCTGCAAGAAAAACTATCCTGTCCTGAGCGTAAGACCATCTTGGCTGTGTATAGATACCTGTAGTTTGAGTGAGTTTAACTACAGCCGTTCTTCTTCCCATACGGGCTTTATACAAATGTCCTTCAGATCCATTCCAAGTGGTGAAAACAATTTGTGATCCATCTGGTGACCAGGCAGGTTGTGCTTCTGTAAAATCATGTGTGGTCACTCTTTTTGGTGTACCATTAGGTAAATCCATTACATAAAGTCTGTTCAAGGCAGTAAAGGCCAATCTTTTTCCATCTGGTGAAGGCTTTGCATCCCTTATTTGAGAAGCCATAGCAGTGTCTGCATCTGAGATAGGGTATTTAAAATCCAATTGCGGACCTAATTCCAAAGCTACTGAAGCCGTGTATGGAATTTTAGAAGCCGTCTTATCTGATAGGGTAATTCTGTGAATGTCACCACCATAAGAAACAATTAATGCATTAGAATCTGGGGTAAAAGACATGGCTGGAAGGACCCCTAAAGGCGCTATAGATTCTTGCTCGTCTCTTTGAACAGGATAGGCCAGCCAGGATTCTTCCCCTGTGTTAAGGTCTCTCAATATTAGACCTGTTTGGTCCTCAAACCTAGTACCATAGACCAACCATTTTCCATCTTTTGAAAGGGTTGGGGTAAATGCGGAACCGTACCTAGAAGTAATTACATCTGTGGCACCATCTTCCATGCTATAAGTTCCTACTTGGTATTGGGGCAATTGCGCATTGTAATTCCAGGCACCATTTCTTTGTGAAAAGTAGAGTGTTTTACCGTCCGCACCAAAAAAAGGATCTATGGCTTTTAAACCCTTAGGCTCACTAATTAATGGTGCTCCACCACCCCCATCCTTGTGATAAAAATGTAATTTTATGTTTCTCCTGCCTTTAGCACCCACCAAATAATCTCCATCTGGTGACCAGGCCACTGAGAAAAAGTTATTTTTTTGCTCTTTAGAGATTTGGGTGTCTTCTTTGGAGCTAAGGTCCATGAGCCAAATATTATCTGAACCACTCTTGTCTGAAATATACGCTAAAGATTTTCCATCTGGACTGAACCTCGGGTGAACCTCGTAAGCCAATCCATGGGTGATGGCGGTAGCATTACCTCCTGAAATGGGCATGGTGTATAGATCTCCCATAAGATCAAAAACTATGGTTTGACCGTCTGGGCTTACATCCAAGGAAGTCCAGGTACCTTTATCGGTGGTGAAAGCTATAGATCTAGATGGTTCCAAAGGCAATTCCTTTGTGGCTTTTTTAATACTATCAGAAGCCTTTGCAGTGCTGGTCTCTTGTGCACTAGTATTCAGGCAAATCAAACCCACTAAGCAGGACAAGGACAATTTTAAATTAATTTTCATCTGTTTGGTTTTTTAGATCCTTAAATATAAGAGAATATTCCTTTTCTAATGAAGAAATTATAGCGCATTAAAAAGCCCGCTATAAGCGGGCTTTTTAATATTATGAAAGGACTAAAGCCTTTATTCTATTACTTTTTAACAGCTGCTTTAGATGTTTTTCCACCTCCTTTAGCAGCAGAAGAAGCTTTTGAGCTGGAATTTTTTGCAGATGGTTTAACTGACTTAGGTGCCGCAGTAGAAGTTAAAGCTTTTGCTACGGGCTTGGCAGATTTCTCGGCTGCCTCGGTAGGTTCAGAAAAATCCAATAGATCGTTGGCCTGAAGAATATTGTACCACTGAATGACTTTTTTAATGTCAGAGGCATAAACGCGGTCTTCATCGTAATTTGGAAGCACTTCAAAAAAGTAAGCTTCTAACGCTAATTTATCTGCTTTGTGAGAAATACTTGTTTTATTGGCCCCTTCTTTGATTGAGATTTTTTTAAACACCTCCAAAAGAGGCATTTCTTCTTGTAGGGTATAAATGGCAATTTCAGAAAGAACGCTGACGTTACTTTTTAAATTAACCGTCATTTTCTTACCGTCTAACAAAGAAACAGCAACGAATCCAGCCCTTGTCTGGGTAACCATCTGGTACAAACCTGGTTTGGTGGCAATCGATAAAATTTTATCTAAACTCATGATCTTCTTAAAATTTGGGCAAATATGAAACTTTTAAAGGATATATAAAATGGTTTAACGTCCTTTTTTCATTTCTGGAAAACGCATGCGGTACTCTGCACTGATTTTTCCTTTAGAAATATTAGACAGGCGGCCCTTTAAAATTCGCTTTTTAAGGGAACTTAATTTGTCGGTAAACAAGATACCTTCAATATGATCATATTCGTGTTGAATCACCCTAGCAACCAGACCGTCAAAAGTTTTGGTGTGTGTCTTAAAAGTTTCATCTTGATAGGTGATTGTGATTTTAGGTTTTCTGATTACGTCTTCACGTACATCCGGAATACTGAGACAACCTTCATTAAAAGTCCACTCCTCCCCTGTTTCTTCAGTAATTGTTGCATTTATAAATACCGCTTTAAAATTCTTTAAAGCGTCCTGTTCCGCTTGAGTCAAATCTTCGTCGTCTGCAAATGGGGTGGCATCTATCACAAATAACCTGATAGGTAATCCTATTTGAGGAGCCGCCAAACCAACACCATGAGCATGGTACATGGTTTCCCACATATTTTCAATGAGTGATTCAAGATTTGGATGGTCTGCAGCAATGGCATTGGCTACTTTTTTTAGTACGGGATCTCCGTAGGCTACAATAGGTAAAATCATGATATTCTATTTAAATATGCTTGTAAAATTAAGGTGGCACTAATTTGGTCTACACGACCCTTTTCTTGTCTTTTCTTTTTTTTCATGCCACCTACAATCATAGCTTGAACAGCCATTTTTGAGGTAAAACGCTCATCTTGTCGTGCAATTTCTATGTCTGGAAATTCAGCTTCTAAGGTCAAAATAAATGCCCCAATAGCCGCTTCAGATTCAGAAGGGGTATTGTCCATTTGTTTGGGTTCACCCAATACAATGGTACTCACAGGTTCTGAAACCATATAAGATTTCAAAAAAGAAATGAGGTCTGGGGTAAGCACTGTATCTAAACCAGAAGCAATAATTTGCATGGGGTCTGTTACGGCTACTCCAGTTCTTTTGGTTCCAAAGTCTAAGGCTATTATTCGCTTCAAGGTTTTTTTTGGCAAAAATAACCCTAATTATTGTAATGCCCTTAATTAAGCCCTCTTTTAACAAGAAAAGTAAGTGAATTTTCCCCAAATAAAAACAAAAATGTGATACCTATCAAAAAAAAGACCCTTATGAAAATGGAAGCTTATATTTGTATTTTAAATAAAAAAATCATGACAGATTATAGACCTATTATTGAAGCTGCTTGGGAAGACAGGAGTTTATTAGAACAAGCAGAAACCCAAGATGCTATTAGAGCCGTAATTAATCAAATAGACGCTGGAGAGTTGAGATGTGCTGCTCCTTCAGAAGAGGGATGGATTATTAATGAGTGGGTAAAAAAAGCCGTTGTATTGTATTTTCCCATCCAAAAAATGGAAACATTAGAAGCAGGTATTTTTGAATATCACGACAAGATGCCGCTCAAGCGCGGATACAAAGAAAAAGGGATTAGGGTAGTGCCTAATGCCGTGGCTAGACATGGAGCCTACATAGCTCCAGGAACCATACTCATGCCTTCCTATGTAAATATTGGTGCCTATGTAGACAGTGGCACCATGGTAGACACTTGGGCTACTGTGGGAAGTTGTGCCCAAATAGGAAAAAATGTTCACTTGAGTGGTGGTGTTGGAATTGGAGGCGTCTTAGAACCCCTTCAAGCCGCTCCAGTTATTATTGAAGACAATGTATTCATAGGATCTAGATGCATTGTAGTAGAAGGTGTTCGCATAGAAAAAGAAGCGGTATTGGGTGCCAATGTAGTACTCACTGCCTCTACTAAAATAATTGATGTTACTGGAGACACTCCTGTGGAGCGTAAAGGATTGGTTCCTGCCAGATCTGTTGTCATTCCGGGAAGTTACACTAAGGAATTCGCTGCAGGCGCTTTTCAAGTACCTTGTGCACTAATTATTGGTACTAGAAAAGAGAGTACAGACAAGAAAACTTCTTTAAACGACGCACTGAGAACCTATGATGTAGCCGTATAGCAAACAGTTCATCAGAAAAAAGAGACCGTTTATCTTGTGGACTTGTGCTCTTAAACAAGTTTTACTATTTTTATAATCGATTCAATGTTAGTTAGCACAAAATGCTACTATTGCGGGCGTTTTATATTAGAAAACTATGGATATTAAATTGAGGTATAACATAAAAAACCAGCGTTATTATATAATAGCAGGTGGTTTGTTTATTTTATTGGCCGGGATTGAATTAATAGCTTCCAATGAAATTAGGTACTTTAATATAACCCTAGCATTACTTTATATAGCCCCTTACTTTTATCATAAAAAAGTGCCTTTTTTAACTATTCAGAAGGGCGTCTTTAAACAAAATTGGTGGTTTGGAAAAAGCATAGATTCTAAAGATATCAATGAAATTAAATATTTTGCTGGGGAGTATATCATTAGAAGTCAAAAAAAAGAACTCCGTATAGATACCCATATTATTGACCCAAGAGACCAACCCCTTTTAACAGACTTTTTAAGAACACATCAAGACAAGTGGGTAAACGCTATGCCTTTTGAACAATACCAAAAGGGGTAAAACAAAGTTTTTCTGTTTTAACACGGTCTCTAATTGCCCTATTCTTATCTATTGATTCTTGGTTTTTATAACCCCTTTTGTGGTCTAGATGAACTACTACAGCACTGTATCTCAATTGTTTAGATTTTATACCAGCATTAAATAATCGCTCCCCCAATTCACGGTCTTGGCCGCCGTACTGCATGCGTTCGTCAAAGCCATTTACTTTTAAAATATCTGCTTTAAAACCAGAGGCATTGTGACCATTCCAACTGGCATTAGTAGGTGTGGCCTTATTTAAGAAATAAGCTAGGAAGCCTTTTGCAGAGAGTTTATTATTCTTGAAGGAGTTTTTTAAACCAAGACTTTTTAACCAAAGAAGGTCAAAACAATTCCCTTGTTGTATGTCTTGTTTCGTAATGGCCTTTGAAATATCCATGGGCAGCATGAAATAGCCGCCAGATAAAAAATAACCGGGTTCCATATGGGCAGCGTGAACAGATAGAAAGTCTTTGCGAGGAATACAATCCCCATCTGTCATAACTATATAATCCCCCTGAGAAGCGACTATCGCTTTATTTAAAATTCTAGATTTCTGAAAACCTTGGTCTTCTTGCCATACATGCACAATAGGGTAAGAAACCACAGAAGTCATTAGATCTATTAGGTCTTTTGTTTCTTTTCTAGAACCGTCGTCTGCAATGACCAATTCAAAATCTTTAAAATCTTGGTATTGGAATCCATAAAGCACTTTTTCTAACCATGCTTCCGCATTATAAGTACTCAATACAACAGAAATAGACGGTTTTTTAGACATGAATTACAATTTAAAGACCAAAAATATAAAACTCTGAGGGCATATGGTTATTTTTACCCTCTCAAAGTGATTTCACCCTCCTAAAACATCACTATTTAATGAAATTAAAAGAATTACCCCTATCTATCTACCAATCTTGTTATTTGGCCTTACAGCCAAAGCGAAGTCTGACCTGTATGGATAAAAAGTGTGTAGATGTGGTGGTATCTCTCACGACTATTCCTTCTAGGGTACACAGCATACATCTAGTGATTAGAAGCTTATTAAAACAAACAGTAAGACCCACAAAAATAGTGCTTTGGGTGCATAAAGATTTAGAAAAAAAACTCCCCAATAAGCTCAACAAACTTCGCTCTGCTATTTTTGAAATACGGCCAACAGAAGGACATTCCTCCCATAGAAAATTAATTCATTCTTTAAAGGCATTCCCAGAATCACCAATTGTCACTTGTGACGACGACCTATTGTATCCAAAAGATTGGTTGGAAAAATTATCAGTACATGCCCAAAAACATCCCCATAAAATCATTGCCAATCAAACCCGATATATAAGATACCAAGAAAATGGCGCTGTAAAACCCTACAAGCAATGGACCTACCCTTCAACAGAAAAAGATCCTATGGCGATTATTGCTATTGGGGCTGGGGGCGTTTGGTATCCTGCTAAAGCTTTAAATAAACAAGTAAACGACACAGTACTTTTTATGGAATTGGCGCCTAGAGCAGACGATCTATGGTTTAAAGCCATGGCTATTTTAAATAAAACCCCCACCATTACTCCAACAAACAAAAGCCGTACACCCATTCCAATTATTGGTTCTCAACGCATTGCGCTTAAGAAGACAAATATTGGTGCAGACAAAAACAGGGTGCAATGGCAAGCATTGGTGAACTATTTTAACTTTAAAACACACTAATCCCAAACTTTATGAGTTTTCAAGAAGCTTTAAAAAAATCTGCAGAAATACTTAAACAGGGTGGTGTAATTTTATATCCTACAGATACAGTATGGGGTATTGGTTGTGATGCTAAAAATGAAGCAGCAGTAGAGAAAGTATTTGCACTCAAAAAAAGAGCCGACACCAAATCTATGTTGTGTTTGGTGGCTAATGTAGCCATGCTTGAAAGACACATAGCCCAAGTTCCTGAAGCTGCCTATGATATTATAGATTTGAGTGAGAAACCAACGACCATCATTTTTGATCAGCCAATTGGGGTTGCAAAAAATTTAATCGGGCCAGACAACAGTTTAGGCATTAGGGTCGCTAAGGACAAGTTTTGCAGTTATTTATCTCAAAATATAAAAGGCCCTTTGGTCTCTACATCGGCCAATTTGGCCGGACAACCTACCCCTAAAAATTTCCAAGAAATCAGTCAAGAGATTTTAAAAGGTGTAGACTATATAGTACCTTTGGAGCCTGAAATTCACAACAACACTCCCTCTACCATTATTAAGCTGTCTAACAGCGGTTTGGTCAAGGTGATTAGACCTTAAATATGACTCAAGAAAGGCATTTAGAAGCTTTAACGCATCCGATTTTTAACACATTGTCTGATTGTGCAGAAGCGTTAGGGTGTGAAGCCTATGTGATTGGTGGTTTTGTGAGAGACTATTTACTAGAGAGAGGGAGCCCTAAAGACATTGATGTAGTTGTTCTTGGAAGTGGAATTTCTTTGGCAAAAAAGCTCTCTGAAGCATTACCCAATTCTCCCGAAGTTACCGTATTTAAGAATTACGGCACTGCTATGCTTAAGTACCAAGACTTGGTACTTGAATTTGTTGGCGCAAGAAAAGAAAGCTATACCCACGACAGTAGAAATCCTGTAGTAGAAAATGGCAGCCTAGAAGATGATCAAAACAGAAGAGATTTTACAATAAATGCATTAGCCATTGGCCTTAATAAAGACAACTACGGGGTTCTCGTGGATCCTTTTAACGGTTTAGATGCCCTTAAAAACAAACGTATTGTAACCCCTCTTTCGCCAGGAATCACTTTTAGTGATGACCCTCTTAGAATGCTTAGAGCCATACGTTTTGCCAGTCAATTAAATTTCACAATTGACGCAGAAGCACTAGAGGCCATTACAGTTCAAAGGGATAGAATCTCAATTATTTCTAAAGAGAGAATTGTAGATGAAATTAATAAAATGATGTCCAGTCCTATGCCTATACTAGGATTTGAGCTCATGCACAAAACAGGTTTACTCCCTTTAATTTTACCTGAGCTCTCTGCTTTAGAAGGCATTGAAGAAGTAGAAGGTCAAAAGCATAAAGACAACTTCTGGCATACGCTGGAGGTAGTAGATAATATTTCAAAAAACACTGAAAATGTTTGGCTCAGGTGGGCTGCCCTTTTACACGATATTGGAAAAGCACCCACAAAGAGATTCGACAAAAAAATTGGATGGACCTTTCATGGTCACGAATTTATAGGATCAAAAATGGTCTATAAATTATTCAAACGCTTGCATATGCCTTTGAACGACAAAATGAAATACGTTCAGAAAATGGTGCTCATGAGTTCCAGACCCATAGTTTTGGCAGAAGATTTTGTGACAGATGCAGCTGTGAGAAGGCTGGTCTTTGATGCAGGAGAACATGTAGAAGACCTCATGACCCTTTGTGAAGCAGATATTACCACAAAGAATCCGTACAAAAAGAAAAAGTATAAAAACAATTTCAAAATAGTCCGTCAAAAAATTGAAGAGGTAGAAGCCAGAGACCACGTGCGTAATTTTCAACCACCGGTGAGTGGTGAAGAAATTATGAATACTTTTGGCTTAAAACCATCCAAAGAAATTGGCGTTATTAAAGAGGCTATTAAAGAAGCTATTTTAGAGGGAGAAATACCCAATGAATACGAGGCCGCTTATGAATTTATGCTAACCAAAGGAAAACAACTGGGACTCACAAAAAATACTTAAACTAACATGAAAAAATCTTTTCACCGTTTTGCCAAATGGAGTTTAATCTTAGTGTACTTAGTCATAGTTGCTGGCGCTTTGGTTAGAATGACTGGTAGTGGTATGGGTTGTCCAGACTGGCCTAAGTGTTTTGGATATTATATTCCTCCTACTGCTGCGGAAACCCTGCAATGGACTCCAGAAAGAGATTTTGAAAAAGGACAAGTCATTATTTACAATGAGGGACTTCTAGTGGCAAAACAAGACTTTAAGACAGGAGCTGCTATAGATTTAGAGGCTTGGGAAACTTATACCAAACACGATTATGCCGTATTTAATCCCTACCATACTTGGGTAGAGTTTTTAAATAGGCTTGTGGGTGCAATAGCAGGCTTGGCCACCCTAATATTGGCTTTCTTAAGCCTGCGTTATTGGAAAGAGAAAAAATTAATAAGCCTTTTGTCTTTTGGGGTGGTATTGGGGATGGGGTTTCAAGCATGGTTGGGTGCGACTGTTGTCTATTCTGTACTAGCTCCAGTGAAGATAACCACTCATATGCTCATGGCATTGGCCATTGTAGCTGCGCTTATTTTAATCATTCAAAAAGCCAACCCGCGTATTGAGCGCACAAAATACATGGCTAACTTCCACAAAGCCATTTCATACTTACTATTCATATTCCTTTTGCAAATTGTCTTTGGCACCCAGGTAAGAGAATTTGTAGACCACCAATTAGATCTTGGTCTAACTAAAGACAATTGGCTTTTAAACCCCAGTATAATTTTTTACGTGCACCGTTCCTTCTCTATCCTTCCACTGGGAATTGCAGTGTATTTATTTTGGATTAATAAACGAAATGAACTTGGCTTTGCTTCAACAAAGCCTCTTTTAGCAGGAATGATCATAGCTGCCTTTAGTGGAATGGCTATGTACTATATTGACTTTCCTCTGGGGACACAACCCATTCATTTAGTGATTGCGGCCATACTATTTGGTCAAATTTTCTATATTTTTCTGCAAAGCAGAAAAGCCAAAAACAATATTTCAAAGACTAAATAACAATATAATATGGTGTATAAAATAAGGGTCATTTTAGACGCAAAAGAAGATATTTTCAGAGATTTGGCTATTGACAAAAAAGCTACTTTAGAAGATTTACACAACACTGTTAGCCAGTCTTTTGGTTTTGCAGGAAATGAAATGGCCAGTTTTTACACCTGTGACGAGGAATGGAACCAAGACCTTGAAATAGCCTTATTTGATCTTAGTGATGTGTCAGACGCTAAACTTATGTCGGATACTTTAGTAGAAGAAGTGATGGATGAAGCTTCCCCTAAACTAATTTACGTATACGACTTTTTTAATATGTGGACCTTTTTTGTGGAATTGGCAGACGTAACTGAAAAAGAATCAGGTCAAACCCTTCCTGAATTGCTTTTTAGTTTTGGAGAATTACCCGAAAATCCTCCAGAAAAAATCTTCGAGGCTAAAAAAGAAGACGCCATGGATTATGACGAAGAAGGATTTGACGACGAATTTAATGATGGCTACAATGGTGGAGACAATTACGATCATTTAGATTTTGACGAAAACTGGAATTAACCATCCAACTGACCTAATGATTAATAAAAGCATATTAAAAAACCTATGATCAACCTATATAATACTCAAATTGAAAGCCTTTCCATCCATAAAGTTGGTAATAAAAACAAAGCAGAATCTTTGTTCATATCTAAAGCGCCACACCACTTAAACGATGAAACCACAGGGCTTTTAAAAGAATATTTTTTTAAGCCTTTTAGAGAAAAGGAAGAAAGCTATTACAGGTTGTTCCATGAAGCAGATTTGAGTTTCAATCCCCTTTATGAGGCAGCTACTAAAATATTCAATGAACCACGTAACATACACGAATTATCTGGAGACATTGCCAAGCACCTCTATGACCAATCCAATCACCCTCATATTAAAAGCGGAGAATTGTACGTAACTTACCTCACAGGACTTCAATTAGACAATGTAAAAACAGATGCTATTGGAATCTTTAAAAGTGAACTAAAACAAGACTTTATTCAATTTGAAGAACAGACAGATCATCTTGAAATTTTAGTACAACAAGGCATAAACATTCACAAACTAGACAAAGGCTGTCTCATTTTTAATACAGATTCAGAGGCAGGCTATAAAGTGCTTTCTGTAGACAGTAATAGGTATGACACCAAATACTGGTTGGAGCAATTTCTTGGTGTTGCGGTACTAACAGACAATAATTTTTACACCAAAAACTACCTTAAGTTTTGTCAGAATTTTGCTAAGGATGTAGTACTCCCAGCAGAAGACAAACAACAAGAAGTACTTTTTATGAATAGGGCGGTCAATCATTTTGCTAAAAACAATGCATTTGAAGAGACCAACTTTATGAATGAAGTCATAGACAATCCGGCACTAATACCCGAATTTAAACACTATAAAGTAGAAAAAGGACCTAAATACAGCATTGAAGATGTCTCTTCTTTTGACATTGCCAACAAAGCCGTTTCTCAAGCACGAAAAAGCATTAAAAATGTGATACAATTAGATACCCATATTCAGATTAAGCTAGACTTTATTAATCCTGAATCTGCAGAAAAATTTGTAGAAAAAGGTTGGGATGAGGAAAAAGGGATGTTCTACTACCTGGTGTATTTTAACAAGGAACAAAAAGGGTCTTAAACTATTATTTTTTTACAACTTAATACGCTGCTCCAAAATCTGGCGCATGCTTACATTTTCATAATTTCGCTTCACAAAATGTAAGGCCAAATCTAATACAGTACCCATATTGGGGGCTTCCTTAAACGCTATATCTTGGGTGAGTGAAAAAATGGATTCTTTCAATAAACTTACATGCTCTGGAAGAGAAATGGTGTCCTGTTTCGCAATATTGAGTAGATCTGTGATTCTATCTTCAAAACTCATAAACCTTTTGGCTACTATAGAGCGCTCTTCTAGTTTGTACTGATCAATTGAATTGGCTTGAAGTTTTTCCTTTACCAATGCCACCATTTTATTGTTTTCCTTAAAAAATTGGGGCCTATATATCTTTAGGTTCCCTTCAAAAGATTGCTGGTCAAAATCAATAGCACGTATTTTATAGACTACATGATCAAAATCATGGGTAGGGACAATCACATAGTTATATGACCTCATATCTCCCAAGAGTCTAATCATACACCGTTCATTAAATTTTACAAATTCTTTAGCCAATTGAGATTTCTCAGACTCTGTACAATCGGGAAGCATTTCCTTAATAAAAACATCTCCTGGAATACCTGCAATATGTTCCTCAATAAGGGTGTCCTTATAAACAAGAAAATTTAGATTGTACGGAGACAAAATATGTTCTAATTCTAATCCATAAACCCTAGAGGCATCTGTTTTTTTTACATAAAAATACGTGAAGTTGTCATTGAGAATATTCCTGACTTTAATTCTAAATGGTTTAGAATTACCAAAAGTACAATAGTCCACCGCGTCTACATTTAAGAAAGGAATAATGGTGTCTCCCCCATCTGAATGAAGTATGGAGTA
>Ga0102823_1000505_pt1 | contig 15443 bp, 11 predicted proteins | sample ColrivemetaGS743_FD_78459 | JGI IMG/M metagenome (GOLD analysis project Ga0102823, IMG submission 78459) | Estuarine microbial communities from the Columbia River estuary - Ebb tide non-ETM metaG S.743 | ecosystem: Environmental > Aquatic > Marine > Intertidal zone > Estuary | place: USA...
CATTTAAAAATCTAAATGATCCGTCTGGTAGATCTGTTTCTAACGTCCATAATGACTCTTATTAATTGATAATAATTTCAAGTTAAAATTGTTGATAACTTAACCCTATTCAACTCTGATAATTAACTAATTTATTTTGTTAATTAGTTATATTTGTTTTAACCGAAAATTTATTAAAAATCATATAAAATGAGCGAAGAAATAGATAAGAATCAGTATTCTGCTGATAGCATACAGGCTCTTGAGGGAATGGAGCATGTTAGAATGAGACCATCGATGTATATTGGAGATGTTGGTGTTCGTGGTCTACATCATTTAGTTTATGAAGTTGTTGATAATTCTATTGATGAAGCAATGGCTGGCCATTGTAATGAAATAAATGTTTCAATAAATGAAGATAATTCTGTTTCTGTTGATGATAATGGAAGAGGAATTCCTGTAGGAATTCATAAAAAAGAAGGTGTTTCTGCTCTTGAAGTAGTTATGACTAAAATTGGAGCAGGAGGTAAGTTTGATAAGGATTCGTACAAGGTGTCTGGTGGATTACACGGTGTAGGTGTTTCTGTAGTGAATGCATTATCAGATCATCTTACTGCAAGAGTGTTTAGAGACGGAAAAATTTGGATCCAGGAATATAGTAAAGGAAAAGCCTTGTATCCAGTTAAGCAGGATGGTACCACATCAAAAAAAGGTACTGAAGTTACATTTAGACCTGATAAATTAATTTTTAAAGAATCTCAAGAATACAGCTATGAAACCTTAGCTAACCGTATGAGAGAATTATCTTTTCTAAATAAGGGAATTACTATTTCGCTCACCGACAAGCGAACTATGGTTGATGGTGAATATGTTAAAGAAGTTTTTAAATCTGAAGAAGGTTTAAAAGAATTTATTAGATTTTTAGATGAAAACAGAGAGCCTTTGACCTCTGATGTTATTTCAATGGAGGGTGAAAAAAATGGTATTCCTGTCGAAGTAGCGATGATTTATAATACATCGTTTTCAGAGAATTTACATTCTTATGTTAATAATATTAATACTCATGAGGGAGGAACTCATTTAGCAGGTTTCAGAAGAGGTTTGACATCAACTTTAAAAAAGTATGCTGATTCATCTGGAATGCTAGATAAATTAAAGTTTGATGTTGCTGGTGATGATTTTAGAGAGGGTCTTACCGCCATAGTTTCAGTTAAGGTAGCTGAACCTCAATTTGAAGGTCAAACTAAAACTAAATTAGGAAACAGAGAGGTTAATTCTGCTGTTTCTCAAGCGGTTTCTGAAATGCTTGAAAACTATTTAGAAGAAAATCCTATGGATGCTAAAATTATTGTCCAAAAGGTTATTCTTGCAGCTCAAGCTAGACATGCAGCTAGTAAAGCCCGTGAAATGGTTCAAAGAAAAACTGTAATGAGTGGAGGAGGATTACCTGGTAAACTTTCAGATTGTTCTGAACAAAATCCAGAACTTTGTGAAGTTTTTTTAGTTGAGGGAGATTCTGCAGGAGGAACAGCTAAACAAGGAAGAGATAGAAATTTCCAAGCTATTTTACCATTAAGAGGTAAGATACTTAATGTAGAAAAAGCTATGCAACATAAAGTTTTTGAAAACCAGGAAATAAGAAATATATATACTGCTCTTGGCGTTACAATTGGAACAGAAGAGGATAGTAAAGCTCTTAATTTAGAAAAATTAAGGTATCACAAGGTTGTAATTATGTGTGATGCCGATGTAGATGGAAGTCATATTGCAACACTGATTTTAACTTTCTTTTTTAGATATATGAAAGAACTTATCGAAAACGGAAATATTTATATCGCTACACCTCCATTATATCTTGTTAAGAAAGGTGCAAAGAAATTATATGCATGGAATGATGAGGAAAGAGATAAGATTATGGACGATTTTGGACAAGGAGTTTCAATTCAGAGATATAAAGGTTTAGGAGAAATGAATGCTATTCAGCTTTGGGACACTACAATGAATCCAGAGTTTAGAACTTTTAGAAAGGTAACAATTGATAACGCAGTTGAAGCTGACAGGGTATTTTCAATGTTAATGGGTGACGAAGTTCCACCAAGAAGAGAATTCATTGAAAAAAATGCTACATACGCTAATATCGACGTCTAATAAAAAATTATTAAATAAAATGAAAGTAACTATTGTAGGTGCAGGAAATGTTGGATCAACTTGTGCAGAAGTAATTGCAACTCAATCTATTGCAAGTGAAGTTGTTCTTTTAGATATCAAAGAAGGTTTTGCTGAGGGTAAAGCATTAGATATGATGCAAACTCAAACAACTATAGGTTTTGGAACAAAAATAATTGGAACCACTGGTGATTATTCAAAAACATCTGATAGTGATGTTGTAGTTATTACATCTGGTATTCCTAGAAAACCTGGAATGACAAGAGAGGAGTTAATTGGAATTAACGCAGGAATAGTAAAAACAGTTTCTGAAAATATTTTAAAACATTCTCCGAATACAATTATCGTTGTTGTTTCTAATCCTATGGACACTATGACTTATCTAGCACTAAAATCAACTGGATTACCTAAAAATAGAGTAATAGGTATGGGAGGTGCTTTAGACAGTTCTAGATTTAAAACATATCTTTCGCAGGCACTCGACAGACCTGCAAATGATATTCATGGAATGGTAATAGGTGGTCATGGAGATACTACAATGATTCCATTAACAAGATTAGCTACTTATAATGGCTTACCAATTTCTGACTTAATTAATGAAGAAGAATTAGAAAAGGTTTCAGCCAGTACGATGGTTGGAGGAGCAACACTTACTAAACTCTTAGGTACATCAGCTTGGTACGCACCTGGTGCTTCAGTTGCTTTTTTAGTAAAATCAATTTTAAATGATGAAAAGAGAATTATTCCATGTTCAGTATTTTTGGATGGAGAGTATAACCAAGATGACATTTGTATTGGTGTTCCATGTATTATTGGAAAAAATGGATGTGAAAAAATTATAAATTTAAAATTAAACGATCAGGAAATGGTAAAATTTGCTGACAGTGCATCAGCTGTTAGAAAAATGAATTTAGCTCTGTAGGTACAATCAATCTAATAAATTACTTTGATGTTTATTTTTAGAATTGCTTTATCATCAAGTAAATCATATATTTGCTCGTTTTAAAAAAAGAACTCATAAATAAAATATTATGCATAATAATGGTCTAATAAAGTTTTTTGCTTTTTGTTTCACTCTTGTAAGTGTTTATCAGATTTCATTCACTTTTATAACATCAGGCATTGAGGATAATGCTTCTGAATATTCTGTAAAATCTATTTCAAATCAACAAGAAAATTTTGCTGATTTAAGAGAAGAAAAATATAATAATTATTTAGATTCAATAGCTGATGAGTCTGTTCTTGGCTTCACAACATATAAAAGTGCAAAAAATAAAGAATTAAATAAAGGTTTAGATTTAAAAGGAGGTATAGATGTAACTCTTCAAGTATCAGTTAAGGATATATTAAAAGGTCTCTCAGAAAACTCTAAAGATCCTGTATTTAACAAAGCATTGAACGATGCTGATATTTTGCAAAAAGAATCTGATGATACTTATGTGGAATCATTTTTTATTGCTTTTGAAGAAATTAGTAGTGATACGCCTTTGGCATCTCCAGATATTTTTGCAAATAGATCATTAAGTGACGAAATTAATTTCGAAATGTCTGACGCTGAGGTTAAACCAATAATTAGAAGAAAAATTGATGAATCTATCGTTTCAGCTTTTGAAGTTTTAAGAAAAAGAATAGACAAATTTGGAGTAACTCAGCCCAATATTCAACGTTTAGGTAACTCTGGAAGAATTAGAGTTGAGTTGCCTGGTGCTAAAGATGTAGCTAGAGTTAAAAACCTTCTTCAAAGCACTGCTCAGTTAGAATTTTGGTACACTGAAAAAAACGATGATTTTTTACCTTTTTTATCAAAAGCTAATGAAGCTTTGAAAACTATTTTAGTAGAGGATGATGATAAGTTAGAAATTACGGAAACATCAGAAATTGATGATTTATTAGCTGATGTTGAAGCTAATGATTCAATTAATTCTAGTATTAAAAATCCTCTTTTTGATTATTTAGTTGGAACTGGTTTTCAAGGAGGTCCTGTAATCGCTCAATTTTTAGCAAAAGATCAAAAGAAAATTGAGGAATATTTGTCAATGCCAGAAATTAGACAGCTACTTCCTTCAGAAAAAAGATTTACTCGTTTCCTTTTTGGCAAGGCCGATCTATCTAATAGTGTTGTTGATCTTTATGCAATAAAATCTAATAGAGATAATAAACCTCCACTTAGTGGTAGTGTAGTTGTTGATGCGAGTCAATCCTATGACCAGGTTGGTGCAGCAGCTGTTTCAATGCAAATGAATGGAAAGGGTGCTAGAAAATGGGAAGAAATGACAGGTAACGCTTATAAAGATAAAAGCAATATTGCTATTGTTTTAGATGATATAGTTTACTCTGCACCTGGAGTTTCAAGAGGTGCAATTTCTGGAGGTAGATCTGAAATATCTGGTCAATTCACATTAAATGAAGCAATTGATTTAGCTAATGTTTTAAGAGCGGGAAAATTACCTGCTTCAGCTGAAATTATTGAATCGGAGGTAGTAGGTCCATCGCTAGGAAAAGAAAACATTGAAAAAGGTATAAATTCTTTTATTATTGCTTTAATTCTTGTTCTTATTTGGATGATTTTCTACTATGGAAGAGCAGGTATTTACGCTGATGTTGCTCTGGTTTTAAACTTAGTTTTAATATTTGGAATTCTAGCCGGCTTAGGAGCAGTGCTTACTCTTCCTGGAATTGCCGGTATAGTTTTAACAATTGGTATGTCAGTTGATGCTAACGTACTTATTTTCGAAAGAATTAGAGAAGAATTAAGAAAAGGAAAAGGAATTAAGAAATCTGTTGGAGATGGTTTTAGTAATGCTTTGTCTTCCATTTTAGATGCTAACATAACTACAGGACTGACTGCATTAATTCTTTTTGTTTTCGGATCTGGTCCAATTAAAGGGTTCGCAACAACTTTATTAATTGGTATTGCTACATCATTATTTACAGCAATTTTCATTACAAGAATGTTAGTAGATTCAAGATTATCAAAAGGTAAAATTCTTGATTTTTCTACTGCAATCACTAAAAATTTATTTAGCAAACTTTCTATTACTTTTTTACAAAAGAGAAAAGTTGCTTATTTTGTGTCTGGCTCTTTACTATTGATTAGTATCTTCTCACTAAGTACAAATGGACTTAATCAAGGTGTTGATTTTGTTGGAGGAAGAACATATACCGTAAGGTTTGACAATGATGTAAATCAAACTGAAATACAAGCTTCATTAGTTGAGGTTTTAGGAAATGCTGAAGCAAAAACATTTGGTTCAGACAATCAATTAAAAATCACTACTAACTACAAAGTTGATGTTGAAGGTATTGAAGTAGATGACGAAATTCAACAAAAAATGTTTGATGCATTAAAAAATAAATTTCCTGATAATTTATCGTACGATGATTTTGTTAATGGAGCTGATAATAAATCTGTAGGAATAATGGGATCATCTAAGGTTGGACCTACTATAGCCGACGATATTAAAAAGAATTCGTTTTTGGCAATTTTTGGTTCATTAGCAGTCGTGTTTTTATATATCTTGTTTAGATTTAGAGATTGGCAATATTCTTTAGGAGCTGTTACTGCAGTTTTTCACGATGTTCTAATAGTATTGGGAATATTTTCTTTAACGTATTCATTTATGCCGTTTAGTATGGAAATTAATCAAGCATTTATTGCAGCCGTATTAACTGTGATTGGTTATTCTTTAAATGACACCGTAGTTGTTTTTGATAGAATTAGAGAGTTTAGATTAATAAACAAATCATGGGAGTTTAAAAAGACAGTTAATAGTGCTTTAAATAGTACTTTAAGTAGAACCTTGAATACTTCTTTTACAACCCTAGTTGTATTATTGGCAATTTTCCTTTTTGGTGGAGAATCAATTAGAGGATTTATGTTCGCTTTAATTGTTGGTGTTTTAGTTGGTACTTACTCTTCGGTTTTTATCGCTACACCTGTTATGTTTGATACATTAAGAAAAAGTTTAAAGAAATAATTTAAGCATACTTTCTTTTCGAATATAGCATTAGGCCTATTCCTATAATCACAAAAGGTATACTAAGCCACTGGCCAGTTGATAAAAGTCCTAAAGTATTTTCAAGATCTCCTCCTTGACTTTCCTTAACATTTTCAACTAATATTCGTATTGAAAAAAGGCAAGTTAAAAACAATCCAAAAATGAAACCCTTGTGTTTTTTTAAATCTGTTTTCCAGTAAATGTTCCAAAGAAGAATAAATAATAATAAATATCCGAAAGCTTCGTATAATTGAGCTGGATGTCTTGGAAAAATTTCGCCATTATTTTGAAATACAACACCAAAGTTTGAATTAGTATAATTCCCTACTATTTCAGAGTTAAAGAAATTACCAATTCTAACAAACATTCCTCCAATTGCGATTGGAATAGCTATCCTGTCAAAAATCCATAAAACAGAATCGTATTTAAATTTGTATTTGTATATAAACATCGCTGTAATTATACCTACCGCTGCACCATGACTGGCTAATCCTCTATATCCAACGAATTTATAACCGTCAATTATTCCAAACAACATTGAACTGTCTATATCTTTTTTTATTGGCAATAATATTTCAATTAAATTGTTTTGAAAATATTCCCAGTTATAAAAGAATACTTCTCCCAATCTAGCTCCTAGCAAAGTCCCAAAAACTACATATATAAAAAGAGGTTCAACTAGTTCTATAGGTTTACTATCATTAACATATATTTTTTGAACTATATAATAACCTAATGAAAATGCAATGATAAACATTACACTATACCAGTAAATTGTCAAAGGTCCTAAGTTTAAAAAAACTTCATTTGGTGCCCAATTTATTTTAAATATCATCATAATCGTGTTTTTATATATTTTTTAAGGGATAGGATCATATCCATTTCCTCCCCAAGGATTACATTTTATAATTCTTTTAATACTTATCAATCCCCCTTTTATTAAACCAAATTTAATTAACGATTGTTTAGTGTATTCTGAACATGTAGGTGAATATCTGCAGGTAGAAGGTAAAATTGGAGATAATATAGTTTGGTAAATTTTAATCAATAGAAGAATTGGATATAGAACTATTTTTTTAATCATACCAATTTATATGAAGAGCTGTTTTGTTCATCATTTAGTTGAACTCCTATCTTTAATAAGTCATCTCTAATCTGATCTGATAATTTAAAATTTTTATTTAATCTAGCTTCATTTCTGATTTTAATAAGTAAACTTATTAATTCGTCAGAGGAATTATTGTTTTTAGATTCTTCATTTTCATTATTAAAACCTAAAATATTGAATAATAAATCATTGAAAGTTGTTGTTAATTTTTCTTTATCATTTGTATTTAAATTTTTAGTATTAATATTCACATTATTAATAAACTTTACACAGTCAAATATTTCAGCTATTAGCATTGGAGTATTAAAATCGTCATTCATTTTTGAATAACATTTACTAATCCACTGATCAACATTAAAATCTGACGCCTGATTATTATGATCTAATTGAGAAATTAATGAAAATCCACTCATTAATTTTTTAAATCCCTTTTCCGAAGCTAGCAAAGCATCATTGCTCAAGTCCAATACACTTCGGTAATGAGCTTGATAAATAAAAAACTTAACAACATTTGGACTAAAAGCTTTACTTAAAATTTTATTATTTCCATCAAAAACTTCATTTGGTAAAATAAAATTTTCTATTGATTTTGACATTTTTTTCCCATTCAATGTCAGCATGTTGGTGTGCATCCAGAATTTTGCAGGATTTTTTCCATCTATAGCCTCTGATTGAGCAATTTCACAATCGTGATGAGGAAATTTCAAATCAATTCCTCCTCCGTGTATATCAAAGTAATCACCGAGATATTTTTTACTCATTGATGTGCATTCAAGATGCCAGCCTGGAAATCCTTTTCCCCAGGGAGAATCCCAAAACATAATATGACTTTTTTCAGCTTTTTTCCAAAGAGCAAAATCCTGTGGATTTTTTTTGTCTGAAGAACCATCTAAAGTTCTAGATTGATTAAGCATTTCTTCAATCTTCCTTCCACTTAATTTTCCGTAAGTTTTAGATTTATTAAACTTAAGAATATCAAAATAAACTGAACCATTTTTTTCGTAGGCAAAACCAGATTTTAAAATTTGTTTTATACTTTCAATTTGTTCAATAATGTGACCGGTTGCACTTGGTTCAATACTTGGAGGGACTGTGTTTAATTTGTTTAATATATCATGGAAATCTACAGTGTATTTTTGGACAACTTCCATTGGTTCTATGTTTTCAAGTCTTGCTTTTTTGGAAACTTTATCCTCGCCTGTGTCATCTTCATTTTCTAAATGACCTACATCGGTTAAATTCCTAACGTATCTAACTTTATATCCTAAGTGATTTAAGTATCTATAAATCAAATCAAATGAAATGAAAGTTCTACAATTTCCTAAATGTGCATTGCTGTAAACAGTGGGGCCACAAACATACATTCCAACGTTGGATTTTTCAATTGGAATAAATTTTTCTTTTTTGCCAGTTAAGGAATTATGTATTTTTAAATCTTTGGCGTAGTTTGAAATCATTTCAAATTATTTCAGCTTTCGTTACGAATATAATCTAAAAATTCTCTTTTGACATTATTATCTTTAAACTTGCCTCCAAACTCAGCTGTAACTGTACTACAATCTTTATCTTTTATTCCTCTTGAATTAACACACAAATGTTTAGCATCAATAACACATGCTACATCTTCGGTCCCAAGAGCCTCTTGTAAAGCTTTAACTACTTGTATAGTTAATCTTTCTTGTACCTGAGGGCGTCTAGCAAAATAATCAACAATTCTGTTCATTTTAGATAAACCAATTACGTTACCATTTGAAAAGTAAGCTACGTGAGCTTTTCCAAATATTGGTAATAAATGGTGTTCGCATGTAGAATATACCGTTATGTTTTTTTCAACCAACATTTCTTTGTACAAATACTTGTTATCAAAAGTTGAAGCTTTTGGCATATTCTTAGGGTTAAGTCCTCCAAACAGCTCATTTACATAAGCCTTAGCCACCCTTTTAGGAGTTCCTTTTAAACTATCATCGGTAAGGTCCATTCCTAAAGTTTCTAAAATATTGTACACATTTTTCTCAATGACTGAAATTTTTTCTTCGTCAGTCATTTCAAAAGCATCTTCTCTTAGTGGAGTATCGGCTGAAGAACTTAGGTGGTCATCACCAACAACATCTAATTGTTCTTCAAAAAATTTTTCATATTTCATATTCATATAAATCTGTTTGCAAAGATAATTAAAGATTAATTAATAGTATAGTTAATAAATTATTTCTAAAATTTAAAAATTACTGATAGTGAAGATATCGAATTAGTCGTATTAATGAGTGCTGAATCAGTTAAGCCTGTATCAAATAATTGATAATTTTTCTCAGATTCAATAGTTTTGTGTGAGAGATTTAAAATCGTACTACCTAAATCTAAACCTATCCCAAAAGAATATGAATTAGCATCTTTTACCTTAAAAGATTTTTTGTAGGGACTTTGATTTTTATTATATCCTGCTCTTAAGCTTATTTTATTTAATCTAAACTCTGTTCCTAGTCTTAGATTTAATGTTTTCTGTAATGATGTATTAATTTCATTATTGATAATACCAAAATCTCTTCTAGGGTTTACTTTTGTATTAGAAAAATCTTTTGTTTCTAAGTCTATACTTATTAGCCCTAATTTTCCTACAATTATAGCTGAGCTAAAGGTAAGAGTTGAAGGTGTGGCGATTTTGTATTTAGGGTAAATATTTGTAATTCTTGGATTAACAATATCAGTATAATTAGTATTATCTATATCGATAGACTGAGTTTCTAAATATTGAGAGGTTTGATCCCATAAACTATACCAGGTTGGTGAGTGATAAGAAATTCCCAGTCTGAAACTTTTAAATTTTCTTATAGCTCCAACTTGAAACGAAATACCTTTTCCCTGAGTAACTAAATTGTTTTGAAATAAAATTGACTTAATGGCAGAGTTATTATCAAAATTATTTTCATAATGCATTAAATACTTTTCTATGTATATATCATGTGTGTTTAAATTAAACCCAAAGTAATAATCTTCTTTAAATTGAATTCCAATATTTAAATTATACTTATTGTTATATCCTTTAGATTCACTAGAATATTCTTGATCTACACCATTATTATATTTAGCAATCGAAAAAAATTGATTTAAATTGTCATCATAATTAATGAGATAGGCTTGATAAGCAAGAAAAGCTTGCTGAGCAGAAAATCCGTAAAGTTCTCCTAAATTTCTGTACACTCCAGAGATATCTTGGTTCCCTGTATTTAAAATTTCGGGGGAAATTCCATATGAATTGTTAAGAAAAAAACTATCTATTGAATTATTATCATTTCGACCTTTTATTAAAAAATTATTTTTGTAAGAATTGTTTGTCTGTACATTAATTCCAAAAGAAATTTTATTGATATTACCACCTCCATAATTTTTTAATATCCAAACAGCACCTCCCTGATTAAATGAAAAGTTATTGTCATCTTCGCTTTCAGAATTATTAAAAAATAAAGTCTTATTAGTTTTTTTTTCTATTGAAAGAGTGAATCCATATTCGTTATCATTAAAAACAGCACTACTGGCGGGGTTTATGTTTATTGCCGAAAGATCTCCTCCCAATGCTCCAAAAGCTCCACCCATTGATTCGAATCTTGCAGTTCCGCTAGGATTGTTAGATGTAAATCCTAGAACATCATTTAATGTTTGTGAACTTAAAGAGATTGAACAAAGAAACAGAAAAAACGAAATTCTTTTCAAATGCATTTTAAAACTATCTTTTACTTCTGGAAACGCTTCCTGAACTTGAGGAAGAACTCCTACTCACACTTCCAACACTTGATCTTGAAGAGTTTGATGATGATGAAGGTGTATAAGAAGGTCTAGATTTATTTGAACTTGAAGAGCTTGATTCAGGTCTTGAATAGCTTCTAGTGTTACTAGATGAATTTGTGTTATTCAATTCGCTTCTTGAATATCCTCTTCCATTGTTTAATGAACCCTTACTAGATCTTGAAACATCGTAGGATCTTGTTGATCCATATTTAGTAGTTTGGAAATTAGGTTTAGAGGATCTTTTTTTGTCACTATTAGAATTCCCATAGTTTTCTAACTCACCTCTGTTTTGGTATCCTCTTGCTGGACCCACAACTCCCTGAGAATTTTTTAAAGCATAATAAACTCTGTTAATATTTCTATTTTTGATTTGATCTAATTTTTCAGATTTCTCACCATTACCAGACTTTTCTATTTTATTCTCATTTCTTCCAACATTATAATTTGTAGTTGAGTTAGAGTTAGATGAATTTTCGAGAATACCTTTGTCAGTAGAATATAAAGAACTTCTTTGTCCATTCATATATGCAACTCCAGAATATCTATTTCTTGAATAATATGGATCGTTATAATCTGGTCCATTATAATAAGGATGCCACCAATTATTCCACATGTAACCATTACCGTATCTAGAACCATATCCATATCCATATCCATAACGATAATAATTTAATCCCCAAGGAGAATACCAATTCCAATAAGAGGAATGATAATTACCATACCGATTATATCCGTATGGATTATAATTCATGTAAGGAGTGTATATTGTACGGTCTCTAAAAATTATATTAATTGATGTGGGGCTATCTCCCCATGAACCATTACTATTATTGTAAGAGACATTTGTATTTGAAGAATAAGAGTTTACGTCAGTGATGATTGAATCATTAAGAGAAGGATTTAAACCTAATTCATTTGATTTTTGTTCAAAATAGTTTTTATAAAACGTACCATTATTGCTGGAACTTTCAACATTAACATTATTTCCATATATACCATCGCTATTGTTTGAATTGATTGTGTTTAGTGGTCCACAACTTATTAACGATAATGTAAAAAGTAATAATATTAAGTGTCTCATTTTGTTTATAATTTAATTAATTTAGCATTACCTAAAATTAATCAATAATTATGCCAATACCAATTCATGTCTAAAAAGTTAACTAAAAGAGAGGACGATTATTCTAAGTGGTACAACGAATTAGTTGTTAAAGCTGACTTAGCTGAAAACTCTTCAGTTAGAGGTTGTATGGTCGTAAAACCATATGGTTATGCTATATGGGAAAAAATGCAAGCACAGCTAGATAAAATGTTTAAGGAGACTGGACATCAAAATGCGTATTTTCCTTTGTTTGTTCCTAAAAGTTTATTTGAAGCCGAAGAAAAAAATGCTGAAGGATTTGCAAAAGAGTGCGCTGTAGTTACGCACTACAGACTTAAAAATGATGATAAGAATCCTGGAAAATTAATCGTTGATGAAAATGCTAAATTAGAAGAAGAGTTAATTGTTAGACCTACAAGCGAAGCAATTATTTGGAATACATATAAGAATTGGATACAATCTTATAGAGATTTACCTATTTTAATAAATCAATGGGCTAATGTGGTAAGGTGGGAAATGAGAACAAGACTTTTTTTACGAACAGCTGAATTTTTGTGGCAAGAAGGTCATACCGCTCATTCAACGAAAGATGAGGCCTTAACTGAGGCAGAACAAATGAACGATATTTATGCTGAATTTGCTCAAAACTTTATGGGGATCCCAGTTATTAAAGGTTTGAAATCAGAAAGCGAAAGGTTTGCTGGTGCAGAGGAAACCTATTGTATTGAAGCCCTTATGCAAGATGGTAAAGCTTTGCAGGCTGGTACCTCTCATTTTTTAGGTCAAAACTTTGCAAAAGCATTTGATGTTAAATTCGCAAATAAAAGTGGAACTCTTGATTATGTTTGGGCTACATCCTGGGGTGTTTCAACTAGATTGATAGGTGCTTTAATTATGACGCATTCTGACGATAACGGTTTAGTTCTTCCACCAAATTTAGCTCCTATTCAGGTGGTTATCATTCCAATATACAGATCTGACGAGCAATTTGAATTGATTTGCTCTAAAGTAAATCCAATAATTGATAAGCTTAAAGCCAAAAATATTTCTGTTTTATTTGATAAAAGAGATACTTATAAGCCAGGATTTAAGTTTAATGAACATGAAATTAAGGGCGTTCCAATTAGAATAGCTGTAGGTCCAAAAGATTTAGATAATTCAACTCTTGAAATATTTAGAAGAGATGAAATGGTTAAAGAAACAATTGCTTTTGATGAAGTTTTTGATAAAATCGATTTTTTATTAAAAGACATTCAAACTAATTTATTTTCTAAGGCAAAAATATTTACTGAAAATAATACTAGGATTGTGAATAACTATGATGAGTTTAAATCAATTTTAAATAATGAAGGCGGATTTATTTCAGCTCACTGGGATGGTACGAAAGAAACTGAAGATAAAATTAAAAAAGAAACTAAAGCAACTATAAGATGTATTCCATTAAATTCGGAAAAAGAATCTGGAAAATGTATCTATTCAAATAAGCCATCATTACAGAGAGTTCTATTTGCAAAGGCTTATTGATTTATAAGTTTTTATAAATAAAAAAATTATGTTGCAAGTTTGTATCCTTTCAATTACATTTGCAATCGTTTTTAATAGGCCCGTTCGTCTATCGGCTAGGACGCCAGGTTTTCATCCTGGTAAGAGGGGTTCGATTCCCCTACGGGCTACTAAATAAATAATATGGCTAATCATAAATCAGCGTTAAAAAGAATTAGAAGAAATGAAGCTGTTAAACTTAGAAATAAGGTTCAGCACAAAGCTACTAGAAACGCTATTAAAAAGCTTAAAGATTTAAGTGCAAAGAAAGAAGCTACAAAACTTTTACCGTCTGTAGTTTCTATGCTTGATAAATTAGTTAAGAATAACATTATTCATGCTAATAAAGCAGCTAACCTTAAATCTAAGCTAACTAAGCAAGTTTCTTCTTTATAATTTTTTTTGTAATTAAGAATTCATTGAAATAAGAAATTCCTCATTATTGAGTGATCTCTTAATTCTGTCATTGATAAATTCCATCGCTTCTACTGGATTCATGTCGGCTAGGTATTTTCTCATCACCCACATTCTTTGGATTGTGTTTTTATCTAATAATAAATCGTCACGTCTTGTTCCTGATGAAACTAAGTCAATTGCAGGAAATATTCTTCTATTTGAAATTCTTCTATCTAATTGAAGTTCCATATTACCTGTTCCTTTAAACTCTTCAAAAATTACCTCATCCATTTTAGATCCTGTTTCAGTTAACGCAGTAGCTATAATTGATAGAGATCCTCCTCCTTCAATATTTCTCGCGGCTCCAAAAAATCTTTTTGGTTTGTGAAGAGCATTAGCGTCTACTCCTCCACTTAATATTTTCCCAGAAGCCGGTTGAACTGTGTTGTAAGCTCTAGCAAGTCTAGTTATGGAGTCTAAAAGAATAACAACATCATGGCCACATTCAACTAATCTTTTAGCTTTTTCTAAAACAATATTGGCCACTTTTACATGCCTATCGGCAGGCTCGTCAAAAGTAGAGGCAACCACCTCTCCCTTTACATTTCTTTGCATATCAGTAACTTCTTCAGGTCTTTCATCAATTAAAAGTATTATTTGATAAACTTCAGGATGATTAGCTGCAATTGCATTTGCAACGTCTTTTAATAACATAGTTTTACCAGTCTTAGGTTGAGAAACTATCATTCCTCTTTGTCCTTTTCCAATTGGCGAAAATAAATCCATTATTCGAGTTGAAACAGTACTACTTTTTTCAGCAATATTAAATTTCTCATTTGGAAATAATGGAGTTAAATGTTCAAATGATACCCTATCTCTAACAATATTAGGACTTAGGCCATTAATTAAAGACACTTTAATTAATGGAAAATATTTTTCTCCCTCTTTTGGTGGTCTTACATGCCCCAACACGGTATCACCGGTTTTTAAACCAAATAACCTTACTTGAGATTGAGATACATAAATATCATCTGGAGAAGTTAAGTAGTTATAATCAGAGGATCTTAAAAAACCATATCCTTCTTGCATAATATCTAAAACTCCTTCACTTTCAATTATTCCATCAAATTCAAAGTCAGGTTCTTTATATCTATTTCGATTATCCTGGTTATGATTTCTTTCCTTTCTAACAAATTTATTTGGTTTATGAGGAAGTTTATTATCTTTTTTTGACAAAGATTCTTTAGAGTTTTCTTTTGGTTTTACAACCTCTTTTTTGATTTCGTTTTTTGAATCTTTCTTTTCAATTGAAATTTCTTCTTCTGGTTTTTTAACTTCTTTAATAGAACTTGGATTGGAAGCGTAATGATCA
>Ga0102823_1000518_pt1 | contig 15124 bp, 9 predicted proteins | sample ColrivemetaGS743_FD_78459 | JGI IMG/M metagenome (GOLD analysis project Ga0102823, IMG submission 78459) | Estuarine microbial communities from the Columbia River estuary - Ebb tide non-ETM metaG S.743 | ecosystem: Environmental > Aquatic > Marine > Intertidal zone > Estuary | place: USA...
AATTAGTAATCAAGTCATAGTAACACAAAAAATAAAATCAACTAATTCAATTATTTTATGATGAACAACACAAAAACACCTGTTATTGAAAAAAAAGTATTACTTCCTTTTATACTTGTTACGTCACTTTTTGCTTTATGGGGATTTGCAAATGCAGTAACAGATCCTATGGTACAGGCTTTTAAAAAAGTTTTAGAGCTTTCTAACTCTGAGGCTGCTTGGGTGCAAATGGCCTTTTATGGGGGGTATTTTTGTATGGCACTTCCTGCAGCAATGTTTATGAGAAAATATTCCTATAAAGTAGGAATATTAATTGGATTGGCTTTATATGCAACAGGGGCTTTATTATTTTATCCAGCTGCACAATCAGAAAGTTTTTTATTCTTTTGCCTAGGATTGTATATTTTAACTTTCGGTCTTGCTTTTTTAGAAACAGCGGCAAATCCTTACGCATTGGCAATGGGTCCAAAAGAAACAGCAACGCAAAGGTTAAATTTAGCACAAGCTTTTAATCCTTTAGGTTTAATTGCAGGCTTATTTGTAGCACAACAATTTGTTTTAAAAAATCTTAAATCAGATGATGTTGAAGACTTTAGTTCGTTAGAAGAGGCTTCTAAAATTTTGATGAAAACTTCCGATTTAATGGTAATCAGAGATCCTTATGTAATGTTAGGCTTATTTATTTCGGTAGTATTTGTATTTTTTTTAATTAGTAAAATGCCTCAATCTAAAGCTGATAGTGAAATGCCAGATATTATAGATACATTTAAAGTATTAATTTCTAATAAAAAATATACGTTGGGTGTATTCGCACAAATTTTATATGTTGGTGGCCAAATAATGTGTTGGACTTATATTTACCAATATGCTGAGGCAATAGATATTGATAGTGTTACAGCGGGTTATTATCAAATGACAGCATTCATAATTTTTACAATAGGAAGAGCAATAGGTACCTATTTACTTCGTTTTATGAGCTCAGGGAAAATGTTAATGTATTTTGCTTTATTTGCTGCATTTTTTGCTTTAGGTACTATTTTTATTCAAGGAATTATTGGCTTGTATTGCCTTGTAGGTATTTCCTTTTTTATGTCAGCAATGTTTCCAACAATATATGGAATTGCGTTGAACGATCTTTCAGAAGAGCAATCAAAAGTGGGTTCTGCAGGTTTGGTTATGGCAATTGTAGGTGGTGCTTTAATGCCAAAATTGCAAGGAATGATTATTGATACTGGAGGGAATGGTGTTGCAGACCTTCAGATTTTTGGAGTTTACGAGGTTAATTTCTCGTTTATACTCCCTTTTATTTGTTTTTTGTATATTTCATGGTATGGTCTTTTTGTTTTTAAAAAATATGAATCTATTAATGTTTAATGCAGCCTTCTTTTCTTTAAAACTATAAATTATGTTTTTTTACAATAAACTTCTTTATGTTTTCATTATGTTAACTTTATTAGTTTCGACAAACAAAAATGAAAAACCTAAAATTAAAAAGAAACCAAATGTTTTAATTCTTTTTTCTGATCAGCATCATAAAAAAACAATGGGTTTTGAAAACCATCCAGATGTTATCACTCCAAATTTAGATAGACTTTCAAAAGAGTCTATTGTTTTTGATCGAGCATATGCCACTAGAGGTATTTGTGTACCAGCTAGAATGTCTTTAATGACAGGATTATAACCAAGAGCATTGGGTTTAATGGATAATAATGAAGAAACTTCTGTTACGGATAATGCAACTTCTTTAGCAACTATATTTCAATATAATGGTTATAAAACATTTGCTTTTGGCAAAAGACATTTAAAAGGTGGTGGTGATAAAGGTTGGGATATAAGAAAAGAGGTACATGCTGAAGAAGGTGATCACGGAAACTATCTAAGTTGGATTACTGAACAAGGGTATCAGAGTGAATTTTCTTATGATTGGGCTGCAGAATTTGGAAGAGGTCCAAAAGGAAGCAAAGAGGAAAATATTAAAATACCTATTGCTGACTTAGGTACTCGTATTTCTAAATTACCATTTGGGTATTCAATGGAAGCATACACCGCTTTAGAAACAATTAAAATGATTGATCAACAAAAAAATAGTGAAGAACCATTCTTTTGTTTTTCATCTTTTTATAGACCTCATCAACCCTACAATCCAATTAAAAAGTTTATGGATATGTATGATGTAAGTGAATGGGGTCAAGGAACTAAATTAAAAAGTGCTATTAAAATGCCAGAAAGTTTTTATCAACCAACCAAAGATTTACCTCCGCTACTTCAATTTCAAAGAAATGGAGGAAACAAAGTATGGAATATGGATAAAGCATTTAAAAATGAGCAACTTTGGAGAGATTTTATTGGAGCATATTATGCATTAATTACAGAAATTGATTACTATGTTGGTGAAATTTTAATGGCTTTAGACAAAGCCAATATAAAAGAGGAAACTATAATTATTTATACTACTGACCATGGAGATTTTGCAGGGAATCATGGAATGGTAGAAAAAGCAGCAGCTGGTCACAATATTTATGAAGATATTTTAAACATTCCTTTAATGATAAGGATTCCAGGAAATACAGTTAAAGGTAAGCATACTGCAGAATTAGTTACACTTACAGATGTCATGCCAACTTTAATTGATATTTTAGACTTAAAAACACCTAAAATAAATAATAAGTTAGAGGGTAAGTCACTTGCAAAACTTATTCTTAAAAACAAACCATTGAACAGAGAGTATGTTGTTTCTGAAAGCTGGTTTCAATCAACAGTAATTACTAAAAGTAAAAAATTAGGAATCATGCAAGAAAATCTAGTCAATCCAAAACAAGATTATAGGGATTTTGGGGATATGTTTTTTGATAGAATTAAAGATCCTTTAGAGATTAAAAATGGCATTAATGATCCGAAAAATAAAAAAGACATCGAAAAATTAAAAGGTTATTTTGATGATTTTAAAAATAAAGTTTCAGGTTTGGGATTCAAAGAAATTACTAATAAACTAAAAAATGGAAATACAAAAAATGAAAATCCTAGGTAAAATCTTCGTTTTACTTTTTTTTATACATCAGAATTTATCAGCTCAAAACAATAAAAAACCTAATATCATCTTCATAATGACGGATGATCACAGTTCTATTGTACCAAAGCAGAATGATATAAAAAATCAATCAAGACCATTTGGTTTTAATGGCGAAACAAAAGTGCATACACCAATAATTGATGATTTAGCTAAAAACGGTATGATTTTTACAAGAGCTTATGTTTCAAGTTCAGTTTGTTCTCCAAGTAGATATACAGCTTTAACTGGACGTTATGCAGGAAGATCAGAAGGAAAGGTATTTTTGAAACAACATCCTATTGGAAGTATGACTCGTGTAGAGAATAATGTGGAATTAGAGTTGGATAGAGAAAATTTACCAAGATTACTTCAAAAAGCTGGTTATAAAACTGGTTTTGTAGGAAAATCTCATATCATAGAACATGACCTTATAAATCAAAGAAAAAATTGGGTTAAAAATGGTTTTAAAGAATATGATAAAGATGCTGATCCAAATGACAAAAGTGTTTCTGAAGCAATGGCATATAATCATCAAAAATGGACAGAAATAATTAAAAAATATGGATTCGATTATGCAAATGCAATATATCCAGCTAACCTAAAAGAGTTACATAATGATTCTATAAATGTTCATAATGTAGAGTGGAAAAATAAAGCAGCATTAGATTTTATTGATAAAAATAAAAACAGACCCTTTTATCTCTATTACAGTGAAACCATTCCACATGGACCTGCACCTTGGATTAAAAAGGAAGGAAAATATGTTTATGGTTTACACGCCAATCCAAAATTTACGGGTCAAGGCTTGAAAGACATTACATATTCATACCTTCCTACAAGAGATCAAATATTAGAAGAAGTAAAAAATTTAAATAAAGATGTGGCCCATGCTTGGTTGCGTTGGTTTGATCATGCAGTTGGAGCAATTGTCAAAAAATTAAAAGATGAGGGAATTTATGAAAATACATTAATTGTTATTGCTTCAGATCACGGAGATTACAATGGAGGGAAAACTACTTTATATGAAGGGGGTATAAAAATTCCACTTATGATGCATTGGCCAAATGGTATAAAACCAAATCAAACTTATGATGAATTAGTTCAGAATATTGATTACGTGCCTACCTTTTTAGATTTAGCAGGTGTTGATATAAAAAAGAAAAGTAAAAGTTTAGATTTAGATGGTGTTAGTCTTAAAAATGTTTTAGATGGTGAAAAAAAACCAGTTCATGAACATTTATTTTTTGAGTTGGGTTTTGCAAGGGGTATAATGACCAAAGATTGGAAATATATTTCAGTAAGATATGATAATCAATCTTTAAAAAAAATAGAAAAAGGGATTGAATTTATAGGTTGGAAAGGTGAAAAATTAAAATATCCATATTATGTTAGAAATGCTCACCTTGGAAATTTTGCATCAACAAACAACCCATTGTATTTTGATGCTGATCAATTATTTAATTTAGCTGATGATCCTCGTGAAACCCAAAATATTTTCATAGAAAATAAAGAAAAATCAGCAGAACTTAAAAAACTATTAATAAAATATTTAAAATCTTTTCCTAATAGGCCTTATGGGGAATTTATAAATTAATTTTATGAAAATAAGTAAGCGAATATTAATAATTTTAAATTGTTTTTTTGTCCTAAATTTTAATGCTCAAAAAATAATTGATACTATAGCCGTTAAAGCAGGAGTTTATGATATTCCAATTAAAATTAAACTACCAAAAAATACAATTGGCAAAAGTCCTGTGTATTTTTTTGTACATGGTGGTGGTTGGAATGGAGGTGACCAAAAAGAAGTACCTCCTGCAACAATTTCAGGTGACGCAAACTTTTTAGTTGACTACCTTGGCGTAATTTATGTTGGGTTAGCTTATCGTTGTAAGGGAAATAATGCAACATTTGCAGATGCTATAAACGATTTAGAAGCGTCTGTAAAATGGTTTTTTGATAATGCTGATTCATTTAATGCAGATATTACTAGAATTGGTTTTGGGGGCGCTTCAGCAGGCTCCACTTTATCTGCAGTTATGGCTCAAAAATATTCAAATTGTAAGGTTTATGTAGGTGCAGAGGGAATGTATAACTTAGTAGATCATGATGAAAAACAATCTCCTTTTCCAAATAGTGAAGCAAGAAAAATTTATGGGTTAGATACTAAAGAAAAAAGTAAGATAGCATCAGCATTTTATAATTTAAAAGAAAATCCACCTACTTCACTTTTATTGCATGGAAAAGAAGACAGGTTGTGTCACTTCACGCAAAGTATAAAATTTGCGGATAAAATTAGAGAGGCAGGAGGCAAAGCAAAGGTTGTGCTTTATGACAGTATTAATCATACTTGTTTGGCACCTATTTATCCTGATGTTTTTAAGAAAAGTGTTCTAGAAATTGCTGCACTTTTTATTGAAGAGTTTCAGCTTAAAAATAAAAATTTAGATACAATTAAACTAGCATTAGACAAGCAATTAGAAAATCAATATCCCTTAATAAACCTCACTGAAGATAAGATTATTGGCTCATGGAAATTTAAAAATGAACTATTAATTTTTAAGGAAAATGGGAAAGGTGAACAAAAAATGAATATGAATACAATTGAGTTTGTTTATAAAATTGAAAATGATTCAATAAAAATAACGTCAAACAATCAAGATGTACGATTGTTTTTTTTAAGAAAAAGTAAAAATATAATGTATGAGTTACTAACTCAAAATAAAGAAAATAAATACAGACAATTAAACTTTTTAAAACAATAAATTATAAATGAATGCTTCATTAAAATTTATTTTAATCACACTTTTATTAACTCAAATTCAAGGTAATTGTCTTGCACAAAAAAAGAAAAATTTACTATTTATAATAACAGACCAACAAAGGTATGATGCAGTTAGCATTGCAGGCAATTCAATTTTAAAGACACCTAATTTAGATCGATTAGCAAAACAAGGTGCCTATTTTAAAAATGCCTATACTCCAGTTGCTGTTTGTGGGCCAGCAAGGTCTTGTATTTTAACAGGAACTACCATTAATACAAATGGTGTTACTGATAATGATAAAACGTATTATTATGATAAAGAGCCAGTAATGGCTATGAAAACTTTTGATGAAATTCTTACCGAAAAAGGATATCATGCAGAATACTATGGCAAATGGCATGTGCTAACTTCGCATGCTGTGGTTTATAAAAATGAAAATAAATACGCAAAAAATGGTAAATATATGTTTGACCATGGGGGTCAGAGTTATATGTATCAAGATTATTTAAACGATGTTTTTCCAAAAAGAGAGCCTAAATCTGGCGAATTATTAGACAACTTTACTAAAAGACCATACATCCCAGATCCTATGGATGTGAACTACGGAAAAACGTATGCTCAAGTTAAAATAGAAAACAAAAAGCTTTCTCAACCTGATTTTCACGGAAAATCATCAATTCCAAAAGAGCATACCATCACAGCCTTTTACGCTAAAAAAACCATAAATGCCATAGAGCGTTTAAAAGACAAACCTTTTAGTATTACTACCTCTTTTCATTTGCCTCATGCACCAATGATTTCTTCTGCACCTTATTATGGTATGTATCCTGCAAAAGACATGAAAGTTCCAGAAAGCATCAATGACGATATGCAAAACTCTCCTTATAAAAATGCAAATGGCAGAGAAAAATTAACACAGTTTGCTGATAAGGAAAAGATAAAATACATGATTTCCAATTATTATGGATTAATTTCTGAATTAGATTATTGGGTGGGTAAAATATTAGATAAGTTAGATGAAACAGGACTTACAGATGATACTTTAATAATTTTCACGAGTGACCACGGTGAAATGTTAGGAGCTCATGGTATGCGTGAAAAAAATGTGTTTTACGAGGAGTCTTCTCATGTCCCATTATTGATGCGATTGCCTAATGAGATAAAAGCAAACACTAAAGTTGATAGGTATGTTTCTAATGTGGATTTATTTGCCACAATAATGGATTATTTACAAATCGGTACTTACAAATCTGATGGAGAGAGTTTACGAGATCTAATCGAACATAAAGAAACCAATCATGGTAATTATGTGGTTACAGAATGGAATTATAGAGGACCAACATCTCCAAATTATATGATTGTAAAAGACGGATGGAAATTGATGGTACCATATACTGAAAATTCAAAAGTATTGAATGCGATGTATAATTTAAATGAAGATCCGTATGAAATGACTAATCTTTTAGGGGGAAATCCAGATGGTAATAAATACCAACAAAAAGCAGAAGAATTAAGAAAAAACTTGCTAGAGTGGTTGCATAAAAACAAATCACCACATTATCAAGGCGTATTAAAACGAAAATTAATATAACTAACAGAAAATGAAACTATATCCTTTACAATTTACACCACTTTTTAAATACAGAATTTGGGGCGGAGAAAAATTAAAAACTGAATTGAATAAACAATATACAGAAGAAAATATTGGCGAATCTTGGGAGATTTCTGATGTTTCTGGCGATGAAACTGTTGTTGCAGAAGGTGCTTTAAAAGGGAAAACTCTAAGAGATTTAATTAAAGAATTTAAAGGTGATTTTGTTGGACAAACTGTTTATGAAAAATTCGGAGAAGATTTTCCGTTATTAATTAAATTTATAGATGCTAAAACACCATTGTCAATTCAAGTGCATCCAAGCAATGAGGTTGCAAAAAAGCGGCACAACTCTTTTGGGAAAAATGAGATGTGGTTTGTGATGCAAGCTGATGAAGGAGCTGAATTAATTGTTGGTTTTGATCAAAAAATAAACAAAGATTCTTATACAGAACATATACATAACAATACTATACTAGATGTTATGCATCATGAGAAAGTTTCAAAGGGAAATACTTTTTACATTCCTACAGGTCGTGTGCATGCCATTGGTTCAGGAGTTTTGTTAGCAGAAATTCAGCAAACTTCTAACATCACCTATCGTATTTATGATTATGATAGAGTAGATGAAAAAACTGGTGATAAACGTGAATTACATAATGATTTAGCAATTGATGTAATTGATTATGAGGTATATGAATCGTATAAAACTAAATATGAATTCAAAAAAAATACTTCAAATAAATTAGTGCATTCTCCTTATTTTCGAACGAATATATTAGATATAAGTGATACCGTTGAAAAAGATTATAGTTACATAGATTCTTTTATTATTTATATGTGTGTTGAAGGTTCAGCCGAAATTATTTCAAATGAAAATACATTTTTATTAAATACCGGAGAAACAATATTAATACCCGCTAACAACAAAATAATAGTATTAAAAGCAACAAATGCTAAAATATTAGAGGTTTATTATTAAAAAAAAACAAAGTTTTTTTAAACGGAATCAATTAATCTCTAATAAATTAGGTAATTTAAAGGAGCTACTAAATTAGTAAGAATAGTTTTTACAATTGAAAATTATAGGTTAGCCACTCTTGTAAAGTAATTGCAAGCATGTGTAATAAAATAATTTGATTGTATAATGCAGTACATATTTTTTTTAATCGCTAGAAACCGCATTAATTTATTATTACAATATACGGATATCAAAAGAGCAAAAGGGATTTAAAATAGTTGATTACATAAAAATTTATTACAACAAAAAAAGAAGACTTTCTAAATTAAAGTTTATCATAATTCAAGCGAATAATTTAAAAGGTAGTATTTCAATAACTGTGTAAATTAAAAAGTTAGTTCTAAAAATTTTGAGCTGTTTTACAAAGCTCAAAAAATTTTTAGGAGTAACTTTTTTAGTAAATTTAATTTTTTACACAGTGATGATTAACAAAGACGATTTATTAAACGACAAGGAATTTTACAAATCCTTCAAAAGCGGAGACGACTTAACCACGTTCTTCAAACAAATGCATAAACGAGCAGTAGAACACATGCTCAATGCAGAATTAGATGCACATTTAGACAATGAAAAGCATCAAAAAACGGTTCAAGGAAATTATCGAAATGGCCATGGAACCAAGAAGATAAAGACCTCTTTTGGTGAAGATATAATAGCTGTTCCAAGAGACAGAGAAGGTAGTTTTGAGCCTACAATAGTGCCTAAAAGACATAATATCATTGAAGGCTTGGAGAATATCATTATCTCTTTTTATGCGAAAGGAATGACTGTAAGTGATATTGAAGAACAGGTCAGAGAGTTGTACGATTTTGAAGTATCACCCTCTACTATTTCCAGAATTACCAATGCAATTGCCAGTGAAGTTATTGCATGGCAAAACAGACCTTTAGAAGAACAATACCTGATAGTTTGGATGGATGGAATTGTTTTTAAAGTACGAGAAAACTCAAAAGTAATCAACAAAACCATTTATCTAGCAGTGGGTCTAACACTTGAAGGACGCAAAGAAGTACTTGGAATGTGGCTTGGAAAAAATGAAAGTAGTAGCTTTTGGATGAGTGTTTTAACCGATTTAAAAGCACGAGGAGTAGCAGATATTTTGATTACTGCAACTGATAATTTAAACGGATTCACTCAAACCATTCGAACTGTTTTTCCACAATCACAAACCCAAATCTGTGTGGTACACCAAATCAGAAACGCTTGTAGGTATGTGGTTTGGAAAGATAAAAAAGCATTTACAGCAGATATGAAAAGCATTTATACAGCTCCAACAAAACAGGCAGCTCTAGTTGCGCTAGATGATTTTGCTCAAAAATGGGAGTCTAAATACAGTTATGCAATCAAATCTTGGAAAGAAAATTGGGATGAATTAACCGTGTTTTTTGACTTCCCAATGGAAATCCGAAAAATCATTTATACCACCAATTTAATTGAAAATCTTAATGGAAAAATCAGAAAATACACCAAAAATAAAATGTCTTTTCCTACAGATGAAGCTGTTTTAAAATCGGTATACCTGGCAATAAAAGAAGCAACCAAAAAATGGACGATGCCAATACAGAATTGGGGTATTGTTTTAAACCAATTTAATATTATATTTGAAAAAAAGGCTCAGAATATAAAATCTGAACCTTAACTTTTTAATTTACACACTTTTTGGGATAGTGTCAATTAAAAATAGCTATTTATAAAAATCTTACCTAACTTAAATTGTAATTTTTATTAGCATTTCCAGATTCTCATTAGAACTTGAATATCTAATTATAATAATCGAAAGTGTTAAAATATAAAGCAGTTTTTTTATTTTAATTTTTGTTGAATTCAAGCCAATTGAGGTATTGCTTTTCTAATTCTATAACTTTATTAGGGTATTTTTTTGCCAGATTTATAGTTTCACCTATATCATCATCAAGATTTACTAGAAATCTCTTTTCCTTTAATTGATTTTTTTCATCACTTGTGTCTTTTGGATTTCCTAATAATTTCCACTTTCCTCTACGAGCCACCCACATATCTTGATATTGCCAACAATAACCTTCTGTATGTTTCGTTAGTTCAGTTTCATTATTGATGATGGAAACTAAACTTTTACCATCTAGATTTTGTATATCAAGTTTAATTTCACACAATTCTGCTAGTGTTGGTAGCCAATCTGTGTTTACTGCAAACTGATTTCTAATTTCACCTTTTTTAATTTTTTTTGCCCAGGTTATGGCTGCAGGCACTCTAATTCCTCCTTCAAATAAACTCGATTTTGCACCTCTGTAGGGTCCTGAATTTCCTCCGCCAAAATGCGCACGTTGTTCTGTTGAATGTCCATTGTCAGATTGAAATACAATAATAGTATTGTCTTTTATGCCTAATTCGTCTAGTTTTTTAATGAGTTTGCCAATTCTATCATCTAAAGTTGAGATAAATGCAGCATATAAATTTCTTGGATATGGAATGCCTTTATCATTATAATAGGCTAACCATTTTTCATCTCCTTGATAAGGATAATGTGGCATATTCACAGCAAAATACATAAAGAAAGGTTTTTTTTGATTCTCTTCTATAAAACTTGAAGCTTCATTTACCATTAAATCAGGGAAAAACTGCCCATCATAATACACTTCTTTTCCGTTTCTAAATAAATCGTGTCTATTAGGTCCATTCCAATAAAAAAAGTGCGAATAATTATCGATACAACCCACCATATGCCCAAAAGAATGGTCAAAACCTTGTGCGTTTGGTGTCATGTCTGGTGCATCTCCTAAATGCCATTTGCCAATATGTGCTGTAGCATATCCTGCATCTTTAAACATTTCTGCCATGGTATATTCTGTTCCAGGAAGGCCTTTTTTTATTTCTGAATTTGGCACCGCATTTCCTGACAATCCTGCTTTTTGTGGCGTTTTACCCGTTAATAAAGAGGCTCTTGAAGGCGAACAAACTGGTGATGCATAAAATTGTGTAAAACTGGCTCCGTTTTCTACAATATAATCCATATTTGGAGTGACTAAATCTTTTGCTCCAAAAGAATTTACATCGATAGAACCTTGATCATCAGTTAGAATAAAAATAACGTTTGGTTTATGGTTGTTGTTTGTTTTGTTTTGTTTTTTAACTTGTGATTTTGACGAAAAACATCCTAAAAAAAGGATGCTCGTCATTAAAAAAAGGATTGTTTTTTTTTTCATTCGAAATCAACTAATTATTAAAATAAAATACTACTTTTTTTTTCTACTCATAGAAAACGGGAGGTTTTCTTCTTTACTTCCCCAACTTTTATTAGAAGTATTCGATACATTAAACTCTAAAAGACCTCCTTTTTGAATATCGCTACATCTGATAAAACTATTTTCATAATTCTTATTATTTAAACTTGCAGACTGAATGTAAAAGTTGTTTTTAGAATTGTTTTTTGCTTCTATACTAAAGGTATTTCCGTTTCTTAAATGTAATGTTGCTTTTTTAAACAACGGACTTCCAATGATAAATTCATCTGTTGCTGGAGTTACAGAATAAAAACCTAAAGCACTAAATACATACCAAGCAGAAGTTTGCCCATTATCTTCATCCCCACAATACCCATCAGGTGTTGGAGTATACAAATTGGTTAATACTTTTCTAATTTTATCTTGTGCTTTGTACGGAACTCCTGCATAATTATACAAATAAATCATATGTTGTATAGGTTGATTTCCGTGCGCATAATTGCCCATATTTGCCACTTCCATTTCTCTAATTTCATGAATTACCTTTCCGTAATAGGATGCATCATATTTTGGTGGCATTGTAAAAACACCATCTAATTGTTTGATGAAATTATCTTTTCCGCCCATTAAATTTATCAATCCATCTATGTCTTGAAAAACAGACCAGGTGTAGTGTAAACTATTTCCTTCTGTAAAAGCACCACCCCATTTTAAAGGATCAAAAGGACTTTGAAAGCTACCGTCTTCATTTTTACCCCGCATTAAATTTGTTGATGGGTCAAATACATTTTTGTAACGATATGATTGTTCATAATACTTTTTAGCGATATCCTTTTTACCCATTTTTGTTGCCATTTGTCCAATGGTAAAATCGGCATAAGCATATTCTAAAGTTTTAGCTGCATTTTCTTTAATATTGACATCAAAAGGCACATACCCTAAAGTGTTGTAATAATTCAAACCTTCTCTTCCTACAGATCTTACTGGCCTTCCTTCTTCCACAGTTGCGTTTTTTAGAATGGCTTCAAATAAAATTTCGGCAGTTTTTTCATTTTTAATGTTTCCCTTTAGATAAGCATCTGCAATAATAGATGCAGAATTAGAGCCAATCATTACTGCTCTATGTCCAGGACTGGCCCATTCTGGCAACCATCCAGATTCTTTGTAGGTGTTAGCTAAACCTTCCATAATGTTATTATTCTGTTCTGGATACATCATATTAAAAAAAGGAAAAACGCCTCTAAATGTATCCCAAAAACCATTATCTGTAAACATATAACCAGGCAAAACCTTTCCATTATAAGGACTGTAATGCATGATTTTATTATCTGCATCAAACTCATAAAACGTTCTAGGAAATAATAAAACCCTGTATAAACAGGAGTAAAAAGTTCTAATATTATCTATATTATCATCTTCAATTTTAATTCTACTCAACTCTTCTTCCCAAGCATTTTTCGCTTTTTGTTTTGTTTCTTCAAAAGAATCTTTACCTATTTCTTTATTTAAATTAATTTGCGCTTGTGCTGGACTTATAAAAGAAGAAGCCACTTTTACATTCACGACCTCACCTCTTTTAGTTTTAAACCCAATGATGGCACCAACATGTTTTCCTTCGCAATATAAGTTGTCCTTTTGAAGCTCCCAATTGTCTTTCCATGTATGGGTAATTTCAAAGTCTTTATCAAATTCAGCTACAAAATAATTTTGAAAATTATCTGGCACTCCTCCATTGTTGTTTCTACAATAGCCAATTATTTTACGTTGTTTTGGTAAAATTTTAACCATAGATCCTTTAAAAAAAGCATCTAACATAATATATGAAGAATCTGATTCTGGAAATGTAAATTTAAATTGGGCTGCTCTAGCTGTTGGTGTTACCTCTGCAACCACATCATACTCTGCTAAATATGTTTTATAGTGATATGGTGTAACTGTTTCTGCTTTGTGAGAAAACCAAGAAGCTCTCTCATCTTCTTGATATTTTAGTTTACCAGTAACTGCCATTAAAGAAAAGGCAGCATAATCATTTAACCATGGGCTAGGTTGATGTGTTTGTTTGATGCCACGTATTTTATCATCATCATAATTATACGCCCAGCCATTGCCCATTTCTGCAGTCATCGGTGTCCAAAAATTCATGCCCCAAGGTGTTGCTATTGCTGGGTAGGTATTACCGTTAGACATACTTTTTTTAGAGTCTGAACCCATTAAAGGGTTTACATAATCAACTAAATAAATCTCATCTTTGGAGCTTTTAGTTTGTCCTTGAGTATTATAGGAAGTAAATAAAAAGGGAGTAAATAAAATCACAACAAGTAATGATTTAAAACTATATTTTGTTTGAGTCATAATCTGTTTTTTAAAAGGTTGCAAGTACAGTTGTGGGTTTTGATATTTTTGCAGTAACGATATTGTCTTTATAAATCCAACTGGTAACACCTGCAACCACTTTTGGTTTTTTAGTGCTGTAAAAATCGATTTCTGCATTTTGAAATACATTTTCTATAGTTACTTTTATCGATTGATTTTTTGATTGATAAGGAACTAATTTAATTTTTTCTGCATACCGAACTCTATGTAAGTAGGGTTCTATTTCTTTTTGAAGCGGAGATATGATAATCTCTAATTTATCAGAAATATGATTCCTTATTTTACCAATTTTTATATGTTTTTCTAAATACGTTGCTGTTGCATTTCTAACTTGCCATTTCATATTGGAATGACGCACAAGATAAGTAACTCTTTTATTTCCAGAGGTCGAAATCTCATTAATACTTCTTGTTTCCAAGGGCTTGTCTAACTCTATTTTTTTGATATCCCCTTTTGCTAAAACACCAGATGTTTGGTAGTTTTTAGTATCAATAATTACACCGGCATCTACTGTGTTTGCCGTTGAATGCTCTTGTTCTAGTTTTAAATATTTAATATCTACATCTGTATTCATCCCTGTAAAAGAAGCTTCTACTGCAATATTCACTAAATTATCACTTTGTGGATTACTGTAAATGGTATCAAATTCGGGCAAGTTTGGCACTTCTAACAAGCAATCTAGTTGCTGTCTTCCTTCTACCAACATTATTTCATCTGACTGGACAATTCGTAATTTCCGTCCGTTAATATCATATATGTGCAAACGCAACCATAAACGTTGTTTGCCTTTCTCTCCTTTTACATCTAAATCGATGCTTGCCTTGTATTTTTGACCTAAAGGACATCTGTAATAGGAATATTTATCATAATTATCAGAAGGCATTGTTAAGGTAGTCCACCAATTATCATTTGCTTTTAAACGAATTCCTGGATTTGTATATTCGAAACCTGCGTTGCCGTGATTCACCTTTGCAGCGAACAAAATTTTATCTAATCCGTGATACGCTTTTCGTTCTGTGTATTTTGTCATGGCGTGATCATCATTAATAACAGCACTATTGCAGCCTGTTAAAAATAATTCTGATTTAGTATTCTCGCCTACGTGATGATGATATGCAGGAATACGCT
>Ga0102823_1000562_pt1 | contig 14346 bp, 8 predicted proteins | sample ColrivemetaGS743_FD_78459 | JGI IMG/M metagenome (GOLD analysis project Ga0102823, IMG submission 78459) | Estuarine microbial communities from the Columbia River estuary - Ebb tide non-ETM metaG S.743 | ecosystem: Environmental > Aquatic > Marine > Intertidal zone > Estuary | place: USA...
AAGGGAGTCCTTCAGTTTCCCAAAAGCACTTTGCTGCTTGCCTGCCTGCTGGCGACAACGGCGCTTTATCCTCTCGGCAAAATAGGCAGTGAATTTATGCCGCCACTGGACGAGGGCGACCTGATGTATATGCCGACGACCTACCCCGGCATTTCGATTGGCAAGGCCCGTGAATTGCTACAACAGACCGACCGTTTAATCCGCACCCTACCGGAAGTAAAGTCTGTTTTTGGCAAGGTCGGTCGTGCGGAAACAGCCACCGACCCGGCGCCGCTGTCGATGATTGAAACCTTTATTCAACTCAAAGACCGCAGCGAATGGCGCGAGGGAGTGACACCGGAAAGCTTGCGACAAGAGCTGGATGCTCTGGTGAATATTCCGGGAGTGACCAATGCCTGGGTCATGCCGATCAAAACACGTATCGACATGCTGGCAACTGGCATAAAGACCCCGGTTGGAATAAAAATCGCCGGCCCTGATTTGGCGGTGATCCAAAACATTGGCACTCAGCTTGAAATACTGCTTCAGGATTTACCGGGCACCGCGTCCGTCTACTCGGAGCGTGTCGCTGGTGGCCGCTATCTGAACGTCGATATCGACCGCAACAAAGCCGCTCGTTTCGGACTCAATATCGCCGACGTGCAGCAAGTGATCAGCTCTGCCATTGGCGGCATGAATGTCGCGCAAACCGTGGAGGGCCGCGAGCGCTATCCAATCAATTTGCGCTATGAACAGCGCTACCGCAACTCACCTGAGCAATTAACCTTGCTGCCCATTGTCACTCCCAATGGCACGCACATTGCGCTAGGCGATGTCGCCTCTGTCACCGTTGAAGATGGCCCGGCAGGTATCAAAAGTGAGAATGCGCGCACCAATGGCTGGACCTATATTGATATCGACGGCATTGATGTGGGCAGCTATGTCGCCGCGGCTCAGAAGAGGGTGCAGGAGAAATTGGTTGTGCCAGCAGGTTATTCGATCACCTGGTCGGGCCAATACCAATATATGCAGCGCGCACAAGCCAAACTCATGTATGTGGTGCCGCTGACGCTGGCGCTGATTGTGCTGCTGTTATTTATCCACTTCCGCCGAGTGGATGAGGTGCTGATGATTATGGCAACACTGCCCTTTGCGCTGGTGGGAAGCCTCTGGTTAATGTTTTGGCAAGGTTTTAACTTTTCGATCCCGGTGGCCGTCGGCTTTATCGCCTTGGCCGGTGTTGCTGTCGAGATTAGCGTGTTGATGCTGCTCTATCTCAATCAGGCGTTGGACAGGAAGCGCGAGCAAGCGGCAAGCGAAGGACGGGCACTGAGTCGCGCGGATATTCGCAGCGCTATCACTGCCGGTGCAGGCCTCCGTGTCCGCCCCATTATTATGACGGCGGCGGCAATTATTATTGGCTTGCTGCCAATACTGTATGGCACGGGGACAGGGTCGGAAGTGATGAGTCGCATCGCGGCCCCAATGGTGGGCGGTATGCTCAGCGCGGTGGTTCTGACGCTGCTGGTACTGCCGAGCGTCTATCTACTCTGGCGCGGGAAAGGGCTGCAAAACAAGTGAGATAACCTTGCTATTCGAGAGGCACAAAAAAACGCTGCGCAAGGTCATCGCGCAGCGTTTTTTTTTAAAGGTTTATCGCAGACAGATTACTTACTGCCTGCAACACACAAAGTGCTTACAGCTTAACGCGAGACTTGTATTCGTTAGTCGCCGTATCAATCTCAATGGCATCACCGGTGTCGCAAAACGCAGCAACCTGCAATTCAAAACCGTTCATTAAGCGCGCAGTCTTCATGACTTTGCCCGATGTATCGCCGCGAGCGGCTGGCTCTGAGTACTCAATAACACGAACAACAGTCTTTGGTGGCGTCAGAGAGATGGGGCGCTCATTGTAGAAGGTAATCTCACAAACATCCGTCATACCGTCTTCGATGTAATTAATCATGTCGCCAAGATCGTCTTCGGACAGTTCGTACTGGTTGTACTCCTCGTCAACAAAAACATAGGCTGGGTCGGAAAAATAGGAATAGGTAACGTCCTTTTTCTCTAACACCACAGTGTCAAACTTATCGTCGGCCTTGTAGACCGTTTCAGTCAGAACGCCGGTAAGAATATTTTTCAGCTTCATTTTAACGATAGCTGAGTTGCGGCCAGACTTGGTCATATCTGACTTTTGCAGAACCCAGGGTGAGTCGTTGATCATAATGACATGGCCAGCGCGACATTCTTGAGCGGTTTTCATAACTAAACTCCAGTGATTTTAAGCCTATCTTTTTAGGGGAGCGACTATACCAGCTTTGTGCAAAATTGCACCATCTTGGCAGCGAGATCAGTCTTGCCAGACTGCAACAATGCCCAACTGCGGGCCTGTCGTGACAGTGTGGGCAGTTCGGCCAGTGCCTGTTGCCACGGCTCAACCATCGACGCCTGCGTATTCCACCCCATCCACAATGCCGTGACGGCGGCGGCCTGCTCAGGCGTTAAACCATCGGTGTACCGGGTCAAAAAGGCCTGCAGTTTGATCAAATGCTCACCCTCTTGCGGATAGATATGCCACAGCAGCGGTTTGCCCGCCCACAGTGCACGCACCAAAGAGTCCTCGCCACGAACAATATTAAAATCGCAGCTCCAGAGCAGGTGGTCGTATTCAGCCTGCGCTAAGAAAGGGATTGCCTGAACCGTCAATGCACCGCGGGTTATGGCTTGCCCTAAAGGTAAGGATTCACCTAAGTAGCTTTCTATCGACGCTACCACTCGGCCCATGGGCACCAAGACACAGTGTTTCTGCGAAAACTGTTCCATTGCCCTGAGCAGCTCCGGTAAGGCGCTGTTTTCATAGCTAAAGAGTGAGACTAGACGGGTGTTGTGATCGCACTGAACATTGAGTTGTTTGAGAAAAAGACTGCGATAAGTCGAGTGAGATTGCCACTGGTCGCGCCGCTCAATCACATCGCGCTCGCGCAAAATACCGCCGGTGTGCGCTGAAAATCCGGGCACAAATAGTACTTTTCGAAGGCCGGTCTGGGCATCTATTGAGGGCAGCGAATGGTACTCATCGGCCCAAGGTTCGGCGGTGAGGTATTCCAAATTAAACCAAATAGGCGATTGCTCGCGCGCCGCCATAGCTTCGATATAGGCTGCAGGGAGATTACAGGCAAAACCTTCAACCACAACGTCTGCCGCTCCGTCGCTAGTCTCAGGTGTGCAATTTTCCCCTTGCCAATGGCGAACATCGACACCTTCCAGCCACTGCTGGTCGCACTCTTGCAACGTTGGGCACAGGGCCCGAAACGGCGCCAACTGATCAACCCAGAGCCGCACGCTCAGGTTGTATTCCGCAGCAAGTTGGCGTGCGAGGCGCCAACAGACGCCAATGTCGCCAAAGTTATCGACCACTGCGCAGAAGATATCCCAGCGCGGCACAGCCTTATCAATTGTTACTTGCACGGTTTTGGCATCCATTGGCCGACAGTGTCAAACTAGACTTAATCGTTTTTAAATATTTGCACAACCAGCGTGCCATGCTTGTCGATGGATGCGCGGTACATCCCTGACGAGTTGAAGGAGAAGGCCACATTAGCCTCTTTATCAACACCGACCACGCCACCGCTTCCGCCCATTTCAACAAGTTTATCCATCACCACTTCGTCCGCCGCCTGCTGCAGTGACAGCCCTTTATACGCCAGTCGTGCACAAATATCGGAGGCCACTGCTGCGCGAATAAAATATTCGCCGTGGCCAGTGGCAGAGATTCCGCAGGAATTGTTGTCAGCATAGGTGCCGGCACCAATAATCGGGGCATCGCCAATACGACCAAAGCGCTTATTGGTCATTCCGCCAGTAGAGGTTCCCGCGGCAATATCGCCCCGCTGATCAATGGCTACCGCACCCACTGTGCCAAACTTTTTCTCATCGGCTTGGTATTTTTCAACAACGCGATCACTGGGATCTTCAGACAGTGCCACACCGCCCTCTTCAGCCAGAACACGCTCTAACTGACGCTGACGGCGCTCGGTTTTGAAATAATCGTTAGTGACAAATGCGAACCCCTGGTGCTCAGCAAATACCTCAGCACCGGCGCCGGCCAACATCACGTGGGGCGAGTGCTCAAGCACCGCATTGGCTAAGTTAATTGGATTTTTAATTCGCGTCAGCGCAGCGACCGCACCGGCATTTAATGTGCGCCCTTCCATAATCGAGGCATCCAGTTCCACATTGCCATCGTGATTGAGCACTGCGCCATGACCAGCATTAAACAGCGGAGAGTCTTCCATAATATTAATGGATGCGATGACGGCATCGCGGCTCGAACCGCCGCCAAGCAAAATGCTATGACCCGCACGTATCGCTCGAGCAAGTATCTCGCGGTATTCCGCTTCAACCTCTGGGGTCATTAATTCGCGCTGAATCGTGCCTGCGCCACCGTGAATAACCATTGCCACAGGATTTTTTTCCGCTGCCAACGTCATATTTGCCACCCCGACCAGAGCCACTGCCATCATTGCAAAAATTGTCTTCATCATGCGTCTCACAAATGCTATTTAAGTCAAGAATAGTAACACCAATCACTGCGCTACCCTACCGTGTATAAAATCATCGCAGGAGATTTTATTCAGCAAAAATTAATAGTCACGCTTCCATTTCAACTGAAATCCTTCGATGCCGGAGGCGCCACCTGTTGAACTTTCAAGGGTTAGGGTGGGCGTCAATTCGATGGTGATATTACCTCGCCATGGCTGCGATGGGTTGGGGGTTCGCTCAAGCTCTAAGTAGACTTTTTCATTAAGGTATTTACCGACACCCAAATTGACACCGGTGTCGCCATTGACATCTTTTTCAGTGTCGATGGTCAGGGTGTCAACGCCCAATATTTCCCGTGTGCCTCCCACTGGATCAAAAAAGCCAGCGCCACCAGTGCGCAGAGTTTGCACGGCAGCGGCAAGCTGAACGGCCTCAAAGGGCGTGATATTTTGCAGGGTTTTACCAAAAATAATAAAGGCGATAATTTCATCTTCTGGCAGGGGAGGAACGGCGGATAACGCTAAGGTAATCGCGTCATCGCGACCGTTAATATCAACGTTAATTTGCTGTCCCGCTTTTTTGTAGACGCCCGATACCGTCATGGCAATTGCATTGTTGGCAAAACTCACCTGACCGTTTTTAAGTTTGAACTTTTTGCCAAAGAGTTCGAACACCCCGCGCACTGTGGTGAACCGGCCTTGGTAATCCAGCGCTTGTGGCGTGCCTTTGATGGCGATTTGCCCTTTCAGTTGCGTCTCGAGTCCATGCCCACGCAAATAGGCTTTTTGTGTTGCGGCAATAACAAGGTCTAACTGAATCGTTGGCATCGGCCAACGCTTAAGGGCGCTGCCCGCGTCTGCGGCTGTCTGAGGAAATACTTCCTCGACTTCAATGGATGGCCTGTTGCTAACAAAGGAGGCGTCAAGAACGGCCGTCAGAGGCGAAATATCTAACTGTCCTGATGCCACAAGATGGGTGAAATCACCTTGCACGCTAACCGTTCCCGTAACTTCGCTGTCGATATCGGGGCGCTTCAACACCACCACATGATCGGTGTTCAAATTGAGATTAACCGCTCCCGCGGTGCCATTGGCCGGCAGTGCGATATCTCCACTGACGACGTAAGTCCCTGCGCCGCCATCTCCGGCGCGGCAACTATTGAAGGCAAACACACTACTCTGCAAGGTGCTGCGCTGAGTCACCACTGCACAATTTATATTATCGATAACTGTTCCGTTGAGCGCGTTTTCGTAGTGGCCATTCGCCAGCCTGATCGAACCGTCAATCACAGGGTCTTTCAGGCTACCGCTGAGCTGCAAGTCGCTATGCACGATACCACTGATGCGCTGCAGATCTTGGTCGAGAAAAAACGACAGGGTTTGCAGATCAAACACCCCTTCAACACTGGCCAACAACGGCAGTTCTGATGACGGCGCCAAGGACGTTGATGCAAAGTAGTCAATATAGGGCTGCAAGGGAATATGTACATTGAGCGCGCCAGGATGATTGTCATCGCGCTGAAACAGCGACGCAATAGCGAGCTGATTGTTCTCTGTTGTCATCTGCAATTGCCATGAAACAGGGTAGACCCGCTGTTCACCCTGATCGTCCAGCGCCGAAACAACTGTGCTGTAGCTAAGATCGCCAGTCAGCATCGGGCGCTCGACACTGCCGAAAAAATGCAGCTCTCCGCTCAATGCGGCATCATTGGAGTCCCAACCCAGCGAGGCAAACAGTTTTGTCGGCAACTGTTCTGCCCTCAGCCAAACATCAAGGACGGGAGGCCTCTTTGCCACTGCAGGGATGTAACTGCCCGACAGGGTGAGCACCTGCTGCCCAAAAGCGCTCAACTCTAACTTTTTTAGGGTGCTTTTCTGCTTACTCGCGGCCAGTTCGGCAACCATGGCAAACGGAATATCCTGATACTGACCATCAATGTTTATCGTGCCATCCACTCGAGGCTTTTTAAGATGACCTGTGATCTTGATATCGCCCGTGGCCAGCGCCGCAAGATTGTCAGGCATTGACACCCCTGCAGCCCCCAGCAGTGACAAAGAAAAAGTGTTTAACTTTAGTGCTAAGTCCGCCTGTAATGTCGGCAGGCTGATTGTACCCGTTGCAGACGCGGCACCCTTACCCGTATCAAGCTGAAGATGCTCTATCTGTAATCGCTCACCTTTTTTGGTCAGCGCCGCGGCCACCTGAAATCCGTAGTCGTCAAAATCGCCCTGCAGGGATAATCGTATTTGGCCTTCAGGATTCTTTATGGCACCGCTTATCTGTGCCTCAAGATGGTTTATTTTTCCACTCAACTCTGGGGGAATGGGTAATTCGAAAGGTCGTAAACTCTCCAGTTGAATATTTTTCGCCCGCAGCGAGAGCGCCGATGTATTGCCCTGCAGGGCGATTTTGCCGCTGGCCTCAAACTGCGCGTCGCCATAGCCGACCGAAAGGGTTTTAAAGAATAGTTCTCGGGCACTGAGCGAACCATCGAGATCAACCGCCAAGGGTTGACTATCGTAAGCGCTCTGGGCTCGCAATTGACCAACCACCAGCGGCTGTTCTAGGGTGCCTGACAGGGTAAGCTGCGCGCTAACGTCGCCACTGTTTAACGGCAGATTGAAGGGTGATAGCGCATCAAGGGGAAACTGCTGCAGGGCAAGCGCAAAATCTAACTGTCCGCTGCGCCATGCACCATTCACACTCTGAGGCAGGCTATTATCGACAACTACGTTAATCTTATTTAGCGCCAGCGTCTTTAAATCATGGGCAATCACGACCTCACCGGTCACAGCAAGATTGTGACGACTTATCGGCAAGGTCAGCTGGTCAATGTTGATCGAAATCTGAGCCTCACCTGCGGGGTCTTGATTGAGAGTCACGTCAAGGACAAAACCCGCATCAATCACTTGCTGGCTCGGCAGATGCAACCACTGCCCAACGGGTCCCCCGGCACGCTCTTGCAAATGACCTTTGAGTAACACTTTGTTGGCGCTCTGCGCTGTGCTGTGCAGCGACAGGCTGCTGATCTGACCTTCGCCGCCAGTGCTAGCGAGGGCGAGAAGATCCAAATTTACCTGCAGTGGTTGATCGTGGCGCCAATGCAGATCTCCGGAGAGACGCAAGTCCGGCAACGGAGGCTCTAGGTTATCATCAAGAAAATCGGCGAGACTGATTTTCTCGAGAGCGACTTTTTGAAACTCAATCGCCAACAGGGGCATTTGCATAGCCTCTGAGTCATTCTCGCTATCAGCCTCGCGGTTATTATCTACCTTGAATAACGACAACTCACGGGCCTGAAATTCATTAATTAATAGATTCTTCGACCACAGCTCGCGGGGCTGCCAACGCAACTGAAAATCGTTCAAGGTCAACCAACTGGCGCCATTGTGCTCAATCAGCAGTCGCTCGCCAGCCCATTCCCCTAGGCTGGGTGAGCGGAGGTTATCCAACCTGACATGCCACTCACCACGACCATTGACCTGCTCTATCGCAAACTGACTTAAACCGATGCGACCGGTTTCAGTAGTCAGCACCAACACCCCAGTGAACACTGTCGTCACAACACTGGTGGCCACTACCGCGCTGACAATTCGCAACCCTGCATAAATAACCGAGCGGAGGCGCAGCATTAGAACGACTGCCCGATGCTGATGTAAATTTGAAAATCATCGTCAATGGCGGGACGCTGGTTAAGCGGCACCGCAATATCAAAGCGAATCGGCGCGAAACTGGTGTAATAGCGAACACCCACGCCCGCGCCCCAGAATAAATCCTCATCCAGTTGCGGCGCAGAATCTGTAAAGGCCGAACCGCCATCAAGAAACACGACGCCCCCCCAACTACTGCCCCAATGCAGGCGAGCCTCAAGGGACACTTCACTAAATGAGAGTCCCCCATCGGGATTGCCATCTGTTAACGGACCCAGCGTTTGAAAGGCATAACCCCGCACAGAGCCACCGCCGCCCGAATAAAAGCGCACGTTGGCCGGCACTTGATCGCGCGGCACACCGGTGATCGAACCAAGCGCGGCGCGCGCGGCAAGGGTCGGCTGCCATGCAACAGCATCAAAGGTGTGATAACCACTGAGGGCAACCGTCGACTGAATAAATTGAGTATCGGCATTGTACAAGTCCCGATAGGGACGCACGCGAGCCGAGGCAACCCACCCATACTGCGGGTCAAGAGGATCGTCGCGCTTGTCATATTCGAGACTGAGCGGGAATGACAACAGCGCGTAGGTGTCGCTCTGATTGTCTTCATCCACCTGCGAGAATGCCATCTCTACTCCAACAATGCCTCGCAAATGAGTGGCCAAGGGGCGTGTTAGTTCCGCACCCACCGTAATAAGCTTGGAAGCAAAAGCATCGGTTTCCAGACGTTGCAACGTCGACGACAAGGTCAGCAACTGGTTGCTATTGCGAAAATAAGGGCGCGTTAAATTAGCCGCGACGGTCTGCTGATGACTGTTGAGAAGGGTGTCAACGGTCAACTTTTCAGCACGCCCCATCAAGTTGCGATGCTCCCAGCCAACAGAAAGTCCCACCCCCTCATCGCCCTGAAATCCGCCACCGGCACTCAGGGTGCGATGAAAACGCTCGGTCACGGTGACCTGCACGGGCACCGCGCCAGCAACGGGCTCGGCCGTTTGAAGATCAGCCCGTATCAGCAAGTTACTCTGCATTAAAAGCAGTTGCCCGCGGTCCATAGCTGCGGCTTTAAAACAATCGCCAGAGCTAAATGGCAAGCGCTGGCGCAAATAACCTTCGTCAACCGACTGCAATCCAACAAAGCTTATCTCGCCGAACACAACCTGCGGGCTGTCTGCAATCGACAGGGTCAGTTCGGCGGAATGATTTTCATGCAGTACTTTTGCGTTGTAGTCAGCTTTTACGCGATAGAGACAAAAATTCTCCGCGACTGCGTCACCGACAGTTTTTACCGCACTCAGAACAGCCTCAGCGCGCAGCGGGTCACCTTCAGCAATGCCCAGACTGCTGTGATCGAGCACAACGCCATCCGGCAATTTCAGCGACAGTTTTGTGATGCGATAGAGTGGCCCGGGATCGACGGAGTAAACCATTTTTTGATCAATGGTGCTCGACCGCACATCTGCCCCATAGTATCCCTCAGCACGCAAACGCTCGCGCAGCAACTGCCGCTCATAGCGGGCGATCTTAATCGGACTGCGGTATTGCTGGAGCTGGCGATTCGTTTGCCTCTGCTGAATAAGCTCCTCGCGCAGCAAGGCGCGCAGCTTTTTCTGCCCCTTCAGGGAAATCTTAAAATTATCACTTTGGCCAAAAAAAGGAATAAGCGCACTATCCAGCGCATAGCTGCTGAAAGACCAGAGCCACCCGACGAGGATTAAGAAAAAAACACTCCTATTACGCATATGATTAACAAGTGAGGGATAGTTGATAAGCGGTGGCCAACTGGTGAAATAGCCTTTCGAAAGTAGCCTTTTGGGAATGGCGATAAAGTCGTTTTAAAGCTTCATCGTCTGTTGTCAGTATAGACGTATTTGAAGTCCCATTGAGGATCGGGAACCAGTTTATTTTTTAGCGAAATCTGCACTTAAAAATCACAGGCCAGAACCACTCGGGCACTGACCTGTGTACTGATCATTGTTCGTCGTTTACGGGCTGGGAATGTATAAATAATCGTAGCCAAACCAAATAAACAAACTACACAGCACCAATGTAATAAGCATCACTGGCGTCCCTTTACGCAGCCACAGCCCCGGCGTAATCGCCATAGCGGGATTGCCCGTTTCTTTGGCCAGTCGCTCTGAAATGGTCACCATGTAGACGTTCTCGGTAGAACCAATATGCGTACCGTTGCCGCCCATACCCACGCCCATCGCCAAGGCCCACCACAAGACACTGACATTGACACCATCCATCTGCAGTCCAGACAACACCGGAATCATCGCAGCCGTGAAGGGTATATTATCAATCAGTGCCGAGAGAATGGCTGCAATCCACATCAGCTGCAGCGCCGCCAGTTTGGGATTGCCATCAATAATGTCATGGAACTGTTCACCCACCACTTTTAGCAATCCAGAATGCTCAACACCCCCAATCACAATAAACAGAGAGATAAAGAAAATCAGCAGAGGGGTTTCTAAATACTGGGTCACCGCCTCCAGCTCGATAGTTCGCGACATAAAGACTAACAGTGTCAAACAGGCTGCAGCAACCAACCAGGGTTCCCAGCCAATTAAGTGATGAACAACTAACAGGACAATCATCACCGCCATCACAAATAACGACTTGTACCACAGGCGTTTATTTTTGTACTCAACCACATAATCGAAACGATGCTGCGCTTTGACGCTGAGCTCTTTTTTAAATAAAAACTCCATACTCAGCAAAATGCCCATCCATGCCAACAGTACTGGTGGCCCCATGTGGATAATAAACGTATTGAAATCAATGCCTGCCGCAGAGCCAATCATCAGGTTTGGTGGGTCGCCGACCAGTGTGGCGACGCCTCCCGTGTCGGACAACAGCGCTGCCGCCAGCAGATAGGGAACTGGCGAAATCGTCATAGAACGGCAAATCATAATTATCAGCGGCCCGAAAATAATCACCGTTGTGACGTTATCAATGAGCAGCGAAATCGCCGTCACCGCTGTACCTAAGAGCAGCAACATGCGAATTTGCGAGCCGCCACTCAGGCGCGCTAAGTACTGAGCGAGGTGCTCAAAACCACCCGTACTAATCATAATGGAGACAATCACCATCATAATGGCCAGAAGAAAAACCACGTTCCAGTCGATGGCTTCAAGGGCCAACTCTGGCGAGTAAAAGCCATATAGCTGTCCGGCAATAATAATTGCACCGGCACCAGCCATCGCAAACTTGGCCCGCTCGATACCATGGAAATGTTCGGTAAAAATACCTAAAAATGTCAGGCACAAAATCGCGCCCGAAACAATCATAGGCGTTGTCAGTTCGATCATTTGAAATGTCCTAATGTATGTTCAATCGCTAATTCAGTTAGCGCTAAACCTGAGGTTATAAAAGAGGGTTGGTATGGCAGTACACTTTAGTTTTGGGTCGCCCAAAAACAGCTTGCGACGTGACAAAAGTAAAGTGCTGGAAGCATAGATGAGGATGGCAGAAACAGATTGATCCAGATCAATGCGGCCAAAAAAGCGTGAAAAATACCTCTTAATAATCGTCTCGATAACTCATCCATGCCGGGCAAGACACGCCTCGCAAGTGTTGCTGAAATTAGTTAGCTTCCTTATAATAATGTCGCACTCTAATTTATAAATTCTCTGCTCGACTCTACCGAGCAAAAGGCTCAGCGGACCCAAAAAATAATGCCCAAATCAAGCACGGATACTCTCGGCTTTGTTATTCATGATGTTGCTCGCATGTTGCGCTGGGAGTTTGATCGGCGCGCGCAGTGCGTCAATATGACGCGCTCGCAGTGGTCAGTGTTAGCACTTTTGCTGCGCGAGGATGGCGCTCAGCAGAAAGAGTTAGCCGCCATGATTGATGTCACGGCCATTACCATGACAGGGTTATTGGATCGAATGGAACGGGATGGTTGGGTCGTGCGCAAAAAAGATCCAGAGGATCGCCGCGCTAAAAGAGTATTTCTGACCGAAAAAGTGCAACCGGTGATGGTTGAAATTAAAGCCATCGCAAAGCAAGTCAGAGAATCTGCTCTGGTTGGCCTATCAAAGGCCGAGCAGGATCAACTTTTCGAACTTATGCTGCGTGTGCGCAAAAATCTGCGTTCCTAAGAGACTTGTACTGAAAAAATAACTCACTAAAAATAACTAACGATAAAATAAACTTAACTTAAAGGTTACTTTCCAGTGTCAGAAAAAATTCCACGATTGCTTCTTATTCTGTTTGGCCCGGTTCTTATTGCAGTCGGGGGAGCCTATCTTTACCTGCATGGCGGCCGTTATATCGAGACTGACAATGCGTATTTAAAGACAAATAAGGTCTCTATCAGCAGTGAAATTTCAGGCAAGGTGGTTGAGGTTTTCGCGACCGACAATGGTCGGGTAGAAGTAGGACAGGTGCTGTTTCGTATCGATGATCAGCCGTTCCAAATTGCCGTGGCGCGCGCTGAAGCCAACTTAACCAAAGTGCGCGGCGATATTGAAAGTCTTAAAGCAGACTATCTGAACAAGCTTGCAGACTTGGCCAAGAGCGACACGCAGCAACAGTTCTACCTCAGCGAGTTTAAGCGTCTCAGCCGCTTGCTGGAAAGTAACGCAGTATCGCGTGTTCAAGTTGATCAGGCTGAATATCTCTACAACAACGCTGTCAATCAAGTGCAAGTCACTCAACAAGCCCTTGAAGTCGTGAAAGCGCGCTTGATCGATCTAGACCTGCCCTTGCAGCAACACCCAGATTACCTGTTGGCGTTAGCCGAGTTAAATAAAGCCCAGCTAGACTTGCAACACATTGAGACCGTTGCGCCGTCATCCGGCATCGTCGCCAATTTAGAGTTGCAGAAAGGCGCCTATATTATTGCCGGCGCACCGCTTTTTAGTCTGATTGATGACAGCCGCATCTGGGTTGAAGCCAACTTCAAAGAGACAGATCTAACCAATATGGCTAATGGTCAAACTGCGACCATCAAAATTGACAGTTTCCCAGGAATAAAATGGCAGGGGACTGTCAGCAGTATTACCCCGGGAACAGGCTCTGAATTCTCGCTTTTACCCGCACAAAACAGCACCGGCAACTGGGTGAAAGTCGTCCAGCGGGTAACGGTGAAGCTGGATCTCGTGCCGTCGGCAACGCCTGTTGCGCTCACCGCCGGCATGAGCGCCATTGTGAATGTGGATACAGAATATCGTCGCCAGTTGCCTTGGGCGAACTAATTCATGGCTGCAGCAATTGAGATAAGCCCACAACGAAAATCTGCTGTTACCTTTGCTGTCATGTTGGCAGCGATTATGCAGATGCTCGACACCACGATCGCCAACGTGGCACTGCCACACATGCAGGGCAGCTTATCGGCAACTCAAGATCAGCTGAGCTGGGTTTTAACCTCCTATATTGTCGCCGCAGCGATTATGACGCTTCCCGTCGGCTGGCTGTCGGGGCGCTATGGCCGAAAAAATGTATTCGTCATCTCAGTAGCGGGCTTTACCGTAGCCTCTGTCCTCTGCGGCGTTGCTAGCTCACTTAATGAAATGGTTTTATTTAGAGTGCTACAGGGCTTTTTTGGCGCTGCGCTAGTTCCCTTGTCACAGGCTACTCTGCTCGACATAAATCGCAAAGAAGATCACGGCAAAGCCATGTCACTTTGGGCGGTAAGCGTCATGATAGGCCCCATTCTCGGGCCAACCCTGGGCGGTTTTTTGACTGAATACTACTCTTGGCGCTGGGTGTTTTATATTAATTTACCCCTCGGTATTCTCGCGTTTTTCATTATGTATACCCTGATCCCCGACGCCGAGCGGGTAGAGCGCAAGTTTGATAAATTGGGGTTCTTTGCACTCAGTATTTTTATTGCCAGCATTCAGCTGATACTGGATCGAGGACATCAGCTCGACTGGCTGGAATCCCTTGAAATACAATTTTACTGTGGGTTGGTTTTAGCTGCCCTGTGGGTCTATGTGGTTCATACACGCACCACGAAAGACCCCTTTTTAACCCCAGCAATTTTGCGCGACCGAAACTTTATGACGGCGCTCTCATTTATGTTTTTTGTCGGCCTAATTCTGCTCGCCACCATGGCACTCCTGCCGCCTTACATGCAGAACCTTATGGGCTACCCTGTTTTTGATGTGGGGATGATTCTTGCACCGAGAGGTATTGGTACCATGCTGGCAATGGTGGT
>Ga0102823_1000621_pt1 | contig 13585 bp, 14 predicted proteins | sample ColrivemetaGS743_FD_78459 | JGI IMG/M metagenome (GOLD analysis project Ga0102823, IMG submission 78459) | Estuarine microbial communities from the Columbia River estuary - Ebb tide non-ETM metaG S.743 | ecosystem: Environmental > Aquatic > Marine > Intertidal zone > Estuary | place: USA...
CAATCTTTTTTTTTATATTTTAAATAAATTCTAATATAAAAAAAATGAGAAAAGAAAACTTTTTAAAAATTGCTATTTCGTTTTTGTTAACGATAACACTATCTTATGAATTGAAGTCTCAAAATACTGGAAACATTGCCTTTGTATCCTTTAATGTCGACGGAGATGATGATTTTGCAATTGTAGTTTTAGTTGATATTTTAGCTAATACTACAATTTATTTTACAGATGATGAAACTACTGGTATTGGATCACCAAGTTCATTGGTTGGAAGTGAAGGAACAATAACTTGGGACTCTGGTCAAGATACTATTAAAGCAGGAACTATAATTTTATTTTCAGATTTAAGTGATGTTTCAAACCCTAGTTTTGGAGTATCTATTTGGACAATATCAAAGAGAGGATTATTTAACTTAACTGACAATAAAGATGGATTGATTGCGTTTTCTGGCATTAATTCAAGTACTCCGACTACATATATTGCCGCCTTACAAATTGGTAACGATTCTAACACTTTGGGACCATTTGACGAGGATGGCATTACCTTAACCAATACTGGATTAGTTGTTGGTTCTTCAATTATTGTCTTTGATGATTCAGCCTCTTCAGATGGTGCTGTGTATATTGGCCCAAGAAATAATCAAACTTCCTATTCAAATTATTACAGTTCATTAAGCGATGATACTGGAAATTGGAATAACATAGTAAATGGTCATGGAGAAACTCTATTACCCTTCTCCCAGGAAGCTTTTACAATAAATACGACCACCTGGACAGGAAATATTAGCACAGATTGGAATGTAGCTGGAAATTGGGATAATGGAATTCCAACTTCAGACTCAAATGTTTTCATCGCTAATGTAACAAATGACCCAGTATTTATTGGCTCATTCAATACTGGAAATCTAACTTTACAAACTGGAGCAAGCCTAGTTATAAATGGAGTAATTGTAAATAAAGGAATCACTGTAATTAATAATGATGCCTCTTTAGTAACCTCCTCAGGAGATTTAAATGGTTCTGTAACTTATAATAGAGAACTTGATTTTAAAGCAGCACTAACAGAGGGTTGGTACTTGATTTCAAGTCCAGTTGCAGGAGAAAACATGACTTCCATGAGAACTAATAATTCATTTTTTGTGAGTCCAAATGATAATACTAGAATTGGTTTTGCCACTTATGATGATTCTCAAGCAACTGCTAAATGGAGTTTCTTCAGTACAAGTTCAACTGATGCTTTGGGAGCTGGTAAGGGATATTCTGCAAAATTAAGTGCCGATGGAAATATCTCTTTTACTGGCAGCATCAACACATCAGATGTTTCTATTGGAGTTGTTTTAGGGGGCTTGAATAATTATAATTTGATTGGAAATCCTTTTACATCGTATTTAAATACTGTCGATTTTTTAAATGCTAATGAAAACGACTTGATGACGAAGGATATTTGGGTTTGGAATCAAACAACTAATAATTATGATGTAAGAAACTTATCAACAACAATTGTGTTAGCTCCTACTCAAGGCTTTTTTGTAAGAGCAAATAAAGCAACCAATTTAACTATTGCAAAATCTTATCAAACCTCTGTTGGAGATACTTTCCAAAAAATTTTAAAATTCGAAATCACTTTAAATATGACTGATGGTTTAAATAACAGATTTGCAAAAATCTATTATTTAGAGAATTCAACAACTGGTTTTGACAATGGATATGATGGAGAAATTTTTGGTGGAGTTACAAATACTTTCGATATATTTTCACATTTAGTATCAAACAACGAAGGAAAAAAATACCAAGTACAATCGTTACCAAACTCTGGTTTTGAGAGTATGGTTGTACCTGTGGGTGTAAAAGCTACTGCTGGAAAAGAAATTACTTTCTCTTTAGAGGCAATAAACATTCCTGATGGTATCCATGTATATTTAGAGGATAAAATTGCGAACACCATTACTTTATTAAGCGAAGCTAATGCTACTTATAAAATAACCTTGCCTGAAGCTTTAAGCGGAATTGGACGTTTTTACCTACACACTAAATCGTCTAGAGTATTAAGCAAAGATACTATTGAACTCAATAACATTAGAATCTATTCAATTGATACATCAACCCTAAGAATAGCTGGTTTATCAGAAGGAAAATCAATCCTAAAAATTTATAGCATTCTTGGAAAACAAGTGTTTGAATCTTCTTTCAATGCAACTGCTGTTAAAGACATGCAATTGCCAAAATTAGCTAGTGGAATTTATGTAGTACAAATGGCTACTGAAAAAGGAACGTTGAACAAAAAAATAACAGTTCACTAATTTTCTCACAACTCAATAAAGACACAGACATGAAAAATCAAGATACCAACTCACAAGAAATTACTAGAAATGAAGCTATCAGAAAAATAGGAACGATAGGAAAGTATACAGCCCTAACTGCACTTGGCACCTATTTAATTTTGAATCCTAAAAAAGCACAAGCGCAAAGCCCTACTGAACCTGGAACTGGTTTTTAATTTCTAACATAAAGTAATTTTTACAAATGCCTCATTTAAAAATGAGGCGTTCTTTTTACGAATCTAAGGCTTGAAAATTTGATGCTTTGCGGTATTGGAAAATTCAAATAAAAATTTAAAAAACACTAAAAAGTACCATTGAAAATATTACTTTTGGATTTCCCAAATTTTATATGACCACACCAAAAAAAATTCATTTATTTCCTATTGAAGACAAAACCATTGTTTGGTTTGCCGCTAATAATGAATATGTAATTTTTGAAAATGAGGTCGCAAATATATTACAACAATGTAATTCAGGGATTTCTGTTGATGAAATTGCATTAGCAATTTCTAGTAAAATGGATATTCCGTTTACCGAAATTAGAAACTTTATTGAAGAATCAGAAAAACAGTTTTTAAACAAATCTTTGGTTGAAAACATTCAATTAGAAAAAGAAGCATCAAAAATAAAAAAACCAGACACTTTCGAAATTTCAGAAACCTATTTGATAAATGATATCGTTTGCAAAGTTTCGTTTTTATCTAAAAAAGAACGTGAATTAGTACATCCTAAATTTGCACATTTGGTAACTACTGATGTACACTTACACCATCATTTGTTTGAAGTATTTATCCACCAAAATGAGATTATTTTATACGTAAATAATGTTTTTATTGGCGCTTGGTATTCTGAAGAAGTACATTATTTTCAAGGAAAATTTTCGATGGAATTGATTCAAAAAATTCATCAAAAAGAAGAATCAAAATGGATGGGAGTTTTTCATGCCTCAGCTGTGAGTGATGGAAAACAAAGCATCCTTTTTTTAGGTGATTCAGGTAATGGAAAAAGTACTTCATTAGCTTTGTTACAAGCTAATGGATTTACTTGTTTGGCAGATGATTTTGTGCCAATTGCCTCAGAAAATAAAGAAGTGTATAGTTTTCCTGCAGCCATATCTATCAAGAAAAATAGTTTGAAAGTTTTGGATTCTTTGTATCCAAGTTTGGCGAATTCCATTGAATATGATTACATCCGTTTAAATAAAATAGTGCGTTATTTACCTCCTAACAATACCGACTTTACGACACATTTACCCTGTAAAAAATTGATTTTCATAAAATATGAAAAGGAGGCCGATTTACAGGTAAATTCAATTTCGAAATTAGAAGCTTTTCAACAACTCATTCCAGATTCTTGGTTATCACCTTTGCCTGAAAATGCAGCCATTTTTTTAGATTGGTTTGCACAATTAGAGTGCTATAAAATCAAATACTCTGAAAATGAAAAAATGATTGCAGCAGTTCGTGAGTTGTTTGAGTAAGATTTTTAGATTACTATTATTTAAAAGTTTCTATTGCTAGTCAATACTGTTAAATATTTAATGTTCAAGATTCAACTTTGCGTCTTTGTAGTATCCATAAGAATACGCTTTGTGACTTTATGGTTAATTTTTAAGAAATAGTTCCACAAAGTTTTTCAAAATCAAGTCCACCATAATTTCCAGAGCTCATTAATAAAAGAGCTGTCTTTTCTAGATTTTGTGCAAATAAGAAGTCACTAAATTCTTGTGGATTTGTATAAATAATCAAATCTTCTCGTTGAAAAGCAATGGCAATTTGTTCATGAGTTACCAGTTCCAATTGTTTTATTTTAACAGCATGAGGTGAAAAAAACACAACAGCTTTGTCTGCAGCGCCTAAAGCATTTTGATATTCTGCTAAAAATTCCGCGTTCAAACTAGAATACGTATGCAACTCTAAACAAGCCAACAAATTCCAATCATAAAATTGTTCTTTAACGGCTTTTGTAGTTGCAGCTACTTTGCTAGGACTATGAGCAAAATCTTTAAAAATAACAGTATTGCTATTACTTGCTATTTTTTCTAAACGTTTGCTTGCACCTCTAAAACTAGCAATTGCCTCATAAAAATCATCTTCATCTATTCCCATTTGTTGACAAATCCATTTAGCTCCAGCTAAATTCTGTAAGTTGTGATTGCCAAAAATTTCTAAAGGCAAGGCGCCTTCAAGTGTTTCTAAATATGTAATTCCATTTTCGATGAAATGATTGGGAGTTTTATAAGGATATTTTTTGATGTGATTTTCAGACGATTCTACAATATCTTTTACATGTTCATCTTCAGTATTATACACCATACTTCCACCATTGATGATAGAATCTGTAAAGATTTTAAATTGCTCTCTGTAGTTTTCAAAAGTAGGAAATACATTGATATGATCCCAAGCAATACCGCTCAAAAGTGCAATATTGGGTTTGTATAAATGAAATTTCGGACGACTATCAATAGGCGAACTTAAATATTCATCACCTTCTAAGACCATAAATTCGTTTTCTTCTGTTAAATGCACCATCGTTTCAAAGCCTTCTAATTGTGCACCAACCATATAATCCACAGCGCTGTCATGATAATTCATAACATGTAAAATCATCGAAGTAATGGTTGTTTTTCCATGAGACCCTCCAATTACAACACGTGTTTTATTTTTAGATTGCTCATATAAAAACTCAGGATATGAATAAATTTTCAAACCTAACTTTTCCGCTTTCACCAATTCTGGATTGACTTTTTTGGCATGCATTCCTAAAATAACTACATCAATTTTCTCATTGATTTTTTCAGGAAACCAACCAAAATTTTCAGGTAGCAATCCATATTTTTCCAATCGCGATTTTGAAGGTTCGTGAATGGTATCATCACTTCCTGAAACTTTTTCTCCTTTTTGGTGTAAAGCAATTGCCAAATTATGCATAGCACTTCCTCCAATTGCAATAAAATGAATATTCATGTTGAAAAATTAAGAGCTGTAAAATTACAAAAAAGTGATTGACATTGTTCACTAAAAGAAGGGTTTTGTATAATCAAATGCTTACTGATTTGTTACTATTGAATAAAAAAAAGTTAAAAGACTATTTTAGGAAAAAGAGAGTATATTCATTGAAATCATTTTTTTACTTTTGCTGATAACAAAAAATATTAAATACATATGAAAAAAATATTGATGACGTTAATTGTAATACTTTCAGCTACTTTTGCATCAACTGCTCAAGAAATCTCAGCCAATGCAATTGGCCTTCGTTTTGGAGGTGCGGGAGAAGGTGCGGGAGGTGAAATTTCATATCAAAAATCTCTTGAAAACAATAATCGCCTAGAAATTGATTTAGGATTGACAAACAAATTCATTAACTTTAAAGCAACAGGATTGTATCAATGGGTTTGGACGCTAGAAGAAAGGTTTAATTGGTATGCAGGTGCTGGTGGAGGTTTGGTTTCTGCAGGTGGTACTGGAATTTATGCTGCTGGTGTAATTGGAATTGAATATAACTTCAAAGTCCCTATTCTACTCTCTATTGACTATCGTCCAGAAATTGGAGTAGCTGGTGGTTTAAATGGACTAGAATCAGATATTGCTTTATCAGTAAAATATCAATTTTAAATTGAAGCTTTCAATTTTTTTTAAAATCACAAAAAAACCTCAACGATTGTTGAGGTTTTTTTTATTTTGGAGGATACTTACTCAATACTTTTGGGACGATTATTTGAAAATAGATCTCTTTTTCTTGTGGTAATCGTTTTTCTTTTACGGTACTTTCCAAAGTTGCATTCCAAAAAAGTTCTTCTTTGATGGGAGTTAAAAATTCAATTGTTAATACTTCTCTAATTTTCTTTGATCCAATTGGAATTCCTCCAGAGACTCCAAAAACACTATTCGAATCTGCATTTCCAAATCCAACAGCTACTGTATTTCTGGCAACTTCAGCTGATTTTTCAATATTGAAATCGATGAAAAAATCAGGTGTTTCACTAAATGTCAATCCTTTTTGCTGCATTGTAGTATCAATAATTTTTAGAATTCTTTTGACATCTAATTCATTCAAATCCTTACCTACATTTTCATAAAATCCAAAGGTTTTGAAATTTCCAAAATCAATTGTATCATCATAATCAGCAATTACTTTTGCAGAGGAACAACTCATCAAAAAAAATCCAAAAACAATTAAAAGAAGTTTCATAAAATTACTTTTTTTCTTCTATAACCACTCTTGATGGCGTATCAATTCCTTTGATAATGCTTTCAGTACCTTTTGCAACTGCTTGAATAGTTTGTGTAATTACAGTAATATTTAAAGTTTCAGCTTCATCCGAAGTTTGATGATATTCTTTATCAACATCAATGGGAGTTGTTGAAAATGTGTGTGATGGAACGCCCAATCTTGCTAAAGATGCATTATCAGATCTGAAAAATAAATTGAAATTTGTATATGGATCAGGAAATAATTGATAGCCTGTTCCCACTAAATTTTTCTGGATAATCTTCCCAAAATCAGAACGCTCAAATCCGGTTAACCAAGCTGTATTTGGCCCAAAACTGGGTGTTTTTCCAATCATTTCTAAATTAATTCCAGCTACAAATTTACTAGCATCAATTCCTTTTCCAAAATGAGTTGAGCCAATCAGACCCATTTCTTCTCCTGTAAAAGCGACAAAAACAATGGTTCGTTGATTAGAATTTTGTTCTTTAAAATATTTTGCCAAAGCCAAAACTGCTGTAACTCCTGAAGCATCATCATTGGCACCATTGTAAATACTATCTAATTGTCCGTCTTTTTTAATGATTCCTAAATGATCATAATGTGCAGAAATTATAACAAATTCGTCCTTTTTTGATTTCCCTTCCAAAACTCCAATAATATTAGCGCTCGTAATTTCTTCTTTGGTTCTTCTATTGGTAAAAGTGAACGTTTGTCTGTAAGAATCCAATCCTTCAAAGGTTTTCAAATCCAAATTTGAAAATTCATTTTCTATATATTGTGCGGCTTTTTCAATCCCTAGAGTTCCTGTTTTTCTTCCTTGCATTTCATCAGAAGCCAAGGTATATAAATGCGTTTTTACCAAAGTAGAATCAATAAAAAAAGTATTGCTTGATTTCTTGGTATTTTTGGTTTGCGCTAAAACACCAGTCTCTATTAAGGAAAATAAAATAACGAATCCTAAAAGAAAGTTCAATTTTTTCATAATTTTGAAATTTAAGAGTTGAAAGATAGCAAATATAATTTTGTACTTTTACAGAAATTTTTAATAAAAATGTTTCTAACTGAAATCCCACAAATTAAACATACAACCGCAAATAACTTTTTTTTATTAGCTGGCCCTTGTGCCATTGAAGGCGAAGAAATGGCATTGAGAATTGCTGAAAAAGTAGTTGCAATTACCGATAAATTACAAATTCCATTCATATTTAAAGGCAGTTTTAAAAAAGCGAACAGAAGTAGAATTGATAGTTTCTCAGGAATAGGAGATGAAAAAGCGTTGAAAATTTTACGCAAAGTTTCAGAAACTTTTCACGTTCCAACTGTTACTGATATTCACGAAACTTCGGATGCTGAAAAAGCGGCTGCATATGTTGATGTATTGCAAATCCCTGCGTTTTTGGTGCGTCAAACAGATTTAGTGGTTGCTGCTGCACAAACTGGAAAAGTGGTGAATTTGAAAAAAGGACAATTTATGAGTCCTGCTTCCATGAAACATGCTGTTCAAAAAGTTAAAGATGCTGGTAATCATAAAGCTTGGATAACTGATAGAGGCACAATGTTTGGTTATCAAGATATGATTGTTGATTTTCGTGGAATTCCTGAAATGCGCCAATTTGCACCAACAATTTTAGATGTAACGCATTCTTTACAACAACCCAATCAAACAATGGGGGTTACAGGTGGAAGACCAGAAATGATTGAAACCATTGCCAGAGCTGGCATTGTGAATAATGTAGATGGCTTATTTATTGAAACTCATTTCGACCCAGCAAATGCTAAAAGTGATGGTGCTAATATGCTGCATTTAAACAATTTAGAGCAATTATTATCGAATTTGGTGGCAATTCGCAAAACAATTAACCAGTTTAAAATTTAATTAAATGGTTTCTTCTTCATCATTTTCATTAAAAGGGTTTACAGCCATTCAAATTGGAATGTATTTTTTACTTGCAGCCTATCTGATAAAAAATATATTAGATGGTTTTTTGATTGATGACAATCCAATGGGAATGATGTCTGCACAAATTATTGAAATCACTATCATTTCAATTTTGATTTTTGTGTTTTTATTTTCATCATTAGCTTTGTTTTTTAGTGCAAAAAGACGTTCAAAAAAACTGGAATTATCACTTTGGAATCCTGTTTCGAAAAATAATTTATGGAGATATTTAGGAAGCTTTTTGATACTTTTTTTACTTCTCTACTTTTCAATGAATCAAGGTTTTATTGATTTACTTTCACCCATTTTTATGTTTTTTTATGCATTGATTTTGTTGTTAATAAATCAAAAATCGAATAAAAATTTACAAATTATTTCAGGAATTTGTGCATTATTGGCGATAACATGTTTTTTAATACCCAGTTATTGGTATGCTTCCATTTTTATAATTGGAATTGCACATATTACTTTTGGAATTGTTGTGAAAGGTTAGTCATTATTTCTAATTTTTCTCACTAAATCCTCTAAACCATTCAATTTTAATTCATAAACCAATGCCAATTGATTGCCTAATTTTCCTTTCGGAAAACCTTGGTTTTTAAACCAAACTATATAAAATTCAGGTAAATCAATCAAATACTGATTTTTATATTTCCCAAAAGGCATTTTAGCTTTGGCTAATTCTAGTAAAATATTTTGGTTCTGAAAATTATTCTCTTCCATCTACATAGTCTTGTAAATAAGAAAATCGCTCAGTTAACATTCCCTTTTCAGTAATTTTCGCACGGCTTAAAATTCCGTTTTTGTCTCCATCAAAAAAAGCTGGAATGACGTTTACAAGAAACATTTCACCAAAACCTTCGCTAGCATCTTTGGGCAATTCACAAGGTAAATTATCAACAGCCATAACTACAATGGCATTTTCATCACTAAAATCAACCTCTTTTTCAGTTATAGGATCATATCCATAAATAGGATTTTCAATAGTTGATGCACGGATAGTACTCGCAATTGGGCCATCAATATCACAAGAAATATCTGCTATAAATTGTATTTTGTTTTCAGGATCTTTCGCATTTTCTTTTGAAAATAGGATTGGAGATCCATCTCCAAAAAAATGTCCCGCAATAAAAAAATCAGTCACTTTTGCAAATCGAAAAAAGTCAGATTCATACGCTCTTGGATGGTTATAAAAATCATAATTATCCAAAAGTTGTCCATCTTTACGTTTATTATAATCCAAAACATCCACAAAACAAAAAACTGGTTTAGCAAAGTTTTGATGTAAATATTCTGCAACTGAAACTTTTTTGATGTTCATAGCATCCAACATTTCTTTGACTCCAAAAGCAACTTTGCCATTTCCAGTCAATAAAATTTTAATATTTGGAAGTGTTATTTTTTGCAATTCAGAAATTAATGATTGCTGATTAGGTAAGCTTTCTGCTTTGGGCAAATCAAAAGTTTTTTGTTTTAAACCAATCGCTCTAATTCCATTATAAGCACCTACAATTCCTGCATAACGCCCAAAACCAATCAATCGCGCACCATTTTCATTGACAATCGTTTCATGGTCATACAATTGAATATTTTTAGCTAAAATAGCTTTTAATAAATTGCGATTGTAAGGCTGTTTTTTGATGGTATGACTAAAGAAAAAATATTTTTTATTTGGTAATAACTCATCAAGAGGAACTTCCTTTACACCCAATAAAATTTGACAATCAGACAAATCATTTACGACTTCAAAACCTGCATTTTTATAATCTAAATCTGAAAAAACACGAATATCAGAACTTTCTATTTTGATTGAAACTGAAGGGAATTTTCTTTTCAATTCTTGGAGTTTTTCAGGAGAAAACACTACTCTTTTATCAGGCGGATTTTTGCGTTCTTTGAGAATTCCAATAATCATTTATTACATATTTATTTTTATTGAAAAAAAATCAATAAAATGAGACTAAATTTTGTTCGAAGATATTGGTTTTTTAAGAGATTCGCAATGGGTTTTTTTCATACTTTTGCAATCCTCTTTTTAATTGATTGAAAAGATTCTTTGACATTTTGGGGACGACTGGTTTTGACAGCAAGGCCAGTGAAATTGTAAGCATACCAAGGAATGAAATTATTCTTGTAAAACTTATTTCAAACCTATAAACGGCGAAGATAACTACGCTTTAGCTGCTTAATCCGAAATCAAGTAAGATTAGCCTCGGCTCACAAGGTGAGCAAGCTTTATGTCCACGAAAAGCCTTGGTTTGCGGCGTTTCATTTTTGGGCATCGTAAAAGTAAACATAGAAAACTTGGCGCTTTGACGAGTTTTCGAAACTAAAAAAGCTAAGTGAAAAGTAGGTTGTTTTTGACCAGATTTTCAACGAAAAAACAAACAAAAACTAAGTATGTAGAAAGCTTTTTAGCTGCTTGTTTGGACCCGAGTTCGATTCTCGGCGTCTCCACGATAAACCCTGAAATACATGTATTTCAGGGTTATATCTTTTTTAACAGAAACTTAAATATGCCTAAAATTAAAAAAAATGGGTATAGTGCAACAGCGCTTAAACTTGTTTTAATTGTAATTTCTTCTTTATACAAAGACCAATATTTTTTTTTTGAAATACCAAAATCTTCACAAAAAGCAATCATATTATCTATTTTTTTAAAAGGAATTTTTTCAAGGTACATTTTTAAATTCAATTCGTAATCACTTAAAATTTGATACTTTGTGGCAAATTGATATTTTTCAAATATCGTTTTTTGGTAAAAAATTGCCTGATGATGCATAGAATTTTTAATCCAAAGTAATCCTGAAAATGATGTTTCAAAATGCTGATGTTCATATCTAATATTTCCAAAAACTATTTTTATACTCGAAGAAAAATAAATAGAAACTCTCTCTAAAACTAAATTATTTTCCAAACAATCTCCAGAACCTAAAAAATAAAGCCATTCTGCTTTTGAAAGATAAATTCCTTTGTTCATTGCTTCATAAATTCCTGAATCTTTTTCTGATAAAAACTGAAAAGGAGGATTTAAATTTCGTAAATAACTTTGTGTTTCTTGTGAAGATCCTCCATCAATAACCCAAACTTCAAAATTTTTAAATGTTTGTTTATTAATACTTTCAATAGTTTTTCTCAATCCAGAAAGATTGTTTAAAACAGGAATGATTATGCTAATTTTTGGTTTGATACGGCTATTAATTAAAATAAAAATCTAATTTTTGTTGTTCAATTTCCCAACACAAAACTTCAGAGGCTTTTTGTTGATTTTGTCTCATTTCTGACAATTTTCTTTCATTATTAAATAACTCTTGAATGGCAGTTGCTATTGTTTCAGGCATATAATTTTCTATGACAATTCCAACTTTGTATTCATTAATAATATTTGAAATTTCAATTAAATTTCCAGCAATAATGGGTATTCCTGCATGAATATAATCGAATAATTTATTAGGTAAAGAATATTGGAAACTTAAACCTAAAGGTTCTTCTAAAACCATTCCTAAAGTTGCTTTTTTTGTATAATTCACCAATTTTTCTCTAGAAATTCTACCTAAGAAAAAAACCCGGTCTTGCATTTTTTTATCAATTACAAACTGTTTCAACTCATCTTCAACTTTGCCATAACCGATGATTATCAAATCTAAATTATCAAGATATTTCAGAGCTTCAATCATCGGTTTTATGCCTCTTCCTGGATTTAAAACTCCTTGGTATAAAATGGTTTTATGATTCGTTGGAAATGCAATATCCGCTGAGATATTTGGTTCATTTTTCAATGGAATATTCCTGATTACTCCCATATTATTTTGATATTTTTTATGGTAAAAATCAGCAATTGATTGACTTACGGTATAGGATTTTTTAATTCTTGGAAGAAAAAAATCTTCTAATTTTCGCCAAAAATTTTGCACAAATTTTCTTCCCTGTAATTCAGGTCCTTCAGAAAATAACTCATGACTGTCATAAACTAAGGGTGTTTTTTTAAGCTTACTAATAAAAAAACAAGCGGGCAATGTATCTAGATCATTCGCCAAAATACAATCGTATTTTTTAAAAAATAGATAGCAAAAAAGACGGATATTAAATTCTGCATAAAACATAAAATTGTGATTGAAAAAATGTTTTTTACGAATAGTCTTGTAATCTCTTTTTACAAAAATAGTATTGGGCAAAACTCTACCATAAATCTCAATTTGGTAATTTTTTTGAAGTAAATAAGAACAAACTTTGTGTACTCGATAATCTGTAGAGATATCATTTGTTACTACAACAAAGAGTTTTTTTTTCAAAAGTTGTTAGATTTTAAACTAATTAGCAAGCTGTTGCACCACCTCAAACACCTCTCCTGCCTCCACTTTCAAGGTTTTGTGTTTGTATTTTACAATCAATTGATAATCATGGGTTGCCATTAAAATAGTTTTGCCACTTTGATGAATTTTATTCAGTAATTCCATTACTTCCAAAGATGTTTTTGGATCTAAATTCCCTGTGGGTTCATCAGCTAAAATCAATTCTGGATCATTTAAAAGCGCTCTTGCAATGGCTACGCGTTGTTGTTCACCTCCCGAGAGTTCGTAAGCTTTTTTAGATGCTTTTGATTGCATTCCTACTTTTTCCAAAACTTCATCGATTTTTTTCTGGATATCCTCTTTATGTTTCCAACCTGTTGCTTTTAAAACAAACTCCAAATTGGCAAAAACAGTTCTATCAGTTAACAATTTGAAATCTTGGAAAACGATGCCGATTTTTCTTCTTAAATACGGAATGTTTTTATCTTTTAAATTTTCTAAATCAAACCCAACAACAGTTCCTGTTCCGCTCTGTAAAGGAATATCTGCATATAAAGTTTTCATCAAACTGCTTTTTCCACTGCCTGTTTTTCCAATCATGTAAAAGAAATCACCTTTATTGATGGTTAAATTTATGTTCGATAAAACGAGTGAATCTCCTTGATAAATATTCGCATTTTCTAGATGCAAAACAGCATTTTCCATAAAAAATAGTTAACACTACAAACTTATAAGTTTCTATTGATTTTACCTCAATAAATCATAACAATTCTTACATTTGATTTATTAAAATTTAAAATTTTATATTTATTCAAACAAAC
>Ga0102823_1000629_pt1 | contig 13505 bp, 10 predicted proteins | sample ColrivemetaGS743_FD_78459 | JGI IMG/M metagenome (GOLD analysis project Ga0102823, IMG submission 78459) | Estuarine microbial communities from the Columbia River estuary - Ebb tide non-ETM metaG S.743 | ecosystem: Environmental > Aquatic > Marine > Intertidal zone > Estuary | place: USA...
GAACTCAGAACACCATTAAATCAGGATGAGTGGGAGAACTATTATGACCTCCGCTATCGTGTATTAAGAGAACCACTCGGTAAGGAACGTGGCTCTGAACGCAATGATGGCGATTCTACAGGAGAGCATTTTGCATTATATGAGGATGGAATTCTGAAAGCAATTGCACGCCTAGACGATTGTGGTGTTGGAATTTCTCAAGTTAGATTTGTTGCTGTTGAAAGTGGTCAGCAGGGCAAAGGACTGGGGAAAAAGATTATGTTGGCAACCGAAATAAGAGCCAAAGAAAAAGGATCAACCAAAATGATCCTTCATGCAAGAGATTATGCTGTCGACTTCTATTTGAATCTGGGATACACAGTAATCGAACCGTCTTACAAACTATTCGATGTACTCCAGCATTTTTTAATCGAAAAAAAGCTGTAAGGCCTGCCTAACCTAAACTAAACAGCCTTACAGTCTGTATTATTTAATGATCTCTAGTTTCTCTGTTCTAGAAGTCACCCCGTCACTGATTGTAACGTAATAAATCCCAGGATAGATCTTTCTTGTATCAAAATGTGCTATTGTACTTCCCTGCGCAATAACTGTTTCCGCAATGATATTGCCTTGTTGATCAAACATAAATACTTTCTGATCTCTTTTATTAATTCCGGAAACCTGAACAGCAACCAGATCACTCGCTGGATTAGGAAAAACGGTCACGATCGCTTCATCCAAAATAGATTCTACTGAGGCACTTGCCGGGTCATAAGTCGTCACAGGCTCATTAATGCTAGTAACCTTTGACGCACTTACCACTCCATAATGAGTTGGACCAACTAAATATGGATATACTGAATTCCAGTTCGCATCAACCGTAGCAAAGTATGCGTACGTACCCTGTGGATATTCAGGAGTCACACAGAATCTACCATTGTGCTCATCAAGATAATCTTCTTGACCAGGGTGCGATACAAACTCATAATCTTCTTTAAAATACCCCAATGGATAAGTTGTACTTACTGCAGGACCATCTGCAACATCTGTCCCATCTGCCCAATGAGTTCTCACTGTTATGTTTCTGAGTTGATAACCTGATTTTATTCTGGCAATTCCTCCTGAACCATCGGCGTTAGCATGCCCGTAGGCACCGTATACAGGGAATCCATCGTAGGAAAAACCAATTAATGGAGAATGCTCCTGATCGTTGATCGTGTAAAGACCGTCTGCGACGTATAAGTCACAGATATCAGAAATAACAACCAGATCAAGATTAAAAGCAGATGGATTTTGGTGATGATGATAATTCCCCATCGCCGGATGTCCTTTTGAACAATCAAATCCGGGTTTTTCCGCTAATACAGCATCCCTGTTCCATGGCATGGTCGCGGTCGGTCCACCCGGACAAGGTGGATTTCCCGGTCCTCCACATAATGCTCCAGAACTGGTATCCCATGCTACCCCATCTCTATTGTCAAACATCGCAACTCCATTGATGAAGATTCCAATATTCCCCATCGTTGTTGCCGTGGGCGTACCCGTATTCTGCACGGGATTCAAAGGCATTTTAAATATTGCATTCTGATTCGTTGCCTGAGAAGGATTTCCGTCTAAGAATGGACCAGTAATATAACCCGGAACTCCTGTCGTGCTGATATATACCCAATTGGATGAATATTGAACGGTCTGCACGTTAGCTTCAACCGCGTCATTGATAGGCGTTGAATTTCCCGAAACGTAATGTCTCCCATTGATCCCTGTTGTATTGATCAACCATCCCGTTATTGCCGGACTCATTTGAGCACTTGCACCGAGAGTGATCAGGGAACAGATTATAAAAATTGATTTCTTCATTTAGCTTGATTTTGGTGTTTGACGTATAATATATGTTCATCCCTCATTTCTGATCAAAAAAATCTTTCGGGTAACCGTGCTCAGGAGCAAACATGAAATTTTTATCGGTTAACGTTAAGAGAAAAGCGACAAGGTCGACCTTTTCGTTGGTTGTGAAATGGATCCCTTTTTCAAGAATAGGATCTAAGGTGTTGGAAAAGTGGATCTTCCGATCGTAATGGTCTATTACTTCGGTTAGCTTTTTATATCTGCCATCATGCATATAGGGGAAGGTAAATTCTATGTTTCGCAAAGAAGGAACCTTGAACTTTAAGGAATCCATTCTGTTCTGGGTGACCTTCATTCTTCCGATGTCCTTTAATTGAGGATCCGATTCCAAACCATTATTTCGAAAAGAATAATCTGAAAAAAGTGGCTCCTTATGGCATTCGGAACAATTCTTACAAAATAATTCATACCCTCTTTTCTCTTGCTCGTCAAACTTATCCCTACCAGACATGACACGATCATATTTAGAATCGCAGCTCACTAGCGAGATCATGAACTGACCAAGCAATTTCAGTACTCTTTCGCCCGTAATAAGATCATCGCTGTATATTGATTTGAATACCCTTTTGTATCGATCATCCTTATTCAGCTTTTGCACGATCTCATTGATGGAACTTCCCATTTCATCAGGGTGATTGATAGGTGCCAAAGCCTGGGCATCAATGTGATGAATTGCACCGTCCCACATTAAATCTTTTTGCCAAGCCAGATTGAAAATGGCGGGAGAATTCCTTGTCCCGATGCGATCGTTGATCCCATGGCTCAATTGATGATCCACATGCGTGAACGCATTGTAAGGTGAGTGACAGCTTGCGCAGGAAATTGTGTTATCCGAAGACAATTGAGGGTCAAAGAATAATGCCCTTCCCAATTCAACTTTTTGTTCGTTTAATTGGTAATTGTTGCCATTGTATATTGGTTCAGGCCATGAGCTGGGAAATATCAATTCAATCGACTGATTGCTTCTGAATCCAACCAGAAGAAATATCAGTCCAAAGAATATGGCGACTAATCTCATCGTAGGAAAAATGAACCGGCAAGAATGTCTGCAAGTTCCATTGCTCTCTTTCCGGGTGACATTATTTTCTTGGCTTGATCGGTCGATAATGTTTGAAGAATACTGTTAAGATCCAACTCCAGACGACTGACATTTGAACTTCCTTCAAGCTGAATCCTGCGTTCACAATTGTATCCATTCAAAAACCCACCTATATGGAAACTGAATTCCTCTGCAATTCCATTTTCAAAGTGTATTCCTTCAAGTTTGAAATTAATGTAACCACTCTGCCATGACCAGTACATGCCATGAATCGGATCCAGAATTCCTCCTGAAATCCCATTCGCATTGGTCAAACTATCTACTCCAAGGGTAAATTGTACCTCATCTATTTGGCTTACAGGTGTCAACAAATAGTTCTGATCTTCCTCCAGATCAAACAAGAGTCCTGAGGATAGTTCAGATTCTCCTACAACAACATTGGTAAGGTAGAATTTTACGACATCTATTCGTATTGAGTCGTTTTGGAATAAAATTGTCTTACCCGGTTGAAGTTCAAGACGATCATACATCACTTTCACGGGAATTGAATCCTGCGCGCTTACTCGAAGTGCGACGAATAAAATCAATATGAATATTGTACGAATCACTTTTTACCTGGAGGCATTGGAGGCCTAAAAATTGTTCCCAGGTCCTTAGTGAGCTCATCGAACTTTGCAATTTGTTCCTTTTCGCATAATCCACGAATCGATTTGAAATGCTCAAAATGGGCTTCTTCGATCGTCCTTTGCTGTTTATTGATCAATGTGATTAATGAATCTTTCTCTAAAGGCTGATCCTGATCTAATTTTTGAAATAATTCATTTTTCAATCCCATAATTCGTTCGTCTGAAGACTTCAAGAACTTACGATGCCCTTTGATCAAATCATCATATTTTGCGATCTGATCAGCTGAAAAATCGAGTCGTTCGATAATAACTTCTTTCGGACTTGGAGGATGTCCAGGACGTTTCAATAAAAGAAATATCGTAATTGCATTGGAAATGATCAGAGCAACACTCAGGATCATTAAAAAACGTTGTTTAGTCATTGTAAATATCATTTGATTGGTAAAACTCATTCTGAACTGAGGCAGATGAATTCGTCTCTTTCGTCTGCTTTATAGCAGAAACCTGGAAAATGATCAGAAGAATAAAAGACAATCCAAAGGAGATCGCAAAGCCAGGTGTAAGTTTGTCATTGACCTGATTTTCAATCTTCGCTTTGATCCTGGTAAGCAGATAATCCGGTGCGTCCACCTTGTCTACTTTGGTCCACTGACTCAATAGTTCATCAATATTTGTTTCTTGTTTCATTGCTTTTAAGACGTTTTGTAGATTTTAATCCCTCGCTACTTCCAATTTTTCCATCAAATTCTTTTTGGCTCTTTGCACTAGCGACTCTACAGCTTTTCGTGTAATCCCCATGATTTCCGCAGCCTCTTCCTGAGACCTGTCTTCAAATTTTGTAAGAACAATGGCTGTCCTTTGGTTATCCGGAAGTGAATCGATTATTCCATATAGTTTAACTAGGCTTTCCTTATCTTCCATTTTTACTCCAGGATGATCAAAATGCACTGCGTAGTCAATAGTTTCCCCTTTCTCTCCGGTAAAGGATAAAATGGTCGCCCATCTCTTTTTCCTATTTCTGGATCGAATTTTATCAAGGGACTTATTTACTGTGATACGATAGATCCAAGTGGAAAATTTTGATTCACCTCTGAATTGTTCAGCCGTTTGATAAACGGATATAAAAACATCCTGAGTTACTTCTTTAGCATCCTCTTTATTTGCCAGATAACTTAATGCCAGATTAAAAACCTGGTCTTTATATTCATAGTATATATTTTCTATCTGCAAATTTGACGTGCTTCTCTTGGAGAGTGTAAATTACAACTCTGACGACGAAAACTAATCATTCCCTCGCACAAAAAAAGGCTATGCGATGCACAGCCCTGAATTGTGGAGAAGATCGGGCTCGAACCGACGACCTCTTGACTGCCAGTCAAGCGCTCTAGCCAACTGAGCTACATCCCCGTTTTAAATCAATTGATAAGCTGTAATTGCTCCAATGCTTTAATAGCCCACAACTGATGCGATTGCCTAAAGGTACTGATCGTTTTTTTACTTATCGAAACTTGACCTTTAAAAAGTAATTGATATTGCAAACTTTCCACGGCAATACGTTGATGCGATTCATTGAGATGTATAAAACTCATCGGACGAATCATTCCAACCGAAAGATCGTTATTGCTCCTTTTATTGGCAAAATAAAAGAACTGAAGCATTAGATCGGCAGTGCTTCTTATTTGATCCTTGATGTTAATATATTGATGCAAAAACATGCTCGAAAACAATTCATTTTTCAGCATCATCATTAAGCATCCTGATATGCTGGAAGCTTTTAGGCATCTTGCAATTAACCAGCTCCTTCCTTCAACTGAAAGTTTATAATAAATCAGCTCCAGTTCTTTGACAAAATGATTCATGTTCCTTTTCGATTGTAATTTATCTCTTGAGCGCATGATTTTATTTTCATAAAACCGAGAAATCAGATGCTCATTTTCAGTAGTTGGATCTTTCAATGATGAAAGCGCACTGAAGTTACCTGTTCTGTATATTTTTTGATTCTGCATATACAAGGTATTGAAGAGCTGATCTTCTGAAGTAAAATGTTCATTTTTTTCATGACGAAGCAGAGCTTTTGTATACATACCATTTAAATCATCTTCATCTACGAAATAATGAAAAAGCAATTGCCGTGTTAATTCTATCTCAATAATCCGAAATAAACTCTCTTGGTCATGAACAGATCTGATCAGCGAACCAAACCTCATTACATCAAGAATATTGGGGGGTTCTTTGATCTCTATCAGCTCACAAAACTCTTTCAAGGCTTCCCATTCTCGTCCAAGAATATAGAGCTCAATTTGTGCTAAGGGAAAGGAGTTTAGACTGTTTTCTTTAATTAAGCTGGGATTTTCCCATTTAGTTTTTCGCTTTAAGGACTCAGAAAATTCATAATAAGAAATAAATCCCAAACCTCTTAGAAGCGAATCAAGAGTTGATCTATAGGTTTTCCTTTCAGGAAGAATTTTTAAAATTCTTGCGATGGAATGACCTGATATCGAATAACCCATGCTCGAATACAAGGAAGATATCCGATGGCAATCGTTCACCGTTTTTGGCAATATGCCAAATGACGACATGATCAACCTTCTCAGCTCAGTTATTTCTATTGTCGAAATTCCTTTGGACATATTTAAAGATAATGAAAGTTCAATGTCAAACAACTACCATCCAGAAATAGAGTCCGAGACAAAATAAAAACAACATTACCATTCCAAAGATCAAGGACTTAAAAATAGTAGCTTTCAAATAACCGCTTTGAAGCCGAAGCGCATGTTTAAAGGTATTGATTGTTTCATCTGAATCAGCTCTAGTCAGAAATGTGACCGCTAACCAGGTAATCGTGGTGCAAATAGTTACAAAAAGCAGCTGAATGAAATATTCATTCACACTGAGCGCAGATTTCAGGTGATCAAAGAAGTACAATTTATTGAGGATCCAACTGTATAAAACCGTGTAAAAACCGGATGAAAGCATCGCGGATAATTGACTCCACGCATTCATTCGATACCAAAACCATCTCAAAATAAATACGGGAGCCACACCTGCACTGATACTAAAGAAAAAGGTAATTAATGAATATAAATCGTCATAATATAGCGTAACTAAGGCACTGATCAATGCGATCAATAGCATTGCTATTTTACCCGAAAAGAACTCCTTCTTACTGCTCAGGTCAGTTAAAACATAGGTTTGAAGCAGATCTTTTGTAATCAATCCTCCTCCCCAATTCAAGAATCCTTGAAAGGTGGAGAGAAAAGATCCTAAAATTCCGGCCAAAATTAGGACGAACAACCACTCCGGTGTTTCAGAGCGCAAATAATACAATATATAGAGCTCTTGATCTCCTTCGATACTGGGTTGATCAAGGCCATCAGACATAATTAAAATTCCGGCAATCAAAAGTGAAAACAAGCCGGACAAAAAAACATATAGTGCTGCCGCTTTCCATGCATTTTGAGGACTTTTTAAATGAATGAATCGCTGTGATTCGGTTCCTCCTCCATCAAAAAGTGAAACACTGATGCACTGAAGTACTAAAAAAAAATAAATTGCTCCATTCTCTGGAAAAGCAGAAGAAAAATCTCTATTGAGTTGATGATCCGTTTGGCATGCAAGATAAATGGCAGAGATCATGAGACCAATTAACACAATCGAGGCATTAAAAACATCAAACTTGAGATTGCTCTTGAGGCTATTTTTCCAGGTGAGTAAAAGCAACAATGCAACGAGTATGACCAACAACCAGGATTGTTTCATCTGAAAAACCGCATCGTTGATCTTTAAAATCATAATGAGCTGAAAGGAAATGAGGATCGGGATAATGATCATGCCAAGATAAGCAGCCCTGAAAACATGCAACACTTTCGCTGAAAACCCCGAAAATCTTAGGAGGATAAATTGATTATCTGTGATAAACTGCAGGCGAGACCATAGTGGGGCAAAAACAAAGGGAACCAATCCGGTAAACAAAATAAAGCTCCAGAATAGCCATAAACCCTGAATTCCATTTTCTATGAAAACACCAGAATATAATAACGCATTGTAAAATGAGGTATTGACCGCAAACAATGATACAGCGTTGATGACCCAATTGCTGTTGGACGAGAATAAATCTTGCTCTTTTCTCCTGTAAAGGAAAATGACAATCAAAAAATAAATCGTAAAACAAAGCACCAATGCCATAGATCAAAAATACTAGTTGAAATTGTTCGAATAACATTTTTAATTGAGCAGGATCGAACTTGCAAAAACTTGCAATGTTTTTTGAAATTGAAATAGATCTACAAGCTGTAAACTTGCACTGAAACTTTTTGGAGTGGCAGGAGATCAAAAAAAGAAGGAAGTGAAAAGGGAAGGAAAAATTTACTTTTTTGATCAATTGGGTGCATTGATAGAAATCATTGAGCTCGATGATATTAAAGAACACAACATCGCTCAAAGCACCAATTATGTGTGCATACTTGAAAAAGGAAAAGAACCCAGGCTGATCAATCTACGGATGCCATTGATTTTTTCATAAGTGATATTACCGATCACACTATTCACAAAGCCCCGTTTGGGGCTTTTTTTTATGGGTTCGTTTCTGACTTTTTTGATCATGCAAAAACTTGCTGTTTTTTTTGACAAAATAAATGTAAATTAGGCCCCATTTAAAAACTAACTTATGAAAAAGACCTTACTTTCTGCAATTACTTTGTTGTGTGCAGTGCACACTTCTTTCGCTGCCGACATTTATGTGAACAACTCAGGCCAGCCCGGCACCTGGTCAACTATTACACTGGCATTAGCTGCATCAGCGCCCAATGACAGAATCTTTGTTTCTCCATATGGGGCTTACACAGAGAATTTAACAATTTCTAAGAATTTAACCATTGCGTCTGCAGTTTCAGGAACTACCGTTAACGTAGTTGGAAATGTTACGATCGTTGGAATTGCGAATATGCAACTACAAATCATCGGTTTTGAGTTTAGTTCTACAATTACTGCACAAACAGGAAGTGCATCTTTGTCAGGCTATTCTGATATTTACATTGTTGGCTGTAAAGCTTCTGGTATTTCAGGCCAAGCTTTTAATCGAATGCATATTTTATATTGCCAAATGCCTTCAACTTCAATCACTTTTTTAGATGGTGATGTTAGAGGATCAACATTTTTGGATTTAACTGTAAATGATGGCCCGAACGCTGGAATTGGAGACACTACTTTTATTATTGGAAATTCATTCCGAAGATTAATTTGGGGTAATGATGATAATTACATGTTTGTAGCGAATAATTATATCTTCTATAATGCCAATTCCTATGCGATGTATTTTACAAAAACTCACTTCAACAGTTTAGTTACAAACACAATAAGAAATAACACAATTAGATCGATAGGTACTACCAATGCAAACACAGCTGTGAGATTTATTAATACGGCAGGTTTAAATTGGGGTAATGTTGTTTTTTACAATAATATTTTATCCAATTCTTTTGCGGCATGTGGATGCGGAGTTGTAATTGGTTCATGCCTGGTGACCGTTGCTGCAAATAAACCTGTTTTTTATTACAACAATCTTGAAAATTTCACTGATTTTTTTGGACAAAATATTGCTGGAAATGTAACTGGAGCTACTGGAACCGTAGATGCGTTGGGTAGAGCAACCGGAACTAACCAAATAGATCAAGGTTCTCCTTCGCTTGAATATTATGACATTGATTTAACAAGAAATGACATGGGAACATTTGGAGGGCCTTATTCTATAGATAATTATATGAATACGGCAGACGGTAAAGCCCGTGTCTACGATCTGAACATGCCTTTTGAGATCTGGTCAGGATCTACACCACAAGTGAAAGCAGAAGCTACTCATATCAAATAACCATTGAAATGAGAAGCACTTTGCGCAAAATACGCCTGGTATTTGCGCTGGTGATTTTTTCTGCCGTAACCTTTGGGCAAAGTCAGAAAACAATTCAAAGCGCAGAATACTTCTGGGATACAGATCCCGGAGAAGGCAACGGTATTGCCGCTGTAGCGCTGGACGGAAGCTTCAATGAGGTGTTGGAAACCGCCTATGAAGCAGCCCTGGCCTCACCACCGATTGGTGGCCTCCATCTGTTTAACATACGTGTTAAAGACATGGACGGAAACTGGGGTCCGGTCTATAAACGCACAGTAGCAACAGAAGACTCACCCAGAAACATTCGGATCACTCTTGCCGAATACTTCTGGGATACAGATCCGGGAGAAGGATCAGCAACTGTAATGGTGGCCTTTGACGGGGCTTTCGATGAGGCACTCGAAACTGCATTGAAAAACCCTTTAACAACTCCTGCCACGGGTGGTTTGCACCTTTTCAATGTGAGGGTAAAGGACGAAAATGGTTTCTGGGGTCCGGTGTTTAAACGCACCGTCGCTATCGAGGACGCACCGCGGAACATCAAGATCACGCTTGCTGAATATTTCTGGGATACAGACCCTGGAGAAGGATCAGCAACTGCAATGGTGGCTTTTGATGGAGCTTTCGATGAAGCACTCGAAACCGCATTGAAAAACCCATTAACAACGCCTGCAACAGGTGGTTTGCACCTCTTCAACATCCGTGTTAAAGATGAAAATGGAGATTGGGGGCCACTCTTTAAAAGAACTGTTGCCACAGAAGATACACCGCGCAACATCAAAATCACACTGGCTGAGTATTTCTGGGATACAGATCCGGGTGAAGGTTCGGGAACTGCAATGGTGGCTTTCGACGGAAACTTCAACGAAGCTCTTGAAACTGCTTTAGAGGCAGCTTTGGGTTCACCGGCTATCGGTGGATTGCACCTCTTCAACGTGCGTGTCAGAGATGAAAACGGCGATTGGGGGCCTGTTTATAAGCGAACTATCGCCACAGAAGATTCGCCAAGAGATATCAAGATCACAGTGGCAGAATATTTCTGGGATACAGATCCAGGAGAAGGATCTGGTACTGCAATGGTGGCTTTCGACGGAAACTTCAACGAAGCTCTTGAAACTGCTTTAGAAGCTGCATTAGCTTCTCCAGCCCTTGGTGGCTTGCATTTATTCAATGTGCGTGTTGCCGATGAGAATGGAGATTGGGGTCCGGTTTATAAACGAACGGTATCCACTGAAGATTCGCCGAGAGATATCAAGATCACCGCAGGAGAATACTTCTGGGGTACGACAGATCCGGGTGAAGGATCAGGAACAGCAATGGTGGCGTTTGACGGTAACTTTAATGAGTCACTTGAAACCGCTTTAACCAACTCGCTTTCTTCGCCGGGTGTAGGCCTTGCCCTATTCAACGTAAGGGTTGCCGATGAAAATGGAACCTGGGGACCACTGTTTAAAAGAACGGTGTACATTGAAATTCCTTCTGAATTCCTTGAAATTGCATCTGCAGCGAGTGAAAATACCATTTGTGCAGGCGAATCTGTTGAATTGACTGCCTCAGGAGGAGTTTCCTACACTTGGGCTCCGGGAGCAACGCTTTCAGCCACTTCAGGTGCAACGGTAACCGCAACACCAACCGTTACTACCACTTATACCGTAACGGGAACCGGCGCTTCAGGAACGACAGATACCGGCACTATTACGGTGATCGTAAATCCATCACCTACTGCCAGCATTTCAGGATTGAGCGCTAGCTATTGCATCAATGATGATGCGGTTGCCCTAACCGGAAACCCATCCGGAGGTACATTCAGTGGAAATGGAATGAGTGGAAACACATTTACACCAAGTTCTGCCGGTGTTGGGTCGCATACGATCTCTTACACCGTATCGAACGCACAAGGTTGTAGCGATACGGAAATCACTACTGCAAATGTGATCAATGCTCCATCTTCAAGCACGTTAACTGAATCAGCTTGTGGCTCATACACCTTGAATGGTACGACCTACACAAGTAGTGGTGTGTACACCCAGATTATCGAAAATACGGTGGGTTGTGATAGTACAATTACCTTGAATTTAACGGTGAATCCTTTCCCAACTCCAACAATTTCGGCATCCGGACCAACCACATTTTGTTCTGGTGGATCAGTTACACTGACCTCTTCATCAGCAACTGACAATGTATGGTCGAACGGTGCAACAACGCAATCCATTGTTGTTACGGCAGGAGGAAATTACACAGTAACGGTAACAGGTACTGGTGGTTGTTCAGTTACATCGGCTGCCACCGCAGTAACGGTGAATGCACTGCCATCTGCACCAATTGTTACTTCTAATGGTCCAACAACATTCTGTGCTGGAGGTTCTGTAACCTTAACTTCATCTTCATCCACAGGAAATGTATGGTCGAATGGTGCCACAACTCAATCGATTACTTTAAGTACATCGGGTACCTATTCTGTTACAGTCACCAATGCAAATGGATGCTCTTCAACTTCCACTGCAACAACTGTCACTGTGAATCCGGTGCCTGCTACACCTTCCATCTTCAACTCTGGACCAACAACATTCTGTTCCGGAGAATCTGTTACTTTGACATCGTCTATCGCAACAGGGAATGTGTGGTCAAATGGAGCTACAACTCAATCAGTCACTGTGAATGCAGCTGGAACTTACACTGTTTCGCAGACGAATGCGCAAGGTTGTACTGCGGTTTCTTCACCTGTTGTTGTAACGGTGAATGCAAATCCACCAACTCCGGTGATCAGCTTAAATGGACCTATTACATTCTGTGAAGGAAGCTCTGTTACTTTAACATCTTCAGCTTCATCAGGAAACCTGTGGACAACAGGAGCTACATCGAATAGTGTAACCATTTCATCCAATGCCACTGTTTCTGTAACTGTTTCGGATGCCAATGGATGTTCAAGTACTTCAAGTGATGTTAACATAGTGGTGAACAGTGCTCCAATTGTACCGTCTATTTTCACATCAGGACCTACTGAATTTTGTCAAGGTGGAAGTGTTACATTGACATCTTCATATGCAACTGGAAATAGTTGGTCAAACGGTGAAACTACACAGTCTATAGTTGTTTCCAATTCAGGCAATTACACGGTGAGCCAAACCAATGCTCAAGGTTGTACCAGCACATCTGCTGTTACGGCCGTGGTAGTGAACACAGCACCAAGTACGCCAACCATCTTTGCCAGTGGACCTGTTACATTCTGCTCAGGAGGATCGGTAACGCTTACTTCGTCTGCTTCGTCAGGCAACTTATGGTCAGACGGTAGCACGAGCCAGTCAATTGTTGTAACGAATTCCGGAAATTATAGTGTTACTGTTACCAATGTTGGTGGTTGTAGTTCTGTATCATCTACCGTAGCGGTAACCGTAAATTCAACTCCAGCAACTCCTGGCATTTTTGCGAGTGGTAGCACGACATTGTGTTCCGGAGAAACAGTAACCCTTACCTCGTCATCAACCTCAGGAAATGTTTGGTCGAACGGGGCTACAACGCAAAGCGTTACGGTTTCTGCCGGAGGATCATATACCGTTTCCAATAGTAATGGTTCGTGTACGGCAACTTCATCACCTACTATAGTAACTGTGAATGCATTGCCTCCTGCTCCATCTATTGCAGCTAGCGGCCCAACAAGCTTCTGTTCTGGAGGTAGTGTTACATTAACATCATCTTCATCAACCGGAAATGTATGGTCAAATGGAGCAACCTCACAATCAATAGTAGTGACTAATAGTGGATCTTATTCTGTTACAGTTACCAATGCTAACGGTTGTAGCAGCTCTTCTACGGCGACTGTTGTGAGTGTAACAAACGGTCCTGCAGTTCCTTCTGTATTCACTTCAGGGCCTACTACATTCTGTTCGGGAGGTTCGGTGACACTTACATCTTCTACAGCTACGGGTAACATCTGGTCGAATGGTGCTACAACTCAATCGATCGTGGTGAGCAACTCGGGATCCTACTTCGTTACGGTTTCTGATGGAAGCGGATGTACAAGTGTTTCAGCTACAACAGCGGTAACGGTGCAAACTGCTCCGGCTACACC
>Ga0102823_1000635_pt1 | contig 13422 bp, 12 predicted proteins | sample ColrivemetaGS743_FD_78459 | JGI IMG/M metagenome (GOLD analysis project Ga0102823, IMG submission 78459) | Estuarine microbial communities from the Columbia River estuary - Ebb tide non-ETM metaG S.743 | ecosystem: Environmental > Aquatic > Marine > Intertidal zone > Estuary | place: USA...
CATTTTTATGCGTTGGTGCCGGCGACGATCCGGTCACCAATGGTTTTGAAAAATTGTTTCTAGCAAAAGTACCAGGAACCAAGGGCCAGCCGCATGAAATGATTGGCGGCGGCCATTTTTTCCAGTGGACAAGGGCTGAAAAGCTATCTGAAATCCTAGCAAAGTTCATAAAAGCCAATGATTAACTTGAAACACGGGACAAAAAGCCTGACTATCGCCAACACTCAAAGGTAAATGATCAGGATACTTATGTTAAGAACAACCTTTGTATTTTTTACTTCAGCACTAATTGCTATGTTTTTTGTGGCCGCGCAAACATCGCTGTCTAATCTTTGGTGGTTGTCATCTGTCGATATGCCAATTACGGGTTTTATTATTATTTCCATGCTCTTGTGTGACTTAATTGGTATGAGTGTCGCAGGAGCTTTTCCAATTATCGCTGTGGTAGCTGCTGGCTTGGTAATCGCTTTTTTTGTAGCCCATATATTATCCAAATTTATTAGTACTGAGCGCAAGATTCTTTACGCTCTTGCTGGCGGAGCTGCGTTATTCGCGATTGTTGTGTTAATGCCCCTGGCTTTTTACAATCTGGATTTGATTGCCGGTGCACGAACTTCACTGGGCAAAGGAATTTTAATTATTGGCGGAATGATTGCCGGCTATTACTTTGGCGTGAAGTCAAAAAAGGTGGTTACTAATGAAGAGGCTTAAATCGGGTGTTTTATTAATAGCGTTGTTCCTATTCAGTGCGCTAATACACAGTAACGAGGTTGCCTATAAAACAGAGGTTATTGTTGAAGGGCTAGACAATCCCTGGAGTATCGCCTTTGTTTCAGAAAATCATTGGTTAGTCACTGAGCGCACTGGAGACTTGCGAACGGTTAAGGATGGGGTTTTGCAATCTGATCCTGTTGCTGGTGTGCCAGAGGTTCTTTTTGCTGGTCAAGGCGGCCTTTCTGAAGTCCTACTCCACCCAAACTTTAGTGAAAATCGCTTGGTATACTTATCGTTTTCTGAGTCAGATTCTGTAGAAACAAAGCTTAATCGCCTCACGGTAGTGCGAGGGCGTCTGGAAGAAAATAGCTTATTAGAAGTTAAGACAATTTTTAATTCCTATCCTTTGCGCAAAACGGCTGCCCACTACGGTGCGCGAATGAAATTCATGGCTGATGGGACTTTGCTAATCACCTCGGGAGATGGCTTTAATTATCGCGAAAAAGCCCAAGCCTTAGATAATCATTTTGGCAAAATTGTCCGTGTCAATGATGATGGGAGTATTCCCGCAAACAACCCGTTTCTAAAAACTCCCGGTGCTCTTCCGGAGATTTGGTCTTATGGGCACAGGAATCTTCAGGGGCTTGTAATCTCAGATGACGGCACGGTCTTTGAGCATGAGCATGGCCCTAAGGGTGGTGACGAATTAAACGTGGTGGAGCCTGGCAAGAATTATGGCTGGCCAGCAATTACTTACGGGGTTGATTACAGCGGAGCTATTATCTCACCCTTCACAGAACAACCGGGTATGGAGCAGCCAATTCAGCATTGGGTTCCTTCAATCGCGCCTTCGGGGATGACACTTTATCAAGGGGGCATGTTCCCAATGTGGGAAGGAGATTTGTTTATTTCTGCATTGGTCCCGGGAGATGTGCGACGCATAGAGTTAGACGGGAAAAAAGCCATTAAAGAAACAATTATGTTTAATGAATTTGGCAGAATCAGAGATGTTGCCTCTGCTCCTGACGGAAGCTTAATTCTTGCCACCGATGGAGCAAATGGACAGCTTATAAGAGTGAGCGCCGTTAAGTAATTTCTAAGAGCTGCGCAGTGATGAAAGCCCAGCCTGAAGTTGTTGGAGATGTTTGTGCAGCTTCGGTCCCTTCTTTTGAGCAACCCCAATAGCAAGCACGTCAATTACCGCTAGATGAGCAATTCTTGAAGATAGCGGGGTATAGATTTGAATATCCTCTTTTGCATCAACCTCTATAGCGATAGTTGCACTCTTGGCTATTGGCGAAGAGCTGGGGGCTAGGCCTATGACAATACCACCCGCGTTTTTTACCAGCTCCATAGAATCAAGTAGCGCTTGAGTTCTACCAGATTGTGATATGGCCACCACCACATCCCCAGTGTTTAGTGAGGTGGCGGACATATTCTGAAGGTGGGGGTCTGAATAGGCGGAAGAGCGAATTTGTAGGCGGAAAAATTTGTGTTGCGCATCAAACGCCACAGCCGCAGAGGCGCCAAAACCATAAAATTCCACTCGACCAGCACTGCAAATCGCAGCAACTGCGGCTTCTAGGTTATCGAGCACAAGACTGTCACGAACTTTAAGCAAGGCATCAACAGTAGAATCAAACACCTTGTGGGTATATTCCCGAGTAGAATCAGAATCGGTAACCGCGATTTGACCGTAACTGGGACTTGAAGCAAGTTGTTGTGCGAGTGCCAGTTTAAAGTCTTGGAAACCGGTACAGCCAACTGCGCGACAAAAGCGCACGACCGTGGGCTCACTCACATCAGCTTGGTCGGCGAGATCAACGATCCGCATGCGAATCACTTCAAGAGGATGCTTCAGCACAAAATCAGCAACCTTAAGTTCTGATTTACGTAAATGAACCAGCGTATCACTAATTGTTTGGGTGAGCTGTGCAGGTTTCATACTGACCCCCATTTTGAGTTATGTAAAAAATTTACAAGAATACGGCATTATTACTAGTTTTGTAGTAAAAAACAGGATTTTATCGATGATTTACACTATTTCTGAGTTTGATGGATAGATTTGCACCAAAATCCTACGAAAAAGCTAAAAAGAAGGAAATGAAATTCATCAATTCTTTTCGTTATATTGCTAGAATGCAGACCTATGGATGTAACTTCAATATTAACAAATCTCAATGCGGCACAAGAAGAAGCGGTGACTAGCGACAAAAAGCATCTGCTTGTTTTAGCGGGAGCTGGAAGCGGTAAAACCCGGGTGCTGGTGCATCGTATCGCCTGGAAAATACAGGTAGATAATATTTCTCCCTATGGCATTTTAGCGGTGACCTTTACGAATAAAGCGTCAAGAGAAATGCGCGAGCGGATCGACGAGCTCCTAGGAATGTCATTGCGTGGGATGTGGGTAGGTACGTTCCATGGATTAGCCCATCGGTTATTAAAAGCCCATTGGCGGGACGCAAAGCTCCCAGAAAACTTTCAAATTCTAGATTCTGATGATCAATTGCGCTTGGTAAAAAGAGTGATGCGCAGTATGGATCTAGACGAACAACGGTGGCCTCCTAAGCAGGCCCAGTGGTGGATCAACGGCCAAAAGGATGAGGGATTGCGAGCATCGCACCTACAAGAAGGCGGTGACCCCTACCTGGCAACTATGCTCCAGATTTATCGCGGCTATGAAGAGACTTGTGAGCGTCTTGGGGTTATCGATTTTGCCGAACTTCTACTCAGGGCGCTTGAGTTATGGAAGAACAATCCAGAGGTACTTGATCATTACCAACAACGTTTTCAACATATTCTAGTAGATGAATTTCAAGACACTAATGCTGTGCAATATGCCTGGCTACGGCTCTTGGCAGGGAAAGTTAGTGCAGTTACCGCAGTTGGGGATGATGATCAATCGATCTATGGCTGGCGTGGTGCGAAGGTAGAAAATATTCTTAGTTATGAGCGAGATTTCCCTAAAACACACACAGTTAAGTTAGAACAAAACTATCGGTCAACATCAAATATTTTATTGGCAGCTAACGCAGTTATTGCAAAAAATTCTGATCGCCTAGGCAAGAACTTGTGGACTGATTCTGGCGAGGGCGAGTCCATCGCGCTTTACTCCGCATTTAATGAGCACGATGAATCACGCTACATCGCAGACCGTTTGCAGAGTTGGGTTAATGATGGAAACCGCCGAGAAGACTCAGCTATTTTGTATCGCTCCAATGCTCAATCACGGGTATTAGAGGCGGCCCTTCTTCAAGCTGATATTCCGTATCGTATCTATGGTGGGCAGAGATTCTATGAAAGGCTAGAAATTAAAAACGCGTTGTCATATTTGCGACTCATGCTCAATTGTCATGACGATGTTGCTTTTGAGCGTGTGGTTAATGTGCCGCCAAGAGGGATTGGAGATCGAACCCTAGAATTAGTTAGGGAGTTGGCTAGAACCAACACAGTGTCTCTTTGGGCAGCTAGCAAAACTATGATTGAAGAAAAGCGGTTAGCAGCTAGGGCCTCTAATGCAGTGGCGGGGTTTTTACAGCTGATAAACGAAATGAGCGGACAACTTGATGAGCTGCCATTAGCTGAACAGGCGGAGAACGCAATTCAGCATAGCGGTCTGATCGAAATGCATCGACGAGAAAAGGGGGAGCGCGGGCAGGCCCGGGTAGAAAATCTTGAAGAGTTTATTGGGGCCTGTAATAACTTCGAGGCTGAGGACAAAGATTTACCAGTACTACCTCAGTTTCTTGATCAAGTGGCTCTAGATGCTGGAGACCGACAGGCAGATGAAGACCAAGATGCAGTCCAACTCATGACATTGCACAGCGCTAAAGGATTAGAGTTTCCCTTAGTATTTATTGCTGGAATGGAAGAAAACCTCTTCCCCCATAAAATGTCTCTGGATGAGCCTGGTCGTTTAGAAGAAGAGCGAAGATTAGCCTATGTAGGTATTACTCGTGCCATGGAGAAATTATATCTGACCTTCGCTGAGAGCCGCACCATTTACGGCAGCGAATCGTTTAATTCTGTTTCGCGGTTTGTCCGCGATATTCCCAAAGATGTCATCGAGGAAGTAAGATTACAAAATACAATTGCTCGGCCAACCAGTTATGCGGCTAGTTCAATCCGAAGTGATCAAGGGGACGACACAGGGTTTCAGCTGGGACAACAAGTTAACCACAATGTATATGGTGAAGGAGTGATTCTGAATTTTGAGGGCAATGGACCTCGGGCTAGAGTCCATGTAAGTTTCGAAGAGGTGGGCACAAAAATTTTAATTCTTGCCTCAGCTAATCTTGCCGCAGTTTAATGACACAGTAGGATCTAACCAGTATAAGAGGGAAAAGTGATGCGAATTATATTAGCCACCTTGATGGCTTTTTTATTAGTGAGCTGCGGAGAGACCGTTAATGAGACAACAACGCATAGTTCAACTGCTAATCAGGAGACTTTTGAGTGGAAGTTGGTAACCACCTGGCCTAAGAATTATCCAGGTTTAGGATTGGCTCCTGAGAACTTTGCTAAACAAGTCGAGGCGATGAGTGGAGGCCGCTTAAAGATAAAAGTATTTGGTGCGGGTCAGCTAGTGCCTGCTTTTGAGGTGTTTGATGCTGTTTCCCAGGGAACTGCACAGATGGGCCATGGGGCTTCTTATTACTGGACCGGAAAATCTAAGGCAACTGCATTCTTTACTTCGGTCCCCTTCGGCTTGAATGCGCAAGAAATGAATGGCTGGCTCCATTATGGCGGAGGTCTGGAGCTATGGAGAGAGCTCTATGACGAGTTCAATTTAATTCCATTTGCAGGCGGTAATACAGGCGTTCAAATGGCCGGCTGGTTTAATCGAGAGATTAATTCAATGGAGGATATCAAAGGGCTAAAAATGCGCATCCCCGGATTAGGAGGCGATGTGATTACCCGTGCGGGTGGTGTTTCGGTAACAATCTCAGGTGGTGAACTGTATACAGCAATGCAGACGGGAGTTATTGATGCTCTTGAGTGGGTGAGCCCTTATAACGACATTGCCTTGGGATTCCATCAGGTTGCCAAATACTACTATTACCCTGGGTGGCATGAGCCAGGCCCTACCCTTGAATTAATTGTTAACAAAGACGCCTATGCGATGTTACCAAAAGATTTACAGACTATAGTCGAGGTTGCAGCAAGGGCCGTTAACCAAGATATGCTGGATGAGTACACTGCGCGAAATAACGAAGCATTAGTCACCTTGGTTGAAACTCATGGGGTGCAATTGAGAAAGTTACCCGATGAAGTTGTTAGTGAACTTAGAGGAATCTCCGCAGAGATGCTTGAAGAATTGGCCGATGATTCAGACATTGCTCGACGAATTGCTGAGTCGGTCAAAGCATTTCAGCGGCAGGCAACGGCATATCATGCTATTTCTGAAGAAGCTTATTACGAAGCCCGCAAAGAATAACTTACCAAAAACGATGTCAGCGGCTAATGAAGGCCGCTGATTAGTTTCTCCAAAAAGTAGGAGTGAATAAAACCAAAAGTGTAAAGATCTCTAACCGTCCGAGTAACATTCCCCAGCACAATACGCTTTTCGCGAACGTTCCAATATCCGCATAATTTGTGGCCACCGCACCAAGACCAGGGCCCAAATTATTGAGAGCGGCGGCTGTGGCTGACCAAGCAGTAACATAGTCAAGACCTGCGGCCAAAAGAAGTAAAACCATTAAATAAAAAACACCCAAATAAACACCAAAAAAGGCCCATATAGCATCAGTGACTCGTTCGGGTATCCTACGATTTCGGATTTTGATGGGGAGCAGCGCATTTGGGTGGACGAGGCGATAAACTTCTCTAATTCCTTGTTGAGCCATGATTAGCATTCTGCCTATTTTAATACCACCGCCAGTAGATCCCGCACAGGCTCCAAAAAATGACAAAAATATTAAAAAGAACGGGAGGAACGATGGCCACGAATTAAAGTCAGTGGTGGTGAACCCAGTGGTAGTCAATATTGATACAAGCTGAAAAACGCCGAGACTGATACTGTCTTCCAGACCGTAGGTACCACTAAAATAAAGGTATAAACAGGTTACGGCTGCTCCAAATAAGAGTAAGTATCCATACATTCTGGCTTCTGGATCTGTCCAATAAAAGCTCAGACTTCGGTTGTTCCAAACGAGGTAATGCAGGGCAAAATTAAGGCCTGAAATAACCATGAAAAACGCACATATCGCCATGATCATGTCGCTATCAAAAAAACCAATGCTAGCGTCATGAGTAGAAAAGCCACCGATTGCAACCGTAGAAAAACTATGGCCAATGGCGTCAAATCCGCTCATTCCGGCAGCCCAGTAGGCTAAAGCACAAACGGCGGTTAGGGTTAGATATATTTTAAATAACACATTGGCTGTTTCTGCAATTCGTGGGGTTAGTTTGGAGTCCTTGACCGGCCCGGGAGTTTCTGCGCGATAAATTTGCATGCCACCAATTCCAAGCATTGGTAAGATTGCCACAGCTATGACGACAATTCCTATGCCCCCCAGCCATTGTAGCTGTTGGCGATAATAAAGAATTGATTTTGGAAGATCGTCAAGGCCAGACAGTACGGTAGCGCCCGTTGTTGTGAGCCCTGACACTGATTCAAAAAGTGCATCAATAAAAGCTAAATTAGTTGCTTCAGATAACATTAACGGCAAGGATCCAAAACCGCTAAGCACCAGCCAGAAAAACACTGTGACAACGAAGCCGTCACGAGTTCTCAACTCGCCTTGATGGCTCTTCGTGGGCAGCCAAAAAGTTAACCCAACCAAAAGAGTGATAGCAAAGGCGAGTACAAACATCGACGAGGTATTTTCTTCGTAGATTGAGGACACAATAATGGGGGATAACATGGTCAAGCTGAAAATCATTAACAGCATGCCCAAAACTCTCGCGATAACAGCAATGTGCATAGAGATGGCTACCCTAGAAAAAAGTGAACCCTACCGCAAAGAGCTTCTCCACGGCCTTGGTATTTTCTTTATCAACCACGAATACAATTACATGGTCATTATTCTCAATCACGGTATCATGATGCGCGATAATTACCTCACCATCGCGTACTAGCGCGGCTAGGGTTGAGCCGGGGGGTGACTTAATATCGCCAATAGCCCGACCTACAACTTTCGATGACTTAGCATCTCCGTGCACAATAAATTCTAACGCTTCTGCAGCGCCTCTTCTTAGAGAATGCACGCTTACTGTATCTCCCTGCCTTACATGGGTTAACAAAGAGCTTGTGGTGACCTGTTGTGGTGAGATTGCAATATCAATTTCCCCACCTTGCATGAGATCGGCATAAACAGGATTACTGATCAGAGTCATGACTTTTTTGGCCCCAAGACGTTTGGCTAGCAGCGAGGCCATGATGTTAACTTCGTCATCATTGGTAAGCGCGAGGAATACATCAGTTTTATCAATATTTTCATCAAGCAACAGCTCTTGATCAGTGGCTGAGCCGTTAAGTACAACCGCATGATCAAGCTTTTCAGAGAGAAAAGCAGCGCGTTCAGGAGAAAACTCAATAATTTTAATATTATAATTGTCTTCTAAGGCTTTACTTAATCGAAACCCAATATTACCGCCTCCAGCAATCACTAGACGATGATAGGGTTTCTCCAGCCGGCGCAGCTCGCTCATGACTTTACGTATATTTTTCTTGGCGGCAATAAAGAAAACTTCATCTCCATCTTCAATGACAGTATCGCCTACAGGGAAAATAGCGCCTTCCTTTCGATAAATAGCAGCCACCCTTGCGTCGGCTTTGGGCATATGCTCTTTTAATGTGCGCAATTCTTGGCCAACTAGAGGGCTGTCTTTAACTGCACGTAAGCCTACTAGTTGAATCACGCCATCGGCAAAATCCAGGACTTGCAATGCTCCCGGCTGCTCGATTAGCTTGCGAACATAGTCTGTGACAGCTTGCTCAGGAGCAATCATCACATCAACAGGCATATTTTTAGCATTAAAAAGCACGTTCTTATATTTTGGGTTTGTGTAACTGTATGCTCTAACGCGTGCAATTTTGGTGGGAGTATGAAATAGCGAGTATGCAACTTGGCAGGCAATAATGTTTGCTTCATCGCTGCTGGTAACAGCGATGAGCATATCAGCATCTTCAATACCCGCCTTCACTAATACATCAGGGTAACAACCGGTTCCAACCACAGTGCGAATATCAAGCCGGTCTTGCAGAGAGCGCAAAGCATACTCGTTAATGTCAATTAGGGTAATGTCGTTATACTCGCGCGCCAAGTTTTCTGCCAGAGTTCCACCAACTTGACCTGCACCTACTATTATTATTTTCATTACCTTCCCGCTTTATTGTCAGCGTTTAAATCCGACGGCGACGTTTTACGAAGCTTTGCATAGTAAAACCCATCGTGACCATCAGCGACTGGAAATAATTGTCGACCGCAAACAGTGGCCACACCCCAAGGTTCATTAATAGTCATTATTTCTACATCAGTTCGTGACTGGGCAAAAGCCTTGACCACCAGATCATTCTCCTCAGGCAGTACTGAACAGGTTGCATAGACTAAAATACCCTCATTTCCGAGAGTTTGCCAGAGACTTTCAATCAACCGCAGCTGAATTTTTGCTAGCTTATCAATATCTGCCGGTTTACGCAGTATTTTGATATCTGGGTGCCGCCTTATAACGCCCGTTGCTGAGCAAGGAGCGTCTAATAAAATTCTGTCAAAGAAGGTTTTATCCCACCAAGCATCCAACGCTGAAACATCAGCTGTAACAAGATTGGCCTGCAGATTAAGTCGGCATAAATTTTCTTCAACCCGATTAAGGCGCCTAGGTTCGGAGTCAACGGCCACAAGGGACTGCAGATTGAGTTCGCTTTCAAGGATATGACAGGTTTTACCGCCGGGCGCACAACAGGCATCTAAAACAATTTGCCCTGAAGACAGCTCAAGCAGTGAGCAAGCGAGTTGTGCGGCCTCGTCTTGCACGCTTGAATCACCCTGAACAAAGCCTGGAAGTTTAGCCACGTCAATCGCCTCATCTAGGACGATGCCAACATCACTATATGGCGTTTTCTTGGCACCAATGTTCGTGTTTTGAAGTTTTGCTAAATACTCATCTCTCGAATTTCTCCGGGCATTTACTCTGAGTGTCATAGGTGCGCGAAGATTATTTGCTGAGACTATATCAGCAGCCACAGCGGGTGACCAAGCGAGCTCGAATTTCTTGAGGAGCCACTTCGGATGAGCGGCAAGAAAAACAGGTTGGTCAGCATAGCTCTCCATCAAGCGTGGCATTTCTCTCTGAAAGTTTCTGAGTACGGCATTAACCAAACCTTTTGCCCAGGGACGGCTAAGCCCCTTTGTCGCGGTAACGGTTTCGTTGACAACGGCATGGTCAGATATCCTCATGTGCATTAACTGATAGATACCGCAGGCAATCAAAGTATGAATTTCTAGATCTTTTTCCCGGAGAGGCTTTTTGATAAGCTGTTTGAGTAATAGCGATATTTGCGGATACCAACGCAAACAACCAAAGCTTATTTCCTTTAATAACGGACGATCCTTTTCCTCTACCCTTTCTGAATAGGCAGGGAGCAAAGTAGATAACGATTGTCCTCGGCAAACATTGGCGACAACTTCTGCAGCAGCGACACGGACATTGAGACGCTTTTTGCTCATCAGATCATGTTCCCAGTCGGGTCCCAGGAGAAAAAATGGAGGCCCGAGATTTTAGCACCTCCGCTACACACATCTTTGACTTGCCGGCCAATTGTATTGTCGAGATCAGCAAGGCTCCGTTTCCACACTTAACTAATAAACCATCGTCATCTGCTGACAAAATTTCTCCCGGCACGCCGGGATAGTCTCGAGAGACCGCAGACGCCAACCATATTTTTATTCGCTGACCGTTGACCAAAGAATAGGCTGCAGGGAATGGGTTGAAGGCTCGGATACGACGCTCAATCTCGGTTACTGAAGCTGACCAGTCAATTAAAGATTCATGCTTAGCTATTTTATCAGCGTAGCTACTTTGAGTAGAATCCTGCGCTATGCCCACTGCAGTTCCAGAGCGCATTTTCTCTAGAGTATTTATGAGGGCCTGAGCGCCAAGAACAGCTAACTTAGGGTATAGAGAAGCGCTAGTTTCTTTGTCATCGATAGTACATCGGGAGATTGTCAACATTGGCCCTGTGTCTAAACCCACGTCCATTTGCATCACTGTCACTCCGGATTCCCTGTCTCCTGCTTCGATGGCTCTTTGAATTGGGGCAGCACCGCGCCATTTTGGTAAAATTGATCCATGAACATTAATGCATCCAAGTCTCGGGATATCTAGAACAGCTCGGGGAAGAATTAATCCATAGGCGACAACGATTAACACGTCCGCTTCGAGACGAGCAATGGTTTCCTGCGTCTTTATATCGGTAAGTGATGCGGGCTGCTCTAGCTGAATGTCATTAGCTAATGCAAGTTTTTTGACAGGACTCTGGGTAATTTTCTTTCCACGTCCAGCGGGGCGATCTGGCTGAGTGTATATGGCAACGAGCTGGTAGCGATCATCATCTAGGATAGCTTGTAGGTGCGTGGCTGCAAAATCTGGCGTTCCAGCAAAAATAACCCTCACGGTTGTTCCATCCTATGCTAATTTCTTTTTCATTTTTTTACGAATTATCTGACGCTTTAATGGGGAGAGGTAGTCGACGAAAAGCTTACCTTCCAAATGATCAATTTCATGTTGTATACAAATGGCCAGCAAACCGGATGCTTTTTCTTTAAATGGCCTCCCCTCGCGATCTAGCGCTGAGATCATCACGTTGGACGGGCGGGCGACAGTTTCATAAAACCCAGGAACTGACAAACAGCCTTCGTCGTAGGGTTCTGTTGTATCATTAAGAACTTCAATCTCAGGATTAATAAAGACGCGCGGTTGCGAGCCGTCTTCCATAAGATCCATTACGATGACTCTTTGATGCACATCGACCTGAGATGCTGCTAATCCGATGCCATGAGAATCAATCATAGTTTCAAACATATCATCCACAAGCCGCTTTATATCACCATCAACGGTAACCACCGGCTTGGCTTTTTTTCGTAGCCGTGGGTCTGGATATTCAAGAATTGGAAGTATTGCCATAACAGATAAATTTTACTAGCGATTAAAAATAGTGAGCCAAAAGAGCGCCAAAAATGTTACTTACTTGACGAACTTTCCATTAGCTTAGTATACACGATCATAAGCGTGAAAAAGTATCAGCTAACCATAGGTTCAGTTCTCGTCGGGCCAAATGGTCCTTTGATAAACTTAGCAAAGACGCAATTTATGAGACGGTAGTCACAAATTGGCGCAACAAGAGGCCGAAACTGTGAATTTTTCTTAAAAGGTACGCTCGAGGGGGTTTTGGTGGTAGAGGCTGCGATAAAGAGCGGTTCTCTTATAACGGCGAGAACTGCTTTGGAACAAAATCGTGAAGTATTTGCAATCCCAGGATCTATTCATAGCCCTCAGAGCAAAGGGTGCCATTTGTTGATAAAACAGGGAGCTCATTTGGTGGAAACGGCAGATGAAGTTATTGCTGAATTGGGTGGAGCACTAGGAAGATTTGATGAAGCAATAGTCAAGCAGCAGACGAAAGATCCAAAATTGGGTCTTGATAAAATTCAGACAGAATTACTGGAAATTTTGAGTTTTGATCCTGTTCCTTTGGATACTTTAGTTGAAGTTAGTAAATGGCCTATTGGAAAATTAGCGCCAGTTCTCGTATCGTTGGAGTTAAGTGGCTGTATAGCAAATGATAATGGCTTCTATCAGCGCCTGATCTGATCCTACAATATTCAGCTGTTAGGGGAAGTTATTCCGCATAAAAGGCTTATATAATCGCCTATAGAGGCTTGCAGAAGGACTGGGGTTGCGGTAGTCTGCCGAATTATTGATAAAGGTGACCAAAACATGTCCAAACCCTTCGTTTCTATTTTAATGGGCTCTGATTCCGACTTGCCAGTTATGGAGGCAAGTTTTGATATTCTTAGGAAATTTGATATCCCTTTTGAGGTTAAAGTGACTTCGGCACATCGCACCCCAGAGGCCACGCATAATTTTGTTACTGATGCAGATGCCCGAGGGTGTGCTGCGTTTATTTGTGCTGCAGGAATGGCCGCGCATCTTGCCGGCGCAGTTTCAGCAACTACACTAAAGCCTGTAATCGGCGTGCCGATTAATGGCTCACTCGATGGCCTGGATGCGTTATTGTCAACGGTTCAAATGCCCGGTGGTATTCCGGTAGCTACCGTAGCTATTGGCAAAGCTGGTGCCAAGAATGCGGCTTACCTAGCAGCTCAAATTATAGGGGTGTCTGACCCTGAGATGCATCAAAAGCTAATTGCTGAGCGTGCTGCTAATGCAGCAGCGATTATTGCTAAAGATGCTGCGCTGCAGGAAAAGCTGAAAAATAGCTGACCGGCTTGTGACTTCTTGGAGTGGTCACGCTGAGATCTTAGGTGCTGCAGAAGTGCTCCGAGCTGGGGGCATAGGCGCCTATCCCACAGAGGCTGTGTGGGGGCTGGGGTGTGATCCCTACTCCGAATCCGCAACGAATAGAATTCTATTATTAAAGGAACGCTCTGTTGATAAGGGGCTGATTCTTATTGGTAGCAATGCCGCTCAATTCGCTTCTATGATAGACGGCCTTGAGGAGTCGGCCATAAAACTGTTTGGCAC
>Ga0102823_1000649_pt1 | contig 13210 bp, 8 predicted proteins | sample ColrivemetaGS743_FD_78459 | JGI IMG/M metagenome (GOLD analysis project Ga0102823, IMG submission 78459) | Estuarine microbial communities from the Columbia River estuary - Ebb tide non-ETM metaG S.743 | ecosystem: Environmental > Aquatic > Marine > Intertidal zone > Estuary | place: USA...
ATACGAAGGTGGCGCAGATTATCGAGGAGATGATACTGCTGTCGGTTTTTAATAGTTTTATTTCTATAAACCATTCTTATTTAATATTTTAGCCAACAATAAACCCAAAACTAAATCCCATTTCATGGCGGTTAAACCTAAAAAAATAGCAAAAGTAATAGCTGGAGTCATCATTTTTTTGACACTACCAACCCTCATACTTTTTGGTTTTTTATATCTTAAATATAATGAGAATATTCCAACTGGCGTGCAAGGAGAACAAGCTGATGCCTTAGCCTACAAAATGCTAGATGCTTTAGCTTACGAAGCTTATAATACTACCAATTATATAGAGTGGACTTTCAAAAAAAGACACCATTACGAATGGGATAGAGTAAACAACACCTGCAATGTCTTTTGGAAAGCAAACAAAGTGGTCCTTGATTTAAACGATCATTCGAAAAGCAAAGCTTACATTCATAGTTTCAAGAATGAAAGTGAGATAGCTCAAGAACTTATCGAGAAAGCTATTACATATTTTAATAACGATTCCTTTTGGTTGGTAGCACCTTATAAAGTATTTGATAAAGATGTAGAACGCAGACTCGTAAAAACTAATAACAACAAAAATGCCCTACTGGTAACTTACACATCAGGTGGTTCAACTCCTGGCGATTCCTATTTATGGATTCTAGACGATAATGGTAAACCAACAGCCTATAAAATGTGGACATCCATATTACCTATTGATGGTTTAGAAGCCTCCTGGAGCGACTGGACAATCACTGAAAGTGGTGCGCAATTGCCAACATTTCATAAACTTTTATTTTTAGGTTTAGAGATTGATGGTGTAAAGGGAACGAAGTAAGTTTAAACTGTTCAATTGGCAGGAGGTGGTCACAACTCCTTAATCAATCACCTATTTTAATTTCACATGGCGCCTGACTATGCTTTACAAGTACTCGATCGTGACTCAATTTGGACTTTCCGCTACCATCCCTTCGTAAGTAATCTACTATTTTTGAATTTATCGTTTATAGCTTATAACCTTCCGCTTTAGTTTCTTTGTTAAAGAAAAAATCAAATAAAACTTAGGTAGAATTTAACAAAACAACAAGACAAACCCATTTCATTTTTAAGCTCAAAAAACGTAACTTCGCAACTTTGCGATTTTATGAGCCAATTCACAGATTTTATTGAAGTAAAAGGAGCCCGAGTGCACAATCTTAAAAACATTGATGTATCCATCCCCCGCGAAAAACTGGTAGTTATAACAGGCTTGTCAGGCAGTGGAAAATCCTCATTGGCTTTCGATACCATTTATGCAGAAGGACAGCGCAGATATATTGAAACATTCTCGGCTTATGCCAGACAATTCCTTGGTGGATTAGAACGTCCTGATGTTGATAAAATTGATGGGCTCTCCCCTGTAATTGCTATCGAGCAAAAAACAACTAGCAAATCCCCGCGATCAACCGTAGGAACCATTACCGAGATTTACGACTTCTTACGTTTATTATTTGCAAGAGCTAGTGATGCTTATAGTTATAATACAGGTGCCAAAATGATTAGCTATAGTGACGAGCAAATTAAAGCACTCATCATTAAAGATTTTAACGGGAAACGTATTAATGTACTTTCACCAGTAATACGTTCAAGAAAAGGACACTATCGTGAGTTATTTGAACAAATAGCTAAACAAGGTTTTGTAAAAGTAAGAACCGATGGTGAGATTCGAGATATTGTAAAAGGCATGAAATTAGACCGTTACAAAACTCATGATGTAGAAATTGTTATTGATAGATTAGTTATAAATGATACTATTGATAATGATAAGCGCCTTACCGAAACTATCAACACCGCTATGTATCATGGAGAAGATGTTCTTTTAGTTATCGATCAAGACACCAACGAAACGCGCTATTTCAGTAGAAGTTTAATGTGCCCAACTTCTGGTATTTCCTATCCAAATCCAGAACCAAATAATTTTTCATTCAATTCACCAAAAGGTGCTTGTTCTAATTGTAACGGTATAGGAACACTTTATCAAATAAATGAAAGCAAAATTATTCCGGACGATTCGTTATCCATTAAAGCTGGAGCTTTAACGCCTCATGGACCACAAAAAAATAGTTGGATTTTTAAACAATTTGAAACCATTGCACAACGCTTCAATTTCAAGTTAACGGATGCTTATAAAGATATTCCAGAAGAGGCAAAACAAATTATTCTTTATGGTGGCAATGATAAATTTTCAGTTGAAAGTAAAACTTTGGGAGTTACCCGAGATTATAAAATAGACTTTGAAGGTGTTGCCAATTTTATCGAAAATCAATATAATACGGCTGAATCAAGATCTTTAAAACGATGGGCCAAAGATTATATGGACAAAGTTGAATGTCCTGTTTGCCAAGGATCCCGTCTAAAAAAGGAATCTCTTTATTTCAAAATAAATAATAAAAACATAGCAGAACTTGCTAATACAGATATTGTTGATCTTGCTGATTGGTTCGATAATTTAAACGATCACCTTTCAGAAAAACAATTAAAAATTGCTGAAGAAGTTGTTAAAGAAATCAAATCTAGACTCCAATTTTTATTGGACGTTGGACTAGATTATTTAGCACTAAATAGAAGTTCAAAATCATTATCTGGTGGTGAAGCACAACGTATTCGCTTAGCCACACAAATTGGCTCACAGTTAGTTGGCGTACTATATATATTAGACGAACCTAGTATTGGGCTACATCAAAGGGATAATGAAAAACTAATTAATTCATTAATATCCCTTCGAGATATAGGTAATTCAGTAATCGTAGTGGAGCACGATAAAGATATGATTGAACGTGCTGATTATGTTATTGATATTGGTCCGAAAGCAGGAAAACATGGTGGGGAAATCATTAGTATTGGTAATCCTGATGAACTAAAATCACACAACACACTTACCGCAGATTACTTAAACGGCACTAAAACAATTGAAGTTCCGACAAAACGCAGAAAAGGAAACGGAAAGTTTTTAGAACTTAAAGGTTGTACAGGAAACAATTTAAAAAATGTGTCCGTTAAATTACCATTAGCAAAAATGATTGGAGTTACAGGTGTTTCAGGAAGTGGAAAATCTACGCTAATTAACGAAACGCTATACCCTATTTTAAATGCGTATTATTTTAATGGTGTTAAAAGACCAATGCCTTATAAAAGCATTAAAGGTTTAGAGCACATTGATAAAGTTATTGACATTAACCAATCTCCAATAGGAAGAACACCGCGAAGTAACCCTGCTACATATACTGGCACGTTTAGTGAAATCAGAGCCTTATTTGCTAAAATACCTGAAGCCATGATTCGTGGTTATAAGGCAGGTAGATTTAGTTTTAATGTAAAAGGCGGCCGTTGTGAAACTTGCAAAGGTGGTGGCTTACGTGTTATTGAAATGAATTTTCTTCCTGATGTTTATGTAGAATGTGAAACCTGCCAAGGAAAACGTTTTAACCGTGAAACTTTGGAAATTCGTTACAAAGGTAAAAATATTAGTGATGTTTTGAATATGACAATGAATGAAGGTGTCGAGTTCTTTGAGCATATTCCTAAAATTCACAAAAAACTAGAAACCATTAAAGATGTTGGTCTAGGATATATTACACTAGGGCAGCAAAGCACTACCCTTTCAGGAGGAGAGGCGCAGCGTATAAAATTAGCTACCGAACTTTCAAAACGAGACACTGGAAATACCTTTTACATTCTAGACGAACCAACTACAGGACTGCATTTTGAAGATATTCGTGTCCTCATGATTGTGCTAAATAAGTTGGCCGACAAGGGTAATACAGTACTTATTATTGAACATAATTTAGATGTTATCAAAACGGTTGACCATATTATTGATATTGGTTACGAAGGTGGCAAAGGTGGCGGACAAATAATAGTTGAAGGACCTCCGGAGGCCATTATAAAACACAAAAAAAGCTACACTGCAAAATTCCTTAAAAAAGAACTAAATTAGCTCGCATTGCTAGACGCAATTATATTTAAAAAAGAAATTAAAGATTATTTAAAATAATAATTATGAGAAAAGAACAACACCACAAGGGTTGGAATGAAATAAAAACAAACGATTCTTGGGCCATTTTTAAAATTATGGGCGAGTTTGTTAATGGTTTTGAAAAGATGAGTAAAATAGGCCCTTGCGTTTCTATTTTTGGTTCAGCAAGAACAAAACCAGACAATAAATATTATAAACTATCAGAGAATATCGCAAAAAGTATTGTTGACGCTGGTTATGGTGTAATTACTGGTGGTGGGCCAGGAATTATGGAAGCTGGAAATAAAGGCGCACATTTAGCCGGAGGAACCTCCGTTGGTTTAAATATTGATTTACCTTTTGAACAGCACGACAATCCTTACATTGACAACGATAAAAGCTTAGATTTTGATTACTTTTTTGTTAGAAAAGTAATGTTTGTTAAATATTCTCAAGGATTTGTGGTTATGCCTGGTGGTTTTGGAACTTTAGATGAACTTTTTGAAGCGATAACCCTTATTCAAACTCATAAAATTGGTAAGTTCCCTATAATATTAGTTGGAACAGATTTCTGGGAAGGACTAATGGAATGGGTGAAAAAGACACTTTTAGATAGTTTTGGAAATATAAGTCCGAAAGATTTAGATCTTATCCATTTGGTTGATACCGAGGAAGAAGTCATTGCTATACTTGATTCCTTTTATAAAAACTCTGAATTAAGCCCAAATTTTTAAGGCTTTAACTTTTTTATTCTGGACATAATTATGTTTGTATAATTACTCTAGAATCAAATTACAAGCCATCATATATTTGTTATATTACAACGCCTTAAATGAAATCATTAACCGTTAATGCTATTGAAAATTGAGAATTCGCTTTCTTTACTGTCTTATTTTCTTCGCAATCTGCTTCTCAACCTTTGGTCAGAATAAAATCGATCTAAAGGCTGCTTTTGATATAGAAAATAGGGAAATAAAAATCTCTCAAACCATCCAATTTCAAAACACGACGGATGCAGTTTTACATACCATTTATTTAAACGATTGGAATAATAGTTATTCAACAAAAAAAACACCACTAGCAATTAGAATAGCTGATGAATACAAAAATGATTTTCATTTAGCAAAAAATGAAGACAGAGGATATTCCGTAATAGCTTCTATAAAACAAAATGGTGAGAATTTAGTCTTTGAACAATTAAAGAATCAAATTGATATACTGAAGGTAGAACTAAAAGAACCTTTAAAACCAAATGCAACTTATACCATTCATTTAGACTATTTAGTAAAAATACCAAATGCTAAATTTACTAAATATGGTATTACTGATGAAGGTCACGTTAACTTAAGATATTGGTATATCACTCCAGCAATTTATAATGGCGAGTGGCACTATTATAGCAATAAAAATTTAGATGATTTATTCATTCCAAAATCAGAGATTAATTTAGAGATTGAATATCCAAATGGCTACGCATTAACATCAGAACTAAACTCAAGTAAACCTGAACAACTAACCGATAATCAAAAAGTTAATCTTTACGGTAAAGATAGAATCAATAGCAAACTTTTTTTTAGCAAAAATTCTAGTTTTAAAACTTTACAAACAGATAACTATTCTATTATTTCAGATATAAATGATGAAGGTCTTGAGGTGATTGACAAAATATTAATCACAGAAAAAGTTACAGATTTCATATTTAAAAATTTCGGACAATACCCACATAAAAAGTTGCTCCTGACTCAAATTGATTATGATAAAGATCCGCTATATGGTCTTAATTTTTTACCAAGTTTTGTTAAGCCCTATCCAAATCACTTTCAGTACGAATTAAAAATTTTAAAAGTTGCTTTACATAATTATCTTGAAAACACACTTTTGATTAACCCGAGAAAAGAGCAATGGCTTTTAGATGGGATTCAGATTTATTATTTAATGAATTATGTAGATGAGCACTATCCAAACATGAAATTCCTAGGCACTATTGCTGATTTTTGGGGCGTTCGATCATTTCATGCTGCAGACATGAAATTTAATGATAAATATGTTTTGGCTTTTATGCTCATGGCGAGAACAAACAGAGATCAACCTTTAACCATGGCGAAAGATTCTTTGTTAAAATTCAACAAAAATATAGCGAATAAGTACAAAGCTGGTGTTGGATTAAAATATTTAGATGATTTTGTAAATCAAAATATCGTTGAAAATAGTATTGAATCATTCTTAAAACAAAAGAAATTAATCCCAACAACAGTCACCGATTTTGAGAACTATATTACCTCTAAAACTGATAAAAATATTGATTGGTTTTTTGAAGATTATTTAACTACAAGAAGTAAAATTGACTTCAAAATACGGAAAGTAAAAAAGACCAAAGATTCAATAACGCTTACTATAAAAAATAAAGGAGTAAATAAGATGCCAGTTTCTTTATATGCCCTACATAATGATAGTATCGTATCAAAAACTTGGGTACAAAACGTAAACGGTAGCAAAACTATTAAAATACCAAGATTAGATGCTAATAAATTAGTGTTAAATTACGAAAACACCATCCCAGAATTTAATTTAAGAGATAATTGGAAATCATTAAAGGGTTTCTTTTTTAACAATAAACCTTTTCAGTTTAGGTTTTTCCAAGACATTGAAGACCCAAACTACAATCAAGTCTTTTTTATGCCTATTGTTGAATTTAATAATATTTACGACGGGTTTACAGCAGGTGCTAAAATTTACAACAAAACAGTTTTAAGAAAGCTTTTTAACTACAAAATTGCACCTCGATATTCTTTTAAATCAAGATCCTTAACTGGTTCGGCATCAATATTTAAATCGCATGACATACAAAACAAAAATTTATATGCGATTCATTATGGCATTGTAGGCGGTTATAATTCTTATGCCGAAAACTTATTTGTAAGACAAATAACGCCATCTATCCAATTTCGATTTAGACAAAATAATGATTTTAGGTCCAACAAAAAACATTGGTTGAGCATAAGACATGTCAATATTCAAAGAGATCGGGATGATAGTAATATTTTAACTACCACAGAACCAAATTATAGTGTATTTAATATCAGATATGTTAATTCAAATGACAATCTAATTAACTATAAGAAATGGTATACCGATTTTCAGGCTGGACAAGATTTTAGTAAAGTATCTTTTAATTATGAATATAGACGCCTCTTTGAGAGTAACAGACAAATAAATATTCGAGCATTTGCTGGAGCTTTCTTAAAAAACAAAACAGATATCAATTCAAACTATTTTAGTTTTGCACTAGACAGACCAACAGATTACTTGTTTGATTACAACTACTTAGGACGTTCGGAAGCCTCTGGTATTTTTAGCCAACAATACATTACTGCTGAAGGTGGATTTAAATCAAAATTGGAAACCCCGTTTGCGAATCAATGGATTACTACAATAAATATGAGCACGACACTTTGGAAATATGTACTAGCTTATGGAGATATGGGATTGGTTAAAAACAAATTTGATTCGGCTCATTTTGTTTATGATTCTGGAGTTCGAATAAATTTAGTTACTGATTATTTCGAAATTTATTTACCAATATATTCCAATTTAGGCTGGGAAATTGGACAACCTAATTACGACCAAAAAATACGATTTAAATTCACTGCAGACCCCCAAGTTCTTTTAGGCCTTTTTAGAAGGCGTTGGTTCTAAAATTTATATTATTACCACTTAACTGTTTTTAAAATTACATAATTCATAAAATACATATTAAAAATTGTATTTTCTTTACGGATAACATATTATTTTAACATAGATATTAATTGCAAAAAAGAGGGTTTTTCACTACTTTTGCCGAACTAAAGCATGAACCTATGCAACCCATAATCAACTTGAAAAACAATTTATCATTCGAAGATTTTAAAGCAGAAGTTATAAATGACTATAAAACTGCTATGGTTAGTCGCGAATGTAGTTTAGTTGGCCGGCGTGAGGTATTAACAGGTAAAGCAAAATTTGGAATTTTTGGCGACGGTAAAGAGGTTCCACAATTAGCTTGGGCAAAAGCTTTTATGAAAGGTGATTGGAGATCTGGATACTACAGAGACCAGACATTTATGATGGCTATTGGAGAACTTACTCCTGAACAATTCTTTGCTGGTTTATACGCCGATACAAACATAGAATTAGAACCTATGTCTGCCGGTCGTCAAATGGGAGGTCATTTTGCAACACATAGTTTGAATGATAATGGTAGTTGGAAAGATCTGAGTAAACAATACAATTCTAGTGCAGACATTTCGCCTACTGCTGGACAAATGCCTCGTCTATTAGGCTTAGCACAAGCATCAAAAATCTACCGAGAAGTTGGAGATATAAACACTACAAATTTTTCAATAAAAGGCAATGAAGTCGCTTGGGGCACTATCGGTAACGCAAGTACTAGTGAAGGGTTGTTTTTTGAAACTATAAATGCTGCGGGAGTTTTACAAGTGCCTATGGTGATTAGCGTTTGGGATGACGAATATGGTATTTCTGTTCATGCTAAACATCAAACAACTAAAGAAAATATCTCAGAAATATTAAAAGGATTTCAAAGAGACAAAGACCATAAAGGCTACGAGATTTTACGTGTAAAAGGTTGGGACTATGCTAATCTTATTGAAACCTATCAAGAAGCTGCAACTATTGCTCGAGAAGAGCATGTTCCTGTTTTAATACATGTACAAGAACTTACACAACCACAAGGACACTCAACTTCTGGTTCGCATGAACGCTACAAAACACCTGAGCGATTAGAATGGGAAGCCAAAAATGATTGTAATGTTAAATTACGAGAATGGATTTTAGAAAGTGGTATTGCCACAAATGAAGCTCTTGTTGAAATTGAAAGAACAGCAAAAAGAGATGTAAGAGAAGCGAGAAAAAATGCATGGAACACATTTTTAAGACCTATAAAAAAAGAACATCAAGAATTAATTTCAATTTTAAAGCAAGTTGAAGCTAATAGTATTAATGGTGTTTTTATCTCAAAATTAAAAGATAGTATAGCTAATATTGATGAACCAACTAGAAAAGACCTTTTATCTCACGCTAGAAAAGCTCTAAGATTTACTGTTGAAGAGTCCTTTCCTGCGAAAAAAACATTAAGTAATTGGATTGATTCCATTTTTGAATATGCGCAACCTAAGTTCAGTTCGCATCTATATTCTGAAACACAACGGTCCAATACCAAAATCAATGAAATAAAACCAGCTTACGACGACGATGCTGAACAAGTAGATGGCAGAATCATCCTTCGTGATAATTTTGATGCTATTTTAAATAGTCATCCAGAAGTCCTAGTGTTTGGTGAAGATACAGGTAATATTGGAGATGTTAACCAAGGATTAGAAGGCTTACAAGAAAAATATGGAGAACTTCGTGTAGCAGATACCGGCATTAGAGAAGCAACTATTATTGGTCAAGGTATTGGTATGGCTATGCGTGGTTTAAGACCTATTGCAGAAATTCAATATTTAGACTATATATTGTATGCAATACAAATAATTAGTGATGATTTATCCACATTACATTACAGAACAAAAGGAAAGCAAAAAGCACCTTTAATTATCAGAACGCGTGGTCATAGACTGGAAGGGATATGGCATTCTGGATCTCAAATGGGTGGTGTTTTAAATTTAGTAAAAGGTGTTAATTTATTAGTACCAAGAAACATGACTAAGGCTGCTGGCTTTTACAATACCCTTTTACTTGGTGATGACCCAGCTATAATTGTAGAATGTTTAAATGGCTACAGACTTAAAGAAAAAATGCCTAATAATCTAGGCGCTCTTAAAACGCCAATTGGAGTTGTAGAAACAATAAAAGAAGGTACTGATATTACTTTAATTTCTTATGGCTCTACACTACGGATTGTTGAACAAACTGCAAAAGATTTAATGGCTGTTGGTATTGATGCCGAAGTTATTGATGTGCAATCCTTAATGCCTTTTGATTTGAGTCATGATATTGTAAAAAGTATTGCTAAAACCAATAGAGTCATGATTATTGACGAAGATGTTCCTGGTGGTGCTTCTGCCTATATTTTAGACAAGATTTTAAACGAACAAAACGGATTTCAATATTTAGATAGCGCACCAAAAACCTTAACTGCCAAAGTTCATAGACCCGCTTATGGAAATGACGGAGACTATTTCTCTAAGCCATCAGCAGAAGATATTTATGAAACTATTTATGATGTGATGCACGAATTGAATCCTAATAACTTTCCTAAATTGAGATAACTCGATTTTAAAATATAATCTTTTAAACCATTACCACAGTGACGGTTTTTTTATATTTATAGATTAATCAAAACAAGTTCATGAAAGCTGTTTCTGTAGTTACTATAAAAAAAGAATTAAAGCATCTATCTTCTAGTGAATTAGCAGAATTATGCCTTCGCTTGTCCAGATTTAAAAAAGAAAACAAAGAGCTTCTCACCTATTTACTATTCGAATCTCATAATGAATCTGGCTATATAGAAAGTGTAAAAAGCTTTATGGATGATGAGTTTGAATTGATTAACACCAATAGCTATTTTTATATTAGAAAAAGTGTTCGCAAAATATTACGGAATGTTAAAAAGTTTATACGTTACTCACAAAAAAAAGAAACCGAAGTAGAACTACTAATCTACTTTTGTGAAAAGTTAAAACATTTTAAACCTAGTATAAATAGAAGTACACAATTAGTAAATATGTACCATAGGCAAATACTTTTAGCCAAAAAGACTATTGATAAACTGCATGAAGATTTACAATATGACTTTAATTTGATGTTAGAAGACTTGTAATTTGGTTATACTCCAATTCTAATTCATAAGTTGAGCCTTGATCTTTAAAAAAATTACGATTACCTTCTTTTAGTACCGAACATAAAAAATTAAAATACTTTATAAGCGCATTATTCTGATCATTCTAAAATTTATTTCTTCAACAATTCTCCAACAAACCCTTCGAATTCCTTTTTAAACTCTACATACTTTTCACCAGTGGCAGGCCCATTAAAACCAGTATGTATCTTTCTAACGTCACCTTTTTTATCAATAAAAATAGTGGTTGGATACGATAACACATGATTGAGCATAGGTAACTTTTCATTAGCTTTCACTTTACTTGATGAACCGTATTGTGCTAGTAACACAGGATATTCAATGCCTACATTTTGTTTTAAGCGTTTGATATTATTAAAGGCTTTTTCTGGAGTTTTTACATACTCAAAAGCTAAAGCAACAATTTCTAAATCCTGGTCTTTGTTGTTTTTATAAAATTCCGAATAGTATTTACTTTCATCCAAACAATTTGGGCACCACGTTCCCATAATTTGGATTAATACCACTTTATCTTTAAATCTATCATCATTTAGAGAAACCATGTTTCCTTTTTCATCTGGAAAAGAAAATGCAACAGTACCAAACCCTTCTTTTAAATAGGTTAATTGATTCGCATCTGGTAATTTAAAAGTATCATTTCGCTTTGCGGTAAAAGGTTCTTTCCAATGATTGCCCGAGTAGAACATACCTGTCATAGTACTATCTTTTACTTCTGCATTAAATAAAAAGGCATGAGCGCCATCAAAAGTGGATAATTGCAATTGATTACCATTCAACACACCTTCTAAATATCTGTAATCTCCTGTTGTAGTTCTGAACGTTCCAGTAACCTTATTTCCGTTTTGCTTAAAAATACCTTTGGCTATATATTTATCATCTTCAGAATTTGGACTAAATACGGTTTCCCAGTTTCCAGAAATATTTGAATCTGGTTCTTCAACAGTATCAAATCTGTCATTACCCCTTTCTGCCTTGAATTCCATAACTCGATTTAAACTTGGCTTTACAAAACGTCCATTTAAGCTTTCGTCTTCAATTTTAGCAACAATAAACCCTTCAAAAACTGGCATTTGCACGTAAACTGAATCATTTTTGTATTCAATTGCTTTAACTTCAATCACTTCTTCGGCATTAAAAACGTGTAATTCATTTTCAGAAATAACTTCAAAATTGAGAGACAAATTCAAACTATCAGTAACTTTTAATTCTGCTCTATATCTACCATTTTCAAGTGTCCTCGTATTCGTTTTTTCTTTACAAGAAAACATTAAAATCGCTAATATTATAATAATGATGTGCTTCATAAAATGAATTTAAAATCTAATAATCGAAATCACAGCAATATACTAACAAAATACGAGGCTTTATTTGAATGCTAGCTGCAATATTTTATCTTTGCCAGTTCAAATAGGATATTGATTTATGAAGATTTCATATAACTGGTTAAAACAGTTTCTAAAAACAGATTGGACACCAGAACAAACCAGCGAATTACTTACAGATTTAGGACTTGAAGTTGAAGGTTTAGAAACCTACCAATCGGTTAAAGGTGGTTTAGAAGGTATAATTGTTGGTGAGGTATTAACTTGCGTTAAACATCCAAATGCTGATAAACTTAAATTAACAACGGTTAATGTTGGTGGTGACGCTCCTTTACAAATTGTTTGTGGCGCTCCTAATGTAGCAGCTGGACAAAAAGTACCTGTAGCAACTATTGGAACTACTTTATATACTGAAGAGGGAGAATCTTGGACTATTAAAAAAGGAAAGATTAGAGGTGAGGAAAGCCACGGTATGATTTGTGCCGAGGATGAATTAGGCTTAGGTAATTCTCACGATGGCATTCTAGTTTTAGATGCTAAAATTAAAGTTGGCACATTTGCCGCTGATATTTTTGACATTGAGAACGATCATGTTTTTGAAATCGGTTTAACACCTAACCGAGCAGATGCCATGAGTCACTTAGGAACTGCGCGTGATTTGAAGGCTGGTTTAGTGCAAAAAGATGTGAATTTAGAATTAATTACACCTTCTGTAAGTGCGTTTAATATTGAAAATCGTACTTTAAAAATTGATGTTGATGTTATAAATAAAGATTTAGCACCACGTTATTGTGGTGTCACAATTTCTAGATTAAAAGTTGTTTAGTCACCTGCTTGGTTGCAACATCGTTTAAAAGCTATTGGTTTAAGTCCAATAAATAATATTGTAGATGCAACGAATTATGTGTTACATGATTTGGGACAACCTTTACATGCTTTTGATGCTGTAAAAGTTTCAGGTAATAAAATTGAAGTTAAAACTTTAAAGGCTGGAACAAAATTTATCACTTTAGATGGTATTGAACG
>Ga0102823_1000698_pt1 | contig 12703 bp, 9 predicted proteins | sample ColrivemetaGS743_FD_78459 | JGI IMG/M metagenome (GOLD analysis project Ga0102823, IMG submission 78459) | Estuarine microbial communities from the Columbia River estuary - Ebb tide non-ETM metaG S.743 | ecosystem: Environmental > Aquatic > Marine > Intertidal zone > Estuary | place: USA...
ATTTCAGATAAAATTGAGGAAAGTAAAGAAGAGCAACAAAAATATATAGATGACTTTACTGGAAGTATAAAAAATTCTCTGGCTAAAGAAAAGTTCAAATACACAATCAAAGGACGCATGAAATCTATTTTCTCCATCAGGAGGAAAATGCTCAAACAGCAGGTTACTTTTGACGAGATTTATGACAAATTCGCCATAAGAATTGTCTATGCCTCTGCACCAGAAGATGAAAAATTCTTGGCTTGGAAAATTTATTCCGTAGTGACCGATCACTTCACCCCCAATCCTGTGCGCTTAAGGGATTGGATTACCTCTCCGAAAACCACCGGTTATGAAGCCCTTCACATCACTGTAATGGGGCCCAAAGGGAAATGGATAGAAGTGCAAATTCGCTCTGAACGCATGCATGAAATTGCAGAGAAAGGATATGCGGCGCATTTTAAATACAAACACGGCGCCCAAAAAGAACAAGGAATTGACCTTTGGCTCAATAGGCTTCAAGAGGCATTAGAAAATGACAACATTAATGCAGTAGATTTTGTAGAAGAGTTTAAACTTAACTTATACTCTAAAGAGATTTTTGTGTTTACGCCCAAGGGAGAACTCAAATCACTACCTAAGGGAGCTACCCCTTTAGACTTTGCTTTTAGCATTCACACTCAGATTGGTTCTAAGACCCGTGGCGCTAAAGTTAATGGGAAATTGGTGCCATTGAACACCACATTACATTCTGGTGATCAGGTAGACGTGATTACTTCTGAAAGTGCAAAACCCACCCAAAACTGGCTCAATTATGCTACTACTGCTAGGGCCAGATCTAAAATTAAAACGGCGCTCAAAGAGGCTAAAAAAGCCATTGCAGAAGAAGGAAAAGAAATACTCAGAAGGAAGTTAAAATCTCAAAAGATTAACCTCAACGAAGACACAGTTAATAAGCTGGTCACTTTTTTCAAGTTAAAAACAAGTTTAGATCTATACTACAGAGTGGGCAGTGGCATTATTGACAATGTTAAACTTAAAGATTTTGCAGCGTCTTATAACAATGCTTTTATCTCCTTCTTTAAAAATAAAATCAGGAGAAATCCCATACCGGAAGATATTGATAAAGAGGAACTCTCTTCCAATTTAGATACGCTCGTATTTGGAAAAGATGAAGAAAAATTACCCTATAAATTATCACCTTGTTGTAATGCCATCGCCGGAGACGAGGTATTTGGATTTATCAGTATAAATGACGGCATTAAGGTCCACAAAAAAAATTGTCCCAATGCCATTTCGCTTCAATCTAATTACGCCTACAGAATAATAGCGTCTAATTGGATAGATTCCTCTCAGGAAGAATTTGTAGCTGAAATAGCCTTAAATGGTTTAGACAACTTAGGATTGGTAAGCAACATTACTAAGGTTATTTCTAACCAAATGAATGTGAATATGAGGGCTATTAATTTCAATACAGACGGTGGCACTTTTAGCGGAAAGATAAAAGTGGTGGTAAAAAATAGCGATACACTTAAAAAACTCGTTGGAAATTTAAAGCATATTAACGGGATTGAGAAAGTGAGTAGATTATAAAATTTAGCGTTACCTTTGCTCCTTAAGACCTATCATAACCATGGCATCTTCGAACAACAACCAAGAAATAGTTAAAAACGTATTTACGGCTTTCTTAGAAGAGAATGGGCATAGAAAGACCCCTGAAAGATATGCTATACTTCAGGAAATCTATGACAGTGAGTCCCATTTTGACATTGAATCTCTTTACATTCAAATGAAAAATAAAAACTACAGGGTCAGTAGGGCTACACTGTATAATACTATAGAAATTTTAATGGATTGTAAATTGGTGAGAAGACACCAATTTGGCAAAAATCAAGCACAGTACGAAAAGTCTTATTTTGACCACCAACACGACCATGTAATTCTCACAGACACTGGAGAGGTTATAGAGTTTTGTGATCCAAGAATTCAAGCGATAAAAAAAACAATTGAAGAAGTTTTTAATATTAAAATAAACAACCATTCTTTATACTTTTACGGGACCAAAGAACAATTGGAAACACCAGAAGAATAAACATAACAACTAGCAAACAAATGGCAGTAGACTTACTACTAGGACTCCAATGGGGAGATGAAGGAAAAGGTAAAATTGTAGACGTACTCACCAAAGATTACGATATTATAGCAAGATTTCAAGGAGGGCCTAATGCAGGTCACACCCTTGAGTTTGACGGAATTAAGCATGTGCTACACACCATCCCGTCGGGTATCTTTCACAAAGAGGCAAAAAATATTGTAGGGAATGGAGTGGTCATAGATCCTGTCATTTTTCAAAAAGAGTTAGAGAATTTAGCGGCTTTTAAAATAGATTTTAAAAGCAAGTTGCTTATTTCTAGAAAGGCCCATTTAATCCTTCCTACGCACAGGCTTTTAGACGCTGCGTCTGAGGCTGCAAAAGGAAAGGCTAAAATTGGTTCAACGCTAAAAGGTATTGGTCCAACTTATATGGACAAGACCGGTAGAAACGGTATGCGTGTAGGAGACTTAGAAATGAGTGACTGGAAAGAAAAATACAGGGCACTTGCAGACAAGCATCAATCTATGATTGGTTTCTATGACGTAGACATTCAGTATGATTTAGAAGAATTAGAAACCGCTTTCTTTAATGCCATAGACAAATTAAAAGCATTGACTTTTATTGATTCTGAACAGTATTTATACGAAGCGCAAAAGGCAGGTAAAAAAATATTGGCAGAAGGTGCACAAGGCTCTCTGTTAGATATTGACTTTGGTACTTACCCATTTGTAACTTCTTCTAACACTACTGCAGCTGGTGCTTGTACAGGGCTCGGTGTTGCACCCAACCAAATAGGACGCGTGTTGGGTATTTTTAAAGCCTATACAACCAGAGTAGGAAGTGGTCCATTCCCAACAGAGTTATTTGACACTGACGGGGAAACTATGGGCCGTGTGGGTAATGAATTTGGCGCTACAACTGGAAGGGCTAGAAGGTGTGGTTGGATAGATGTTGTTGCGCTTAAATACGCGATTACAATCAATGGTGTTACAGAGTTAATGATGATGAAAGCAGATGTACTTTCAGGATTTAAAACAGTTAAAATCTGTAATACTTACCAGTACAAAGGAGCTACCATTTCTCATTTCCCATACAATGTGGAACCTGAAAATGTGCGCCCTAACTATATTGAAATGCCAGGTTGGGAACAGGATTTGACTAAAATGTCTGAAGTATCACAATTGCCTGAAAATTTGATGAATTACATTAACTATTTAGAAGAAGTACTAGAAGTGCCTATCAAAATTGTATCGGTAGGTCCTGACAGAACCCAAACTATTCATAGATAAAAAATGGTGCTTTGCCCCTTAGTTTTAAGCTAAAGGGCAAAGCCTCGCTTTTTCTTATTAAACCATTAGCACAACAACACTTTGAAGAAATACTACGTTTTTATACTTCTTATTTCCTTTTGTTTCTTGTCTGCTAAGGTTCAAGGTCAAGAGAAGCAAATACAAATTGTTTACGGAGGAAATTTTACCAAAGATGAAGTCCAATTTCCAGGTGCTTCCATCTTTAGTAAAGATGACAAACAAGTTCAGTTTAGACACCAAGGAGCAGACCTATGGTGTGATATTGCTATTTTCTATCCTGCAGAAAACAAGATTAGGGCCAAAGGAAACATCGTACTCATTCAAGGAGATTCTATCTTTATGAATGCAGGACAATTGGACTATAATGGCGTGTCTCAATTGGCCAAAGCATGGGAGTCTGTGACTTTGAAAAATTCTGACATGACTTTAACTCCTTCTGACACACTTTACTTCAATAGAGAAAATCAGGAGGCCTACTACAATAAAAAAGGCACCATTGTGGACAGTCAAAATACCTTAACATCAGATATTGGAAGGTATTATTTGACCCCAAAGAAATACCAATTTTTGAGTCGTGTAGAGGTGGTCAATCCAGAATACAAACTGCGCTCACAACAGCTAGATTATTACACCAGCTCAAAGAATGCTTATATGTACGGGCCCTCCACGATATACGGAAAGGAATATACCTTTTATTGTGAAAGAGGCTATTATAACATGACTACAGAAAGTGGTTATGGAATTAAAAACACTAAAATTAACTACAACAACAGGATCATTGAAGGGGACAGTGTTTACTTTAATAAAAATAGAAAATTTGCCTCTGCGACCAATAATATTGTTGTTACAGATACTATAAATAATGGCGTCATTAGGGCACATTATGCTGAGGTTTTTAAGGCAAAGGATTCTGTTTTTGCCACAAAAAAAGCAGTCTCTATTAGCTTGGTAGAAAAAGACTCCTTGTACATGCATGGAGACACTATCATGCTTACCGGAAAGCCCGACGCTAGAATTCTAAGGGCGTTTAGGGGAGCTAAATTCTATAAAACTGACTTGAGTGGAAAATGTGATTCCATTCATTTTGATCAAAGAACAGGTTTAACTCAGCTCATCAAAAGACCTATTATTTGGAATGGAGAAAACCAGATGACCGGAGATATTATTCATTTAAAATCAGATCCAAAAACTAAATCACTAGACTCCTTAGAGGTGCTAAATAATGCTTTCATTGTAGCTAAAGACACCATTCGAAAAATAGGATTCAACCAAGCGAAGGGAAAAGACATGTTTGGTGTCTTTGAAAACAATGCGCTTCGCTTTCTAAACTTGATCAAAAACACCGAGCTCATTTATTATCTATATGACAAGGAGCAAGAGCTCATGGGCATTAACAAGACCATCTGTAGTGAAATTGCTATTGAGATGGTCAATAATGACATTAGTGAAATCACTTTTATTACCGCACCAGATGGCACCATATACCCGCTGTCAGAACTTCCTGTTGTTGACAGGAAACTAGAGGGGTTCTTATGGTTTGGAGAAGAACGAATTCGAACCAAAGATGACATTTTTGGCCCGGAAGATCTCAAAGTTAAATTAACTAAGATCAGGGGGCTTACCAATTCTATTGACACAGAAAACGAAGTAAAATCCTCAGCGAAAACTCAAGACTAAAAATATCTTAGCAGTGATCTCAGATTTTTTGAAATACCAGGCGCAAACCACTCCTCACCCATTGGCACTAGAAATTTCTCATGCCAAGGGCAGTTATATTTATGACTCAGAGGGAAAAGGCCACCTGGACTTTGTAGCAGGTGTTTCTGCCTGTAGTGTTGGCCACACACATCCAAAGCTTGTCCAAGCCATTCAAGAACAAACCGCCAAATACATGCACGTAATGGTTTATGGCGAATACGCCCAAAAACCAGCCATTGATTATACCAAATCACTGGCGGCAATGTTGCCAAAAGGTTTGGATTGCACTTACCTAGTAAATTCTGGAACAGAAGCCATTGAAGGCGCCATGAAATTAGCCAGAAGGGCTACAGGAAGACATGAAATTATTGCAGCACACCACGCATACCACGGAAGCACCATGGGGAGCTTAAGTGTGATGGGCTATGAAGACAGAAAGGGTGCTTTTAGACCATTGGTACCCGGCGTAAGATTTATACATTTTAATGCTACTATTGAACTTGACCAAATCACAGAAAAAACCGCAGCGGTCCTTTTAGAAACCATTCAAGGGGGTGCAGGATTCATTTGCCCAAATGATGGTTATTTAAAAGCCGTAAAAGAACGTTGTGAAGCAATGGGTGCATTACTGATATTGGACGAAATTCAACCAGGTTTTGGACGTACTGGAGCACTATTTGCTTTTGAACACTACCAATGTGTACCCCATATATTAGTGGTAGGTAAAGGAATGGCAGGTGGTCTGCCGGTTGGCGCTTTTATTGCTTCTAAACCCCTTATGGACTTACTGCAAGAAAAGCCTAGTCTTGGACATATTACCACCTTTGGAGGAAATCCAGTGATAGCATCGGCCTGCAAGGCCACCTTAGAAATAATCATAGCAGAACAACTCATAGATAAAACCTTAGAGAAAGAAGTCTTCCTCAGATCAAAACTACAACATCCTGAAATAAAGGAAATTAGGGGAAAAGGCCTCATGTTAGCGCTTATTCTGGCAACACCAGAAAAGGCCAATGAATTGGTTCTAGAAGCAGCAAAAAAAGGACTCATTCTATTCTGGTTACTCTTTGAAAAAAAGGCTGTCAGAATATCCCCTCCCTTGACTATTTCAATGGAAGAATTGGCCAAAGGCTGCGATATAATTTTATCGATATTAAACAAAAAACAAGCCCTGTAGAAAGCAAGCTTACAGTGTTAACTAATTTGTTAATAATAACCCCCAAATCATAGGGTTTGTTCAACCGATAACCCCTAATTTTAATTTAATTGAAACCCCAAGATATACGCTATGGCGTTAGATCCTAATGAAGAAGGTAGCGAGCCAATCGCAAAGTTTGAATCCATGCTCAAAACAGACGATGTCTACTTTTTTGATGCAGAAGATTTTGAAGATATAATACACCACTATCTCAATAACGGCAAGGTTTCTCTAGCGAAAAAAGCCATTAAAATTGGCTTGGAACAGCACCCTGAAACCACCCCTTTAAAATTGTTAGAAATTGAAGTATTGGTTTTTGAAAATAAGCTAGACCTCGCTATTTCACAGTTGGATTACTTAGAGTCTCTAGACCAAAAAAACGAGGAGATATATATACAAAGGGCCAACATTTGGTCCAAACAAGACAAACACCTCAAAGCCATCACTTGTCTTGAGAAAGCACTTCTACTCACAGAAGACACTTTAGATATTTATGCCCTATTGGGAATGGAATATTTGTTCCTAGAAAACTTTGAGAAAGCCAAACATAATTTCATAAAATGTGTAGAAGAAGATCCTCAGGACTACGCATCGCTGTATAATATTATTTATTGCTTTGAATACTTAGAAGATCCTGATGGCGCTATTTCTTATCTCAATGATTATTTAGAAAATGAACCCTATTGTGAAGTGGCATGGCATCAGCTTGGAAAGCAATACAAAAGTACAGGACTATATAAAGAAGCCTTAACTGCTTTTGATTTTGCCATTATATCTGACGAATCATTTATAGGGGCCTATTTTGAAAAAGCCATGGTTTTAGAAAAACTCAAGCGCTATAATGAGGCCATTGAGAACTATGAAACAACCATAGACTTGGAAGACCCAACCGCTCATGCTTACTTGAGAATTGGCAGGTGTCACGAGAAAATTGGAAATTCGGATCTTGCCCAGCAATACTATTACAAAACAGTGCATGAAGACCCCCTGTTAGATAAGGGTTGGTTGGCTATAACTAACTTCTATATCAGAGAGAAAAATTTTGACAAGGCACTTTACTACATTAATAAAGCCTTGCATATTGACACTGAAAACGAAGCATATTGGAAAAAATGTGCGCAAATTAATGTCAGCTTAGGGCAATTAGATGAGGCTGATTTTGCTTACAAACAGGCGGTTGAATTTGGAGATTACGATCTAAATACTTGGGAATCCTGGGCTTTGGTAGTCATGGAGAACAAAGAATTTGAAGCGGCCAACCAAATATTGCTTCAAGCCATTGGGTTCTTCCCAGAAGTAGCCTCCTTAAGGTATCGATTGGCTTTTATTTTTGGGCTTTCCCAAGATATTGAGCAAAGTAAATACCATCTTTCTGAGGCTTTAAGACTAGATTACAGTCTTTTGGAGCATTTCAAAAGCCAATATCCAGGTTTTTTTAACAGTACTTGGGTCTCAAATTTTATTAGCACCTCTAGCAAGGCTTCTAGTTAAAATACCCTATTTTTAAACTTTACGCTAGACATGCAAAAAAAAATTGATAGGAATTATATGGTACTTTTCCTAAAGGGAATGGCCATGGGTGCTGCAGATGTGGTTCCTGGAGTTTCAGGTGGTACCATCGCTTTTATATCTGGTATTTATGAAGAGCTTTTAGAAAGCATTAATAACATCAATCTTACTGCCTTAAAAAAGTGGAAACACGAGGGGGTGAAAAGTTTTTGGGCGCATATTAATGGAAATTTTTTAACGGCACTTTTTCTAGGTATAGGGGTCAGTGTAATCTCTTTATCAAAAGGCATTAGTTGGCTTTTAAACCATGAGACCGTACTGCTTTGGTCTTTCTTTTTTGGCTTGGTTTTGGCCAGTGTTGTTTTTATTGGAAAATCAATCAAAAATAAAAGACCTACGGACTATATTATGGCCGTTATTGGAATAGCAGTAGCCGTTGGTATAGGAGAGTTAGGGGTTGTTGAAAACAGCCAACAACCACTCTATTTATTTCTATCGGGTGCCTTAGCCATTTGCGCTATGATTTTACCCGGTATATCTGGTGCATTTATCTTGGTTTTACTCGGTTCATATGAGCCCATATTAAATGCAGTACACCAAAGAGACCTTTTAATTATTGCCACTGTAGGTGCAGGCTGTATTATTGGTCTGGCTTCTTTTTCTAGGATTTTAAAATGGACCCTTAATAAATTTAAAAATCAAACGCTCTCCATTCTAATGGGATTTATCATTGGATCTCTATCTAAAATATGGCCCTGGAAGGAAGTTGTTTCCACTAAGATTGTCAGGGATAAAGAGATTGTTTTGGCTTCCAAAAATGTATTCCCATGGGATTTTCTTGGAGATGCACAAATAATAGCTGCAGTCTTGCTAGCTGTTTTTGGCTTTTCATTAATTTTCATTTTAGAAAAATCTGCCAATAAAAAAACCACCTAAGTGCTTAATCTATAACATCATGGAGCAGCAAAGAACCCTAAAAGACAAAATGTTCCTATTATTAAAAGGATTGGCTATGGGTGCTGCAAATAAAGTTCCAGGGGTCTCAGGGGGGATTGTGGCATTTGTAGGGGGCTTTTATGAAGAATTTATTTACGCCTTAAAAAAGGTCAATAAAAAAGCACTATTCCTTTTAATATCCGGAAGGTTTAAGTCATTTTATTACTATATAAACGGACCATTTCTTTGGGTACTCCTTCTGGGCATGTTAGTGAGCTACTTTAGCGTTTCTAAAGTGCTCGATTACTTTCTGCTTTCTCATGAGCGAAATGTTTGGTCCCTATTCTTTGGATTGATATTAGGATCAATTTATTATATCTCCAAACAATTTAAGCAATGGAATAAAAACACCATAATTTGGGGATTCATAGGATTGGGCATAGGGATTGGTATTAGTTTTTTAAGCCCTGCAAAAGAAAATGACCACTTGCTGTTTGTGTTTTTATGTGGGATGATTAGTGTCTCCGGAATGACACTTCCTGGTTTATCTGGTTCATTTATTCTGATGCTTTTAGGCAATTATGTACTTCTGCTTGTAGACAGTGTCAATGCACTTTACGATACTTTTTTTGAAATTATTCAAGGTGATTTTAGTTTTTGGAACAATCCAATACGGCTCAAAACACTTAAAATCCTCGGGGTTTTTACCTTGGGCTCCACTACTGGATTGGTCAGTTTATCCCATTTGATCAGTTTTGTTTTAAAGCGTTATAATGCCGTTACTACGGCGATTATTATTGGTTTTATTTCTGGTTCTTTAGGTGTCGTATGGCCCTGGAAACAAACCATTTACAAACTAAATGAATTAGGCAAACCATTGTTGGATTCGAACCAACACAAAATAATATTAAATTACCAGAGGTACATTCCTTCCATTCAAGATGCGGCTACATGGTGGGCTATTTTTTGGATGGGCATTGGTTTTGTATTTTTAATGGCTTTAGAGGGATATGCAAACAGACAGAAAAAATAAATACGGACTACTTGGAAAAGATATTGCTTATTCTTTTTCCGAAAATTACTTTGCAGAAAAGTTCAAACAACTTAATCTCGAAGGATACACATACGATAATTTTGACCTTCAAGACCTCAGTAGTTTTAAAGAAATACTCAGCGGAACAAAAAACTTAAACGGAATGAATGTAACCATTCCATACAAAGAATCCGTAATACCCTTCTTAACTAAATTAGATCCTACAGCTGCTGCAATAGGTGCTGTAAATACCATTAAATTCACAGAAGAGGGCACCATAGGTTACAACACAGATGTTATAGGTTTTAAAAATGCCATTGAACCTCTTATTATGCCCCATCATAAAAAAGCACTCATCCTTGGTACTGGTGGTGCCTCAAAGGCTGTAGCCCATGTTTTCAAAGACTTAGAAATTCCTTTTCTTTATGTGTCCAGACAGTCAAAAGAAGGTCAAATTAGTTACAAAGAACTCACAAAAGAAATGTTGCAAGAGCACCAAATCATTGTTAATTGCACCCCAATTGGGACCTTTCCTGAGGTGGACAAAAAGCCAAATATTGACTATGATCAACTTGGCGCAGCTCATATTGCTTTTGATTTAATCTACAATCCAGAAGTAACTGCATTTTTAAATGAAGCGAAAAAAAGAGGCGCTAAAATTAAAAATGGATATGAAATGTTAGTAGGCCAAGCAGAGGCTTCATGGGAGATTTGGCACAGTTAAAATAGCTGAGGTTTAAAAAGAATAAATTTTTATATACAGTTATATGTTAGTATATTACTAAGGATAAGAAAGGGCAAAAACCCTCTCTATTTTGAACTGACAAAATTACAGAAACATGTTAGAAGAAAAAGACGGAAACCTACAAGATCCGGTAGGAAAGGAAGGTTTAAATAGTGAAAATGAAACCACTCAAGAGGAACAAACTTCTCAAGAAGATCCTCAATCAGAAATTGATCATTCTAATGCAGAGGACGCAGAGGACGTAGACAATGCTTCTAGGCACAGTATTCCAGATATGGACTATGAGGCCATGAATATGGAAAATTTGGTCGGTGAACTCCAAAGACTGGTTAAAAATGAAAAGGTTCAAGCAATAAAAAAGAATGTAGACGCTATAAAAGTGGCTTTTGACCTTAAATTTCAAGACTTCCTAGAGCAAAAGAAAGCGGAGTTTATAGAAGGAGGTGGAAATGAAATAGACTTCAGGTACAATTCTGTATCTAAAAGACAATTTAATGAGGTATATGGTGAGTATCGAGAGAAAAAAGATGCCTACTATAAAACCTTAGAATCTAATCTTCAGAACAACCTCAAAAAACGCTTAGAGCTTATTGAAAGACTCAAAGGCTTGGTCAATATAGAAGAAGACATAAACGACACTTATAAGAATTTCAAGGAAATACAAAAAGAATGGAAAAATGCTGGTGCAATTCCAAGAACGCATTACAACGATGCTTGGAAAACCTACCACCACCATATGGAAATCTTTTATGACTTCTTAAACCTCAACAGAGAATTAAGAGACTTGGATTTTAAGCACAATCTTGAAGAAAAGCTTAAAATTATTCAAAAAGCAGAGGCACTTCATACTGAAACGGATATTCATAAAGCATTCCAAGAGCTTCAAACACTCCACAAAATATGGAAAGAAGATTTAGGACCCGTAGACAAAGAGAATAGAGAAGCCGTTTGGGATCGTTTTAGCGCAGCTACCAAAATCATACACGAGAAAAGACAAGAGTATTTTAAATCCTTAGAAAAAGGCTTTGAAGGAAATCTAGAAAAAAAACTCGAAATTATTGCTAAGATCAATGCGGTTTGTGAAGGTATTGCTACCACACACAAAGGCATTCAGAACCAGATGAAAACGATAGAAACCCTAAGGAATACCTTTTTTGAAACAGGGAAAGTACCTCAAAAACAAAATGAAAAAACATGGAAAGCCTTTAAAGCGGCAACCAAGGTGTTTAATCAGCACAAAAATAGTTTTTACAAGCACTTAAAGAATGAACAGCAAGAAAATCTGGACGCTAAAAAAGCGCTGCTAGATACTGCAAACGAACTAAAAGATAGTGAGGTAACTGACGAAACTACCCAAACTTTCAAGCGCATTCAAAATGAATGGAAAACTATTGGCCACGTACCTAGGAAGTATTCAGATAAAATTTGGAAGTCTTTTAAGGCGGCCTGTAATACTTATTTTACGAGTGTGAACAAGAGCAAAAATGCCAATAATGCTGTTGAAGAAGAAAATTTAACTGCCAAAGAAAAAGTATTGGCAGATCTAAAAGCCTATGACTTAGGAGCAGACAAAGAGAAAGACCTCGCTTTTATAAAAGAACAAATTGCTGTTTGGAAAAATATTGGAAGGGTACCTTTTAAAAGCAAAAACATCAACAACACCTTTAATAAGGTTTTAGATGCCCTATTTCTTAAATTAGATATTGACAAACAAGCAGGGGAATTACTCAAATATGGAGACAAACTCAATCAATTGGCCAGTTCTGATAATGATTATGCACTCGCAAACGAAAAGGCTTTTATTCGCAAAAAGATTGAAGAGTCTAAAAATGAGATGCGCCAATTAGAAAACAACTTAGAGTTCTTTTCAAATGCCTCTGAAGACAATCCAGTGGTTAAAGAAGTGGTTCAAAAAATCAATAAGCATAAGAGTGACATTGACACCTGGAAAGAAAAGCTTAAAAAGGTTAATATCCTAACCCATAAAATAAATAAAGAAGAGGAAGAGGCTTCTAGCAAAGAAGTTGCTGAGGAAGATTCAGCAGACTAAAACCATACTTTAAAACAACAAAAAAGCCCTGCTCGTTGAGCAGGGCTTTTTTTGTATGCGTGAATCACTAAACTACTTGGCTACATTTACAGCCCTAGTTTCTCTAATGACAGTGATCTTAACTTGGCCTGGGTAAGTCATGTCTGTTTG
>Ga0102823_1000700_pt1 | contig 12688 bp, 8 predicted proteins | sample ColrivemetaGS743_FD_78459 | JGI IMG/M metagenome (GOLD analysis project Ga0102823, IMG submission 78459) | Estuarine microbial communities from the Columbia River estuary - Ebb tide non-ETM metaG S.743 | ecosystem: Environmental > Aquatic > Marine > Intertidal zone > Estuary | place: USA...
GCAAAAAATCAATCTATTAAAGGACAGTTTAATTATACTGATAGTCCTTATGCAAATGACCCTGGCAGTTTAAACCTAGAGCAAGTAAAAAGCAAAAGAAAAAATGCCAGAGAGGCTAATATTCTTTACCAAACCACCGAAAAAATAAATCATTTAAAAGTTGGATTAAGCCATGAATATGGTCTTAAACTAGCAGAAACTAGCGCTTCCAATAAAAAATCTTTAAACATTAACTCCTATACCTTTTTTGCTCAAAGAAACTTTCAAGGTCTTTTGCCCTTTTTAAACGGAGGGGTCTCTGCTTTTAAGAGAAGTTATTACGGCCTTGGCACAAAAGCCATTTTTAAAGGCTTAAAAAACGAACAATTTATTGTAGGCATAGGCCACGCTTTGCAAAGCGACCTGAGGAGTAGGTTTCAAAATGAAAAGGGTGTTGTTGGTGCTTTGGTAGCGCAACAAAATGAAGTTTTTTCTAATAGCCATGGATTTATAACTGGTAAATTTCCCTTTCAAAAATGGGATGTAAGCGCTGCTTTTAGGGGAGACCTCATCCATATAGCAATAGATGCGAGCCAGAAAAGAAATTTCTCCGCCTTAAGTCCTACTGCTGCATTAGGCAGGAAATTGGGTGGTTTTCAATATGTTAGCCTCTCTTATGCACAAAGTTTTGAAACGCCTACCCTTAGTGAGATGAGCAATTCACCAGACGGAAGCTTGGGTTTTAACGAAAGCCTAAACCCCGTAAAATCTCACAATATAGAACTAACCTACAGAGGCAAACACTTCATAAATAACGGCTATAAAATAAATTGGGAAGTCAGTGGTTTTTTAAGTGATTCAGATGGAGAAATTTTGCCTTTTGAGTTGCCTGAATTTCCACAGAGGCAATTTTTTAAAAATATTGGTGCAACACAAAGAAGGGGTGTTGAGGCAATGGCCTCATTCACAGGAAATATACTGGAATGGACCAATGCATTTACTTTTGCTGATTATACTTTTAGTACCAACAGCGAAGACGCTAGTTTGTCAGGAAATAAAATTCCTGGAATTCCAAGCCACCATTTTAACTCACAAATACAACTTAAACTACCTGCCCAAGGGCAAATAAGACTAGAATATCAGCATGTAGGGGCCTTAATGGCCAACAATAATAACAGTGTAAGGATAGCTCCGTATCGCTTATTAAATGTTTCTGGCGTAAAACAACTGCCATTAAAAAATGGTGCTCTCAAACTTTTTGCTGGTATAAACAACCTGACAAATAGCCTTTATTTTGACAACATTAGAATCAATGCTTTTGGAGGAAGGTTTTACGAAGCTGCACCAACGAGACACCTTTATATAGGAATAGAATTGTCATTATAAAGAGACAAAAACACAAGGAAGCCTTTTTTTCATTAATTTAATGGCTCCAAAAAATAATTGGCTTTCGGGAAAAACATCATTTTTTACCTTGAACCTTTATAATAACAACCAAACACTGTTCAGATTCATGAAAACAAAAAACAACAGAAGAGATTTTATTAAAAAAAGTGCCTTAATAGGCACTGGTTTTTATATTGTGCCCAGACATGTTATAGGAGGCACTGGTTTTACAGCGCCTAGTGACCAGCTTGTCGTAGGTGCTATTGGAGCTGGAGGAAAAGGAGGTTCAGATATAAACAATGCATATAACGGGGGTAAAAACAGGGTTGCAGCGCTCTGTGATGTAGATCCAGCTATGGCTAAAAACGCTATAGAAAGACACGAAGGAGCGGCTTTTTTCCATGATTTTAGAAAAATGCTAGACCAACAAAAAGACCTAGACGCGGTGACCATTTCTACTCCAGACCATACCCACGCTATCATAGCCCATGAGGCCATGATGCGCAACTTACATGTGTATGTTCAAAAACCACTGACCCATACCATTGCAGAAGCGAGGCACTTAACCCATTTGGCCAGAAAACAACAGGTGGTTACTCAAATGGGAAACCAAGGAGGTTCCTCTTTAGGGGTGGTAAAAATTAAAGAATGGATAGACGGAAACGCTATTGGAGACGTTAAAAAAGTATTTATATGGACCAATAGGCCTGTATGGCCTCAAGGAAAAGGGGCGCCAGAGGCAAACCCATCTAAAAAACCACAGGGCTTGGATTGGGACCTATGGCTTGGTCCTGCATCTAACAAAGATTATACCCCAGGATTACACCCATTTGATTGGAGGGGGTATTGGGAGTACGGAACTGGTGCCCTTGGAGACATGGGATGCCATTTGCTAGATGTTCCTTATAAAGTATTAAATCTAGGGTATCCTACAGGGGTACAATGTAGTGTGGCTAATATTTACTCCAGGATGTGGACACCAGATTACGTTCCAGACGGTTGTCCGGTTGCCTCAAAAGTAACCATAGATTTCCCAAGCAAAATTGCAGGACAATCAGGGGTTGAATTAGAATGGACAGATGGCGGAATTACACCAGCCATTCCAGATGAAATTAGTGATTACTACTCCGCTTCAAGTAGTGGTGTTATGATGATGGGCTCTGAAGGTATTATTACCTGTACAGACTACGGAAACAATCCTGTTTTATTTAAAAAAGGCATGGAGCCTCAGCCGTTTGACACCAGTGTGCAAGGAAACTTAGACGCACTTCATAACGCCGCTTGGACAGAAGCCTGTAAGGCAGGTTTTAATTCAGATAAACACTTGGCGCTCACCTCCTCTTTTGACTACGCAGGACCATTTACTGAGACTGTACTAATGGGCAATATAGCCATCAGAAGCCATATGCTTAGAAAAGAAAATGAAGCAGGTAATATGGAATTCTACGGCAGAAAGAAACTGCGTTGGGACGGAGAAAATATGCGTATCACCAACTTCGAAGATGCAAATCAATTTGTTACAAAACCTTACAGAGAAGGCTGGAGTATTCCAGGCTTGTAAAACACACTTCTCTACAACAAAGCACTAATGTCATTGGTGTTTGTTTAAAACAAAAACCCCCAGCATTGGCTGGGGGTTTTTTTATAAATAAAAAGACCCTTGTTCCTGTGTTTTTATAAAACAGTAAGGCCTTTATTCGGATGGCACCTCAATATGATTCCCTAAGAAAATAGCATTTAAAAATAATCTATTCATCCCGTAATGAATGCCCCTAAAATTTGGGTTGTCTGCAAACATGATTACACGGCCCATTCCTTTTGGACTTACAATTAAAGAAGCGCTTTTAGGCAGAAATTCTCTTTGGTTTTTTTCTGAAATATAACCGTCTAAATGCGGTTTTTCAGCGTAATCTATCACTGTACCGTAGGCGCTTTTGGAAGGAGCCAACCAGACCTCGTTGTTTTTATACAAAGCGACTCTAGATTGATCGTAACCAAATCCTAAGGGGTGGGACAAATCCATATCACCTTTTAAAAACACCCCACCTAAAGCTTCTCTTCCAATATTTTCTCCAGCGTCTACATAAGGTTTTCTACTTGTTAGCGTTGTGGAATCAGGCACTACTTTAATCAGTTTTTCTTTTACAAATTTAGTGTTCACTGCCCACGAAGAACCAGTACCAATAGTGATTAAAGTATTCCCTTTAGAGACCCAGTCAGATAAAGCCTTACTGAATTTTTCAGATAGCGAATACCTTCCAGAAACCATCACTAAAGTGTTGTAAGCATCTAGTGAAACACGGTCTAAGTTTCTGATAGGTAATTTACTAATGGGTATTCCCACACGGGTATCTAACAAGTGCCAAATCTCTCCTGCTTCATAAGAAGAAGTGCCGTTTCCAATAATCATTGCAGCCTTTGGCGCCATTAATGGACGCACATTTCTGCTCCCTAAATCTACTCCTGAAAGGCTTAAGCCAGACTGCACCGCAGACACCGAAACCCCTAATTTACTTGGTAAATCTGCCATAAGACTGGCTAAACTGTCCTTAGAAATCTTTTGTAGGGCTACTGGCACCATTAAAGATCCGTATGAAAAAGACTTTGCACCGTCAAAAGTAGCCACTTTAAAAGGCTTAAAGGCCGCAGAAAGTACCACTCCATTTTTTTGTAAATGTGATATAGCTGCGGGTATATTATAATCTCTAGCTTCAATAGCATAAGCGTAGTCAGCAGCCTTAAAAGGCCTCGCAGTCACAAGGTCTTTGGCAATAATTAATTGGTCTAATTTAGGTAGCTTGCTAATGGGCTTATAAGAGATATTAAAAAAATTAGCCACAGACCAAGCACTTGCGTCATAATAAACAGAATCCCTGTATTTATTATAGGTCTCAAAAAAACTCTGTACCATTCGGTACTGCGCTTGAGATGTGGGGACTACGTATTCATCTATTGCCGTCTGATACACGGACACCTTATGGGTGTTTAGTTTTCCAATAAAAGCCTTAGCCAAGTTTTTATCCGTTTCTTTAAAAGAGTAGCCTTTAATCTTTTCCGCAGCCGCGTTAGTGAATGCACTCTTAAAGAAATCCCGCTGATACGCCTGAAGTGTAGCTGCATTTTCTACAGCTGCTTTCACCGTGGTGATGCTAGAAACATATTGGTTTCTTATTGTAAAAGGAAAGGTAATTTCACCAAAGGCGGTGGTTTGTTTTAAACCCCTAGAACTGGCTTGTTCAAACAACAATGCCAAAGCGCCTTGAAGGTCTGGATAAGAAGACCCATAGCCAGGATAAGTGCCGTCAAAAGCTTCTTTGGTAAAATAAAGAGACCCTATACTGTCTAGGGCTTTAGAAAAATACCCCCCAAAAAGATCGTTTAAGGTGGTGTAATTTTCTTTAGGCATAATAGGCTTAGAAGAAGCGTTGGGCTTCATAGGCTCAAAAAAATAAGTGCTTTGGCTGCCCATTTCGTGAAAATCAGTCACCACATTTGGGTACCATTCATGCGACCAGGCCACCTTTCCTTGGCTTTCAGGATTTACGGTTAATAACCAATCTCTGTTAAGGTCAAACCAGTAATGGTTGGTTCTACCTCCGGGCCAGTACTCATTGTGCTCTGCATCCTGAGGGTCTGCTACCAAAGGACTCCCTTTATAGGTGTTGGCCCACTGTGTATGTCTATCTCTCCCGTCTGGATTGATCGTAGGGTCAATAAAAATCACCGCGTTTTCTAAATATTTTTCAATGTCTGGGTTTTTAGATGCTACAAAAGTATAGGCCGCCAAAAGAGCCGCCTCTGAACTGGAAGGCTCGTTTCCGTGCACATTATAGGCTAGGTTAATAATCAGTGGCAGAGCGCTTCCTTTAGGGGCTACACCGCTTTTAATAGACGCCAAATGCGCTTCTTTAATCTCCGACAATCTAGAGAGGTTTTCAGGACTACTCACCACTAAAAAAGCCAGTTTTCTCCCTTCATGTGTTTTTCCATAAGGCATGATTTGTGCGCGGTTAGAGGTAGCGGCCAACTGCTCCAGATAACTCACAATAAGGTCATGTCGCGTGTGTTGGCTACCAATGTCGTATCCTAAAAAAGACGCTGGAGAAGACACTTCCTGATTAAAAGGAGTGTATTTTTTATAAAAATAGTCTTGGCCAAAAGCCATACTGCTGCAACACAACAACAGGGTTAGTAATCTAAATAACATAAGAAAAGGTTTAAGGTTTTACCTTTTAAAGATACCAAAGAATTTTTGCTTAACCCCCTTTAGTCCGCTGAGTATTGCTATTGGGAAAAAACCTAAAACAAGGAGCGACTGTCTGTCACTAAATTACTCCCTTTAAAATGGCCTTTGTCAAAATGTAATCTATTCGCTTTTACCGCAATAGGGAAGGGCATTTTACCTTCAGACACTAGCTTTAATACCTTGTCATTTTTCTTAAAAGTATTGAGTTTTCCATCTATTTTTTTGTCCAACTTCACGATTAATGAGGGAGATATTTCTATATCTGTCTCTATGGTAATCACAAGATTCTTAGCCCATAATACCCCTGAAATAAGCAAGATTTGATCCTTGTTTAAATGGGAATAGAGGCTTGGATTGGGGTGTAAATAATCTGCCTGATGCAAATAATTTTCCAAACTCCCCATAACCAATTCTTCAGACTCTGAGCCTTCATAGGAAACCCCAACAGACTTCCCAGAACTAATCAAGGTTTCTAAAGAGAGGTTACCAAGGCCAAAAGCGCTTAAAAGGGGTTCCAACAAAGACATCCCAACATTAAATCTATACTCATTTTTATACCTAGAAGACACCTTTAGCGCGCTGTTCTCTGACACTTCAAGGGCTTTTTTGGATTCAAATGCGTGGTTAATGTGGGCATAATACAACTCAATAGGGTTGGCGGGAACTTTAAGCCATAACTGCAATAATTTATAGCTTCTAATTGGCCCGCCAAGCAGGTCGTATCCATGTTCCCTTAAGTTTTTACTCAAATTAGATTGTAGCATATTCTTTTGCGCTTAATAGTCTTTCATTTAAAGATACCCCTTTACCTTGCTTTCCGTCTTTTTATGTCAATAGTCCGATTTAAATGGCCTTTGGCCGATGTTTTTTTGCTTGCACTAATTCAGTATCTTTAGGTACTTAACAATTCCCCTAGCTGGGAAAACCAAAAAAACCAACTCATGAAAAAAATTTTAATTCCTTTTTTAGCCCTTTTTATGCTACTCTTTTCTATGGAGGAAGTTTTGGCGCAAAGAAGAAAAAAGACTACTGAAGAAACCTCTGATAAGGTCTCTTTAGACGCGTTCAAATTTAGAAACATAGGGCCTGCTTTTTTATCTGGTCGTATTTCAGATATTGCCATGCATCCTGAAAACAATAGCCTCTGGTATGTGGCTGTTGCTTCTGGTGGTGTATGGAAAACAGAAAATGCCGGTACAACCTGGCAGTCTATTTTTGAAGGACAAGGTACCTTTGCTGCTGGCTGTGTTACCATAGATCCAAACAATCCAAGTACCGTTTGGGTAGGTACTGGAGAAAATGTAGGGGGGCGTCATATTGCTTTTGGAGATGGGATTTACAAAAGTACTGATGGTGGAAAATCCTGGAATAATATGGGCCTTCCTAACTCAGAACACCTGTCCAAGATTATAGTACACCCAAATAATTCTGAGGTGGTATGGGTCGCTTCTCAAGGACCCTTATGGAACAGTGGCGGAGACCGTGGGGTATATAAAACGACCGATGGCGGGAAAAACTGGAAAAAAGTACTTGGTGACAATGTATGGACTGGTGCTACAGATCTATTAATAGATCCAAGAAACGCAGACGTTTTATATGCAGCTACTTGGGACAGGCATAGAACAGTAGCCGCATATATGGGTGGTGGGCCTGGATCTGGAATTCACCGTTCTACAGACGGGGGAGAAACCTGGACCAAGCTCACTTCTGGAATTCCTACTTCAAACCTAGGTAAAATAGGCTTGGCCATTTCCCCACAAAAACCAGATGTTGTTTATGCCGCTATTGAGTTAGACAGAACCACTGGAGGCGTGTTTAGGTCTGAAGACAAAGGAAGCTCTTGGAAAAAAATGTCTAACACTGTTTCAGGCGGAACAGGGCCTCATTACTATCAAGAGTTATACGCCAGTCCACATAAATTTGATCGTTTATATCTCATGAATGTAAGGGTGCTTACTTCAGAGGACGGTGGAGCTAATTTTGCCACCTTAAAAGAATCTGACAAACACTCAGACAACCATGCCATTGTTTTTAAAAAAGACGACCCTAACTATATTATGTTAGGAACAGATGCTGGAATTTACGAGAGTTTTGATTTGGCAGATACTTGGAAATATCATAAAAACTTACCGCTTACTCAATATTATAAAGTAGCGGTAAACAATGCCAAGCCTTTTTATCATGTCTTTGGAGGAACCCAGGACAACGGTTCTTCTGGTGGGCCGTCTGCTACGGACGAAAGAGAAGGAATAGCCAACAAGCACTGGTATAAAACCTTATTTGCAGACGGACATCAGTCTGCTACAGACCCAGAAAATCCAAATATTATTTATGCGGAAACACAGCAAGGGGGCTTGCACAGGGTAGACCTCAGCACTGGAGAACCTGTCATGATTCAACCACAGGCTAGAGCGGGAGAGCCGCATGAACGTTTTAATTGGGACGCACCTATCTTGGTGAGCCCTCACAAAGCGTCTCGTTTATATTTTGCCTCGTACCGTGTTTGGAAATCAGAAAACAGGGGAGATTCTTGGACCCCAATTTCTGGAGATCTTACCAGGAACGAGGAGCGCATTGAATTGCCTATTATGGGCAAACAACAATCTTGGGACAATGCCTGGGATGTAAGGGCCATGTCTAATTACAACACCATTACCTCCCTGTCAGAATCTGAAGTTCAAGAAGGGCTGCTTTGGGCTGGTACAGATGACGGCATTATTCAATACACCACAGACTCAGGAGCCAACTGGACTAAAATTCCTGTGACTCGATTGGGTTTACCTTCTAGAGCATTTGTAAATGATATTAAAGCAGACGTATTTGACAAAAATACAGTCTATGTCTCTTTAGACAACCATAAAGAAGGTGATTATAAACCGTACTTATTTGTGTCTAACAACATGGGTAAAACATGGCGCTCTTTGGCTGGTGACTTGGGAGAGCGAAACCTCGTTTGGAGAATGGTACAGGATTTTGTTAAAAAAGACCTGTTATTTGCCGCCACTGAGAATGGCATTTTCACCTCATTAAACGCAGGTCAAAATTGGCAAAAAATGAGTGGCACCCCCACCATTTCTTTTAGAGACATTACCATTCAAAGAGAAGAAAATGACCTAGTAGCGGCTTCTTTTGGACGTGGTTTCTTTGTATTGGACAACTATGCGCCACTGAGAGACTTCACTTCCGAAAACCTCAATAAAAAAGCTACTTTATTTGCGCCAAGAACAGCCAAATGGTATGTGCCAAGAAGTAATGTAGGTAATACTGGCGCAGACTATTATTTTGCAGAGAACCCTACGTTTGGAGCTGAGTTTACGGTTCACATGAATGGAGATTACAAAAGCTTAAAAGCAACAAGACAAGATGCTGAAAAAAAATTAGGTGCCAATGAAAATGTGCCTTTCCCTGGTTGGGATGCTTTAGATGCAGAGGCATCTGAGGCTGATGCCAAATTATTATTACACATTAAAGACGCTGAAGGCAACCTTATAAGAACCATCACTGCAAAGCCTAAAAAAGGATCTCAAAGAATTGCTTGGGACCTTAGACACACCAATCCCTACCCCGTAAGTAACGGAAGCGGTGGTTGGAGATCTGGAGGGCCAATGGCTACACCAGGAACCTATATGGCAAGCCTTTCTTTAGAAAAAGAAGGTATTATTGCCCCATTAGACGGACCGGTCTCTTTTGAAGTGAGGCCAATCAGAGACGGAGTGTTAGAAGGTGTGAACTACGCCACTTTTAACAACTACTTTGAAAGTGTAAAAACGCTTTTAAATGAGAGTGCTGCCTATGAAGACGCCTTATCTATGGCAGATAAAAAACTAGCGATGTTTGAAACAGCCTTGTACAGAACCAATACGGATCCTCAGGCCATATTGTCTCTAATTACCGAAGCTAAAAAGGCCTTAGCTGGCTTGCGCAAACAAATAGATGGCAGTCCATCTAAAAACATTATAGGAGAACGCAATCCTGCCTCGTGGCAAGATCATTTAAGCGTAGCCATGAGAGGAATGGGAACTACTTATGGCCCAACACCCCTTCACAAGCAAAGCCTACAAATTGCTGCTGAATTATTAGAAAATATGAAGGCCGCTATTAAAGATGTCGCTCAAGAAAAAGTGCCTGCTATTGAAGCGGCCCTTATAAAAGCTGGAGCGCCTTATATGTCTGGACAAGGCATTGAATGAGCCCCTAAATAAATTTAGGTTTATTCGTTAGCCTTTTTTAAAAACCCCGCACCAATTGCGGGGTTTTTTTGTAACAATTAATATCCGAGCTCGTCATAAGAGAAACCCTAAAACTGTGGATATGAAAAAAATAGCTTTTTTATTTTTAGCTGCGCTATTGAGCAGCTCACTTATGAACGCACAATCTAAAGTAAAAGACAGAGACGTGCTTGGCGAATGGAAACTTCACGTAGACCTTCAAAAGGAAATTCAAGACAAAGACAATGATTTAAACTTTTTAGAAAAAGCCTTAGTAGGTGCCGTATCTGGTATTGTAACCACAGCGATGAATCATGTGGACATTCGTTTTGACTTTAAGCGAAATAACGAAGTGATTCTTAAAATTCACAACAAAGATGAAGACAAAACAGAAACAGAAATACTTAAATGGTTTATTAACAAGCAGGGGCAATTGGAGATAGATGACCTTGACAATGACCATGTAAATGTGCAGCACGACGGCGCTTGGATGCTCTTAGACAAACAACTTGTAGCGGTAGAAGACGGCAAAGTAAAACAAGCGGTGTATTTGGAAAAAATGTAATCGTTTTCTTATTAAAGACCCACTGTTTTCTATTGACCTATAGGCTCTGCTGAAAATTCACTTACCTCATTATAGGAGACCCCTATTTGAAATTGAATGGGATTGCAACAGACTTCACAGTCTTCAATAAATTCCTGAAAACCTACTGAAGGGTCAATCATTTTAAGCTGGGACTCCCAACAGTGGGGGCAATCAAAATAGTGTTCTAACATAGCGTGTAAAAATAATAAAACCCCTTAATTAAAGTACTAATAGGCCAAATCAAATTTCACTGGAAGGTGGTCAGAGATCCATCGGCCATTGGCCCTTTTTTCGCTCAAATGAGCATAGCTTAAAGGCGTGAGCCCCTGAAAAAATATATAATCTATTCGGCGGTCTAATGGTGCTTGTAAATTAAACGCATTAAAAGTTCCTTCAGGTCCAGACAATTCAATGTATTCCAATGGGTCTCTAAAAGCATTTTTTAAATGGGTTATGGGGAGCTCGTTAGGGCTTGCGTTAAAATCGCCTGTGAGCACAAACACACTTTCAGTACTTACTAAGCTTTTAATTTTCTCTATAATTAACAGCGCAGAATTTGCGCGTGCCGCTTTACCTACATGGTCAAAATGAGTGTTAAAATGCCAAAAAACCCGCCCTGTTGTGTGCTCTTTGAACTGGGCATAGGTGCAAATTCTGGGCAAAGCAGCGTCCCAGCCAACAGAGACCTCTTCAGGCGTTTCAGACAACCAAAAGGTCTTACTTTCTAATAATTTAAACTTTTCTTTTAAGTAAAAAACTGCGCTATACTCTCCTTTCGTTGCGCCGTTGTCTCTACCTACACCAACATAGGCATATTCTGGCAAAGCCTCAAGAATGTATTGCATTTGAATCTGTGTAGCTTCTTGAACACCAAAACTATCTGGCGAATGCTGATTAATTTGACCAACTAATTCCCCTTTGCGTAAGTCCCAAATATCTTCTCCGTCGCTTTGGCTATTGTAGCGAATATTGTATGAAATTACTGTGAGGTTCTGCGCTACACCTACAGTGGTGAACAGAAACATCAAAAGGCTCATTTTTAAGTATTTAGTGGTATAACGCATCATAATATATTTTTAAATTACACAATACTTAATAAAACTATAGCAAACGAAGCTACCTTGCAAAAAAAAGCCCTTGTGAAAGTGTCACAAGGGCTTTTAAGATAAGGTTTGAGACCTTTGGGTCGACTAGTTTTAAACAAGTCTATTGTATATTAATAATACTATAAGTTAAATCTATTTTCAAGAGTTAACCTAACATTATCCAAATGAATTTCATATTCTTCATTAGTGAAAAGCCAATTAGGAAAGCCAGTTGCTCCAGGAACGGCAATAACCTCCTGAACTAAATCATTATTATACTTTAAGTAAATCGCTTTTTCATCAATATCCTTTAAATTAGACATCTGATTTGTATAATGATTCATTATTGAATTATTTTTATTTGTGTGTATAAAACCTAACACGTGTAGAAATTCATGTTTAATTAATAACTCGTCATAAGTATCAACCCAAATTCTACCTTCAACGATAGAACATATGTCAGGGTTAACTATGTTATCATCATTATATTCTTCCTCATTTACCGTAACCGCTTGTCCTAACCAATTATCGTTAACATCCCCACCAAATATCGACTGAAAGTTATTATGTCCAAATACAATCACTATATCGGCATCGTTAATATTGTCAACTACATTAAATTTGATGAGTTCATCTTCGATAATATTATCGAGTACTGAAAAGAAACTGATTAAGTTATTTTTAGCATTAATATTGTCAAATGACTCATGAAAAAAAACATCAATTTTTTCAGTACCGTTAAACCCACCATACTTCCATCTATGAGGTTTTAGAAAATAATTTCCGTCTGGTTGTGTATATGAATCACTGGCAATATCGAAATAATGTTCAATATATTCCTCTATATTTGATTCAGTCTCTATCGAGTCGATTTCATCAACTCGTAAATATGGTTCTTGCTCACAAGACAATAAAAAAAACATTATCGATAAGTATATTATCGAAAGTTTAAGAAAAGTTTTACTATAATCCTTCATAGTTATTTATATTTTAAAATTAGGAGACAAAGATAGTAAATTTAATATTTATATAAAAGAAAAATCCATGAATAAAAAAAAATACCCATATACCTCTTTTATTTGTGGAGGGTTTTTAGGTCTTATTTTTTTAAGTAAAATCAATTCAGTAGTTATGGTTCTCTTAGTAGAACACAGTAATTTAACTATGAAAACACTTTATGGTGTTAATAGTATTTTTA
>Ga0102823_1000714_pt1 | contig 12589 bp, 10 predicted proteins | sample ColrivemetaGS743_FD_78459 | JGI IMG/M metagenome (GOLD analysis project Ga0102823, IMG submission 78459) | Estuarine microbial communities from the Columbia River estuary - Ebb tide non-ETM metaG S.743 | ecosystem: Environmental > Aquatic > Marine > Intertidal zone > Estuary | place: USA...
AAGGTTTTCGTATTTTTTTATAATTATGAGTTAAACCCAAGGCTCAAATTAGGCAAATGTTGTATTTTTGAATAAATTTTATAAAAAAGACCCATATTCCAAATTATAGATGGATCCATATTCCTTTTTAAACGCCGCACATACTTCATTTTTTGCGGACTTATACGATAAATATTTAAAAAATCCAGACAGTGTAGAGCCTTCTTGGCGTGCTTTTTTCCAAGGCTATGACTTTGGTTCAGAAGCACATGGTTTTTTTAATGAAGAAACCCTTGTTTCGCCTGAAACCATTTCTGAGATGCCAAATAGCATGCAGAAAGAATTTCAAGTCATTAGATTGATTGATGGGTACCGAAGTAGGGGGCATTTATTTACGGAAACCAACCCAGTAAGGGAGCGAAGGAAATACAGTCCTACCCTGGAATTGGAACACTTTGGACTGACGGAAGCAGACTTAAATACCGTATTTTCCGCAGGAGAGATTATTGGTATTGGCGCTGCGACACTCACTAATATTATTGGCCATTTACAACGTATATATTGTGACGCTATTGGGGTAGAGTATATGTATATTAGAAATCCTGAGCGCGTTGAATGGATTCAAAACTGGTTGAATGTCAATGACAATCACCCTTCATTTTCTGTAGATCAGAAAAAACATATTCTTAAAAAGCTTACCCAAGCAGTGAGTTTTGAAACTTTTTTACATACCAAATACGTAGGTCAGAAGCGTTTTTCACTGGAGGGGAATGAATCTTTGATCCCAGCATTAGACGCTATTGTAGAAGCTGCCGCGGCTAAAGGAGTGGCGGAGTTTGTAATGGGTATGGCCCATAGAGGCCGTTTAAATGTACTGACCAATATTTTTGGTAAGTCTGCAAAAGACATTTTTAGTGAGTTTGACGGTAAAGACTACGAGCAAGTAGTTTTTGATGGAGATGTAAAGTATCACTTGGGCTGGACTTCAGATAGGATGTCAGATAACGGCAATAAGATTGTGATGAATATTGCACCAAATCCATCTCACTTGGAAACAGTGGGTGCAGTAGTAGAGGGAATTGCCCGAGCCAAACAAGACAACTTATACCCAGAAGATTTTTCTAAGGTACTGCCTATTGTATTGCATGGAGATGCTGCTATAGCAGGCCAAGGTCTGGTGTACGAAGTGGTTCAAATGGCCCAGTTAGACGGTTATAAAACCAATGGGACCATACATATTGTGGTAAATAATCAAATTGGTTTTACCACCAATTACTTAGACGCAAGGTCTTCTACCTATTGTACAGACGTAGGTAAAGTCACTTTGAGTCCAGTACTTCACGTGAATGCAGACGACGCAGAAGCGGTTGTACACGCTGCATTATTTGCTTTGGAATACCGCATGAGGTTTAAAAGAGACGTTTTTATTGATCTATTGGGTTATAGGAAGTACGGTCATAATGAGGGCGACGAACCAAGGTTTACGCAGCCAAAATTGTACAAGGCAATTGCCAAACACCAAAACCCTAAAGAAATCTATACCGCTAGACTTATTGAAGAAGGGATCATTACACCGGATTTTGTTAAGGGTTTAGAGCAATCATACAAAGACAGTTTAGAGTCAGATTTAGAAGACTCTAGAAAAGAAGATAAGACGGTAATTACACCATTTATGTCTGAGGCATGGAAAGGCTTGGCTCCTGCTCAAGAAGACACTATGGCACTAAAAGTTGCTACTGCTTACCCATTAGATAAGCTCACTGGAATAGCTAAAGTGATCACTACTTTACCTTCGGATAAAAAATTCTTGAGAAAGATAGACAAGCTCATAGAGGACAGGCGTAAGATGTTTTTTGAAAGCAATAGCCTGGACTGGGCCATGGGAGAACTCTTGGCATATGGATCTCTTTTAGAAGAAGGATTTGACGTGAGAATTTCAGGACAAGATGTGGAGCGAGGTACTTTCTCTCACAGGCATGCCGTATTGAAAGTAGAGGCAAGTGAAGAAGAAGTATTGCTTTTAAATCAGTTAAACGATAAGCAAGGTAAATTACACATATTTAACTCTTTACTCTCTGAGTATGGCGTGGTAGGTTTTGATTATGGATACGCTATGGCAAGTCCAAATACATTGACTATTTGGGAGGCACAATTTGGAGATTTCAGCAATGGGGCCCAAATTATGATTGACCAGTATATTTCTGCAGCAGAGGACAAGTGGAAATTGCAAAATGGTTTGGTGATGTTATTGCCTCATGGATACGAAGGTCAAGGAGCAGAGCATTCTTCTGCTAGGATGGAAAGGTATTTGCAAATGTGTGCCAAGGACAATATGTTTATAGCAGACTGCACTACACCAGCCAATATGTTTCATTTGTTGAGAAGACAACTGAAAGCCACTTACAGAAAACCATTGGTGGTGTTTACACCCAAGAGTTTATTGAGACACCCTAAAGCAGTTTCCGGTGTAGCAGATTTTGCCAACGGTCATTTCCAAGAAGTTATTGGAGACCATTCGGCGGTAAAAGATCAGGTTAAAACACTTGTATTTTGTACGGGTAAATTCTACTACGATCTATTAGAAGCCAGAGAGAACCTGGAAAGAGAAGACGTGGCATTGGTTAGAATAGAACAATTGTTTCCATTGGCTATAAATCAGATCCAGGCAGAAATAGAGGCTTATAAAAACGCAAAAGACATTGTTTGGGCTCAAGAAGAGCCTAGAAACATGGGGGCTTGGAGCCACTTGCTCATGCATTTACCAATGGCGTCTAAATTTAGGGTAGCTTCGAGGCGTTTTTACGCTTCCCCAGCTGCTGGTAGTGCTGTGCGTTCTAAAAGAAGGCACCAGGAAGTCATTGACTATGTGTTTGACGCTTCCAAAGACAATATGATTAGATAATAAATTTAAAGAGATCTCATAAATTATACACGATGATTTTAGAAATGAAAGTACCCTCTCCAGGGGAGTCCATCACAGAAGTAGAAATTGCCGCTTGGTTGGTCCAAGATGGTGATTATGTAGAAAAAGACCAAGCCATTGCTGAAGTAGATTCAGACAAGGCAACACTTGAATTACCTGCTGAGATGAGTGGTGTAATTACGCTTAAGGCAGAGGAAGGTGACGCTGTTGCGGTGGGTGCTGTGGTTTGTTTAATAGATACGTCGGCCGTTAGGCCAGAAGGAGATGCTCCAGCTAAAGTGGCTAAAGCTACCCCAGAAGCCGCCCCTGCTGTTGCATCGGCCCCCGTAAAAGAAACCCCCGCTGCTGCTGCTAGCTATGCGACAGGATCCGCTTCTCCGGCTGCTAAGAAAATATTGGCAGAAAAAGGCATGTTGGCATCTGAGATTGTAGGGACTGGTAAGGATGGTAGAGTAACCAAGGAAGACGCTGTTAAGGCAGTACCTTCTATGGGAACAAATTCTAATGGTGGTACCAGAGGCACAACCAGAAGTAAGCTGTCTATGTTGCGAAGAAAAGTGGCAGAGCGTTTGGTGTCTGCAAAGAACGAAACAGCTATGCTAACTACTTTTAATGAGGTAGATATGGGGTCTATTTTTGCCCTTAGAAAGCAATATAAAGAAGCCTTTACAGAAAAGCATGGTGTTGGATTAGGTTTTATGTCATTCTTTACAAAAGCGGTCATTCGCGCCTTAGAACTTTACCCAGCGGTTAACTCTATGATAGATGAAAAAGAGATGGTTACTTATGATTTCTGTGATATTTCAATTGCGGTATCTGGTCCCAAAGGATTAATGGTTCCTGTAATTAGAAATGCTGAGAATTTGAGTTTTAGAGGGGTAGAATCAGAGGTAAAACGCCTTGCAATTCGTGCCCGTGACGGAGAAATTACGGTAGATGAAATGACAGGTGGAACTTTCACCATTACCAATGGTGGGGTGTTTGGATCTATGTTGTCTACACCTATTATTAACCCGCCTCAGTCTGCGATCCTTGGAATGCACAATATTGTGGAGCGTCCTGTAGTGAAAAATGGAGAAATTGTGGTAGCACCTATTATGTATGTGGCCCTTTCTTATGACCACAGAATTATTGATGGGAAAGAGTCTGTTGGTTTCTTAGTGGCTGTTAAAGAGGCCTTGGAAGACCCAACGACATTCTTAATGGATGGGGATCAAAAGAAAGCTTTAGAGCTGTAGTGGTATTCACGGACACCCATACCCATTTGTACAGTGAGTCTTTTGCTGACGACAGAGATGAGGTGATTCAAGAAGCTATAAATAAAGGCGTAAAGCGTTTTTTTCTCCCTGCAATAGACAGTAGCTATTTGTCTAAAATGCGGGAATTGAAAAACGCTTTTCCTTTGAATATGTTTTTGATGAGTGGCCTTCATCCCACCCATGTAAAAGAAAATTTCCAGGAGGAGCTAGCAGTGTTGGAGTCTTTTTTGGACGAAACCCAGGCGGTTGCTGTAGGAGAAATTGGGATAGATCTCTACTGGGATAAGGCCTTTTTAAAAGAGCAGCAAGAAGCCTTTCACTTACAAATTGAGTGGGCTAAAAAGCGCCAGCTTCCCATTGTGATTCATTGCAGAGATGCTTTTGATGAAGTTTTTGAAGTATTGGAGGCCCATAGAGGTCCTTTGCTAAGAGGAATTTTCCACTGTTTTACTGGAGACCTTTCACAGGCTAACAGGGCCATTTCCCTTGGAATGAAACTTGGGATAGGTGGGGTGCTTACCTTTAAAAATGGCGGATTAGATCGTTTTATAGATCAGGTAGATTTGTCTCATTTGGTTTTAGAAACCGATGCCCCTTACCTGGCACCAGTCCCCTACAGAGGTAAAAGAAATGAGTCTGCCTACCTGCCTTTGGTGGCACAAAAATTAGCAGATCTTACAGGGAAAACCATAGAAGACATTGCTGCTATTACCACAGAAAATTCAAAGACTGTTTTTGGCGTTTAACAAGATAGTGTGATTATTATGGCAAGATCAAAAATACTTTTATTGTACACTGGGGGTACTATAGGAATGGTAAAACATCCAGAAACAGGGACCCTAAAAGCCTTTAATTTTGACGCTATTGCGGAGCAAATTCCTGAGCTGAAACTACTCGATTGTGATACGGAGTGTATTTCGTTTGAAACCCCTATTGATTCCAGTGATATAGACCCAAGTTTGTGGGTCACTATAGTAGACATGATCGAAACCAACTATGCTTCTTTTGATGGCTTTGTGATTCTTCATGGGAGTGATACGATGAGTTATAGCGCTGCGGCGCTAAGTTTTATGTGTGAAAACCTATCCAAACCAATTATTTTTACCGGATCCCAATTGCCTATTGGAGATTTGAGAACAGATGCCAAAGAAAATTTAATCACCTCCATTCAATTGGCTGCGCTAAAAGACAAGGGGAAAGCGATAATACAGGAAGTAGGCCTCTATTTTGAATACAAATTATACCGTGGCAATAGAACTACTAAAATTAATGCAGCACATTTTGAAGCATTTGAGTCTTTGAATTATGCGCCACTTGCACAGTCAGGTGTTTCTTTAGAGGTGTCTAGGTCATTATTATTAAAGCCTCAGAAAGGAAAGCACACAAAATTCCATAAAAAAATGGACCACAGCGTGGGTGTTTTGAAATTATTTCCAGGTATTTCGCCTTCTTTTGTGCGGTCTGTATTGTTTTCAGAAGGCTTAAAAGCCATAGTTTTGGAAACTTATGGTGCTGGAAATGCGCCAACAGCAGCCTGGTTTATAGCTATTTTATCAGAGGCTATTCAAAATGGCTTGATTATTGTTAATGTAACGCAGTGTTCAGGCGGGAGTGTTTTGATGGGTCATTATGAGGCGAGTAAAGCACTAGAGCGCATACAACTACTTAATGGTAAGGATATTAGCACCGAGGCTGCTTTGGCTAAGCTCATGTACATGCTAGGGAGTGGTGTTTCGAAAGCATCCTTTAAGACCATATTCGAAACTTCTTTAAGGGGAGAAATGCAATAAAATTAACGATTAGAATTTCATTAATTAGCATTTTTTTTGTTATTTGCCCTGCCTAAAAACATCAATAGAGAGGTGGCCGAGCGGTCGAAGGCGCACGCCTGGAAAGCGTGTATACACCAAAAGTGTATCGAGGGTTCGAATCCCTTCCTCTCTGCTTTGAATTTTTACGTTCAATAATTATAAAATTTTTTTATCTTTAACCCATTAACTAACTAAATTTAAGTTTTTAAAAAATGAAAAGATCATTCTCTATCCTAGCCATGTCTGGGTTATTTGTATTAAGTACAAGTACAGCAAGTGCAGTAACACTAGTTCAGGAAGCTGCTGCCGAAAAAGGTTTCACTCAAGTTCTTAAGGAACAATTTATCCAAGGGGGTGCTTCCTTCATGGGGATTGTATTGCTTTGTTTAATCTTAGGATTAGCCGTAGCAATTGAAAGAATTATCTTTTTAAACTTGGCTACAACGAATACAACAAAATTAAAAGAAGCTGTTGAGGCTGCTTTAAAATCAGGTGGTGTAAATGCTGCCAAAGAATTATGTAGAGATACAAAAGGACCTGTTGCTTCTATTTTCTACCAAGGATTAGACAGGGCTGGGGAAAGTGTAGAATCTGCTGAGAAAGCGGTTGTTGCTTACGGTGGTGTTCAAATGGGTCAATTAGAGAAAAACGTTTCTTGGTTGTCTTTGTTTATCGCTATTGCACCAATGCTTGGATTTATGGGAACGGTAATTGGTATGATCCAGGCCTTCCAGAAAATTGCAGCGGTGGGTAACTTGAGTGCATCTCTTATTGCAGGAGATATTCAGGTAGCACTTTTAACTACTGTATTCGGTCTTATTACGGCTATTATCTTACAGATTTTTTACAATTACATTATCGCTAAAATTGATGGTATTGTAAATGACATGGAAGATTCTTCTATCGCATTAATTGACATGCTGGTAGACCACAAAAAATAATAAGAACCAATAAATACGCAATATTATGCACAAAATATTAAAAATTGCATTGGCCGTTTTTGGACTGATTGGCGCTATTTTATGGTTCCAATTGCCCAGCTCAGATGCACCCGCTTCTGAAGCTGTAGACAGTACATCAATGTCGTTGATGTTTATGATTACTTACCTGCTTTTAGCAGTAGCCGTAATCTCTAGCTTCATCTTTGCCTTCAAAAAACTTTTTTCAACCAAAGAGAGTGTTAAGAAAGCCTTATTTTCAATTGGTGGTTTCTTGGCCTTAGTGCTTGTTTCTTACATTGCTGCTTCTGGAACGGATATTGATTTGGCTGCTATGGCAGACAACGGTAACCCAACTACGGAAGGCACAGTTAAAAACATTGGTATGGGATTAAATATGTTTTTCTTATTAACTGTTATAGCAGTCGCTTTAATGGTAGTCCCAGGAATAAAGAGATTTTTCACTAAATAAATAACTGAAGTATGCCAAAAAGAGGAGCACCACCAGAAGTTAATGCCGGGTCTATGGCAGACATCGCTTTCTTGCTGCTTATCTTTTTCTTAGTAACTACTACTATTGAAACAGATGCAGGTTTGGACAGAATGTTGCCACCCATTGAGCCGCCAGAAACGGATGTGGTCATTAAACAGAAAAATATCTTTGAAGTAATTATCAATAAAAACGGACAGTTGTTTGCAGACGAAGAGTTGGTAGAAGTATCTCAGTTGAGAGAAAAAGCCATGTCTTTTCTAGACAACGGAGGCGCTCCTTCGGGCACACCAGACTACTGTAACTACTGCCAGGGAGCAAGAAACACTTCTTCTTCAGACAATCCTTCAAAGGCTATTATATCTTTAAAGAACGACAGAGAAACCCCTTATGGAACTTACATTACCGTTCAAAACGAAATTGTAGGTGCCTATAACGACCTTAGAAACAGGGAAGCACAGCGTTTGTACAAACGTGACTTTACTGCTATGGAAGCGGCTTACTTAAACCCGGAAACGGCAGAGAGTTTAAAGGATGATCTCAAGGAGAAAGTGAAGAATATTCAAGATTTATTTCCTCAGAAGTTCTCTGAAGCGGAAACGTCAAATAATTAATAACAAAGCAAAACACATTAGATATGTCTAAGTTCAGTAAAAAGAAAGACGGTGAGTTACCAGCGGTATCTACAGCTTCCTTACCAGATATTGTATTTATGCTTTTGTTCTTTTTCATGACGGTAACCGTAATGAAAGACAGTTCTTTAAAAGTAGATAATATTCTTCCAAACGCTAACGAGATAAAGAAGTTAGAAAAAAAGGACAGAATTATTTATATCTATGCTGGAGCCCCAACGCAGGAGTACCAGAAAGTTTTTGGAACAGAAACTAAGATTCAATTGAATGATAAGTTTGCCAATGCTACTGATGTAGGAGATTACATTTTATCTGAGCGTGCTAAGAAGCCTCAGGAATTACAAAATGTATTGACTACTGCGCTTAAAGTAGATAAGAATGCCAATATGGGTATTATATCTGACATTAAGTTAGAACTCAGAAAAGTAAATGCACTTAAAGTAAATTACACCACTTACGATGGTGACGCTTTTAGAAACTTACAATAATAGTTAGCTAATTCATAAAAAAAGCCCGCACATTGTGCGGGCTTTTTTTATTAGATTTCTTTTCTCAGCCGAGCCACAGGAAGCTCTAATTGCTCTCGGTATTTTGCGACAGTTCTTCTGGCTATTGGGTAACCCTTTTCTTTGAGTATTAAAGCCAGCTTGTCATCTGTGAGTGGTTTTCTCTTATCTTCTTTTTTGATAAGTTGTTCCACAATTTTTTTAATCTCTCTGGTAGAAACATCTTCTCCCTTTTCATTTTTCATTCCTTCAGAGAAGTAGCTTTTGACTAATTTTGTTCCATAAGGGGTGTCTATGTATTTGCTATTTGCTACCCTAGATACAGTAGATATATCCATGTCTATAAGGTCTGCAATATCCTTTAAAATCATCGGTTTGAGTTTTCGTTCATCGCCACTCAAAAAGTACGCTTCTTGAAAGTCTATTATTGCACCCATGGTGAGATAAAGGGTTTGCTGGCGTTGTTTAATCGCTTCAATAAACCACTTTGCAGCATCTAATTTTTGCTTTATAAAACTGACGGTTTCTTTTTGGGCGTTGGTCTTTTGCTTGGTCTCTTTATATCCTGCCAGCATGTTGTTATAGGACCTAGAAATATGTAGTTCAGGGGCGTTTCTCCCGTTGAGCAAAAGCTCTAATTCCCCATCTACAATTTTTAAACTAAAATCAGGTACAATATGTGAGATGATTTTTGCGCCATCTGAAAAGGCACTTCCGGGTTTTGGATTAAGCTTTTCTATGGCCAGTAAGGCTTCTTTTAAGTCGTTTTCAGAAAGGTTATGCTTTAAAATAAGTTTGTCATAGTGTTTCTTGGAAAAAGCCTCAAAAGAGCGTTTCAATATATCCTGTGCTAGCTGGATCGCTTTGGTGGGTGTTTTTCTTTCTAACTGCAGCAATAAACATTCTTGTAGGCTTGTTGCGCCCACTCCAGCTGGGTCTAATTGTTGGACACTTCTGAGCACTTTTTTGACTTGACTTTCATCTGTATACAAGTTTTCGGTAAAGGCAAGATCGTCTACTAAGTCTGGTATTGGCCTTCTTATATAACCTGTTTCGTCTATGCTTCCTATCAAAAATGCTGCAATGGCCCAATCTTCTTCTGCAATAAATTGTTGCTGTAGTTGGGCCAATAAGTGTTGGTAAAAAGTTGTTGCAGCTGCATAGGGAATGACCTTGTCATCTTGGTCTTCCGAGTAATTATTAGTCTGCGTTCTGTAATCAGGGATCTCGTCGTCACTGAGGTATTCATCTATATTGATGTCTTCTGCATCTATATGTTCATTGTCTTCTTTGAAATCTTCCTCGTAATTGTCTTCATAGATGTCTTCAGTGTCCTCTACAATTTCTTTACCTGGTTCCAAGGCTGGATTGTCTTCTAGTTCTTGTCTTAGGCGTTGCTCAAATGCCTGGGTAGGCAATTGTATGAGCTTCATAAGCTGTATCTGTTGTGGAGACAGCTTTTGTGAAAGTTTATATTGAAGGTATTGTTTAAGCATAAGATACTACAGGATTCAATACCTTAAGTTACAAAAAAGTATTATAGAGACCGTCCTTAAAATTCTGCGTTCTGAGGTGTTCTTGGAAAAGGGATCACATCTCTAATGTTTCCCATACCCGTGGTAAAAAGCACCAAACGTTCAAAGCCTAATCCAAAACCTGAATGTACTGCAGACCCATATTTTCTCAGGTCCTTGTACCACCAGAGCTCTTTGTGGTCTACACCCATGGCAGACATTCTTTCTTCTAGCACCTCTAAACGTTCTTCTCTTTGAGAACCTCCTACAATCTCCCCAATACCAGGAAATAAAATATCCATGGCCCTAACGGTCTTCTTGTCTTCATTTAAGCGCATATAAAAGGCTTTAATGTCTGCTGGGTAATCAAACAAAATCACAGGACATTTAAAGTGCTTTTCTACCAAGTAGCGTTCGTGTTCACTCTGAAGGTCTACGCCCCATCCTGTGATTGGATATTTAAATTTCTTTTTCTTATTGGGAGTGCTATTTTGAAGTATTTCAATGGCTTCAGTATAGCTGAGCCTCACAAAGTTTTGGTCTACCACAAACTTTAACTTTTCCAGTAATGGCATTTCACTGCGTTCATTTTGTGGCTTTTGTTTTTCTTCGTCCAGGAGTCTTTCTTGTAAAAATGCCAAGTCTTCCTGGCAATGTGTTAAAACATATTTAATCACGTTTTGTATAAAGTCCTCTGCTAGGTCCATGTTTGCGTCTAAATCATAAAAAGCCATTTCTGGTTCTATCATCCAAAATTCTGCTAAATGCCTAGAGGTATTTGAGTTTTCTGCTCTAAAGGTAGGACCAAAAGTATATACTTTACCCAGCGCCATGGCGTAGGTTTCCGCCTCTAATTGTCCTGAAACAGTTAGGTTGGTTTCTTTGCCAAAGAAATCCTCACGATAGTCTATTGCACCATTGGAATCCAGCGGTGGGTTTTTGGGATCTAAGGTGCTTACGCGGAACATTTCTCCTGCACCCTCTGCATCTGAACCTGTAACAATAGGCGTATGTACGTAATTAAAATCTTGACTCCTAAAGTATTGGTGCACTGCAAAAGACAGTGTAGAGCGCACCCGCATAATGGCGCTAAAAGTATTTGTTCGAACCCTTAAGTGTGCATTTTGTCTCAGGAATTCCAAAGAGTGTTTTTTGGGTTGTATGGGATAAGTTTCTGGATCTGAAACTCCTAAAATTTCCACCTCTGTTGCTTGTATTTCTACGCGCTGCCCTTTGCCTTCACTTTCTTGAAGTGTTCCAGTAATTTTTAAAGCTGCACCAACCGTAATTTTCTTTAATATTTCTTCTGGTAAAGAGTCAAAATCTATGACACATTGTAGGTTTTCCATGCAAGACCCGTCGTTTAAGGCAATAAAACGGTTGCTTCTAAAACTTCTTACCCATCCTTGAACAGTTAAGGTGGTCAGCGGGGCTACATCTTGTAAAATAGATTTAATTCTCGGTGTAATCATGGTTGTTTGTATTCCTATTCAGTTAAAACGCAAAGATAGTTTAATCACTTAAGTTTCACTTTCTTTTGGTAAAATATCTATTTGAGGTTTTTTAAAGGTCTGCTTGTTGGCAATACTTTTTTCTAAAGACAGTAAAAGAGAAGGCAATAGAATTAGGTTGGACAGCATGGCAAAAAGCAAGGTAGCAGAAACGAGTCCACCCAAAGCTATTGTTCCACCAAAGCTAGAGACTGTAAATACAGAAAATCCAAAAAACAGTACAATGGAGGTGTAAAACATACTCACGCCTGTTTCTTTTAAAGCAGCGTAAACAGAAGGTTTTATGCGCCATTTATTGGCAATGAGTTCTTGTCGGTATTTGGCCAAAAAGTGAATGGTGTCGTCTACAGATATCCCAAAGGCAATACTAAATACCAATATGGTAGAGGGTTTTATAGGTACCCCAATGAATCCCATCATTCCCGCAGTAATCAGTAGGGGAAGTAAGTTTGGAATAAGGGAAATCACAATCATTCTAAAGGACCTAAAAAGGTAAGCCATGAATAGAGCGATGAGAAAAATGGCCAATGCCAATGACATGATTAGGTTTTTAATCAAGTACTTGGTTCCTTTTAAAAACAGCAGTGCTTTTCCTGTCAGCAATACGTTGTAGCGATCTTTTGGGAATAGTTTGTCTATTTCCTCCAATAAATCCAGTTCTACCTGTTCCATTTGATCGGTTTTTACATCTTTAATCGCTGTAGAGATTCTGGCGACTTGCCCCCTGGAATCTGTAAAATTTTTGAGTAAATCCTCGTTGGTATTGGCACCTTGGGCTGCAGACAAGATAAAGCCCCTCTCTTGGGAAGTGGGAAGCTGGTAATATTTAGGTAAATTATTGTAATAGGCTTGTTTGGCGTATTTGGCCAAATTCACTACTGAAATAGGTTTTGAAAGCTCTGGTGTTTCCTCTATAAACTGGCTTAAAGCGTCCATTTGTTCCAGGGTGCTGGGCCTTAATACCCCATTAGGTCTTTTGGTGTCTATGACAATTTCAATGGGCATAATAGCGTTGAACTCTTGTTC
>Ga0102823_1000740_pt1 | contig 12378 bp, 10 predicted proteins | sample ColrivemetaGS743_FD_78459 | JGI IMG/M metagenome (GOLD analysis project Ga0102823, IMG submission 78459) | Estuarine microbial communities from the Columbia River estuary - Ebb tide non-ETM metaG S.743 | ecosystem: Environmental > Aquatic > Marine > Intertidal zone > Estuary | place: USA...
GCTGTTGTATTACTAGATGTGACAAATGGATAAGTTCCAAAATCAATATCTAATAAAGAACCTTGAGCACCTTCTGCTAAAATAGTTTGTCCAGATTTTTGTGCTTGATAAATGTATTCTTCTGAATCAATAAATTTTAAAGATTTTAAAACCTTCACTGCTTTAAAGAATTCTTCTTCTAATTCTTTTAAATCATATTCAATTTCTACATTATAAAAAGCAATCATAGATTCATGCTTATTAGCGAGAGCTCTATATTTTTCTTTCCAATCACTTAATTCTAAATCACCTACACGAATACCGTTTCTTCCGGTTTTATCCATGTATGTTGGTCCAATTCCTTTTAGAGTAGAACCAATTTTAGCTTTTCCTTTTGAAGCTTCACTAGCAGCATCAAGCAATCTGTGAGTTGGTAAAATAATATGTGCTTTTCTAGAAATCATTAAAGATTTTCTATAATCTACATCCTGTTCTTCTAATTTATCAAGTTCACCTTTAAAAATCACTGGATCAATTACTACACCGTTACCTACTAAATTAGTAGCATCATCATGAAAAATCCCTGAAGGAATTGTGTGTAACACATGTTTTCTGCCATTAAAAACTAAGGTGTGTCCTGCATTTGGACCACCCTGAAAACGTGCTATAATATTATAGTTTGAGGTTAGTACGTCAACAATTTTTCCTTTGCCTTCGTCTCCCCATTGTAGTCCTAGTAGTAAATCTACTGCCATTGTAAAAAATTAGTTATTAGTTGTTGATTTTCTATTTCCGTAAAAATAGAGTGAGTGGTTATTTATTTCAATATCGAAAACTTCTTCGATAGTTTTTTTTATAGATTGAATTCGTGGGTCGCAAAACTCAATAACTTCCCCTGTATCAGTAAGAATAACGTGATCGTGCTGTCTATCAAAATATGACTTTTCATAGTGTGCCTGATTTTTTCCAAATTGGTGTTTTCTAACCAATTTACAGTCTAAAAGTAGTTCTATAGTGTTGTAAAGCGTTGCACGAGATACACGATATTTTTTGTTTTTCATACTAAGATATAGGGATTCTATATCAAAATGCTCGGTATTATTATAGATTTCCTGAAGTATGGCGTAGCGTTCGGGTGTTTTGCGGTGCCCGTTGCTTTCTAAAAAGCTGGTAAATACGCTTTTAACAATCTCTTGATTTTTTGAATCTGCCTTTCCGTCCATAATTGCATCGCAAATTTACACTTTTATATCAAAAGAATATATAAAACAATCTAAAATAATTTGGAATATATTTTTATGTATTTAGGTAAAAATCACAGTTATAATAAAACTTATTACTAGAGATTTAACATCAAGACAGGCCTGAAGAAAGTCATTGTTAGCCTATTATATATTTTTTCTTATACTCTTCTAACTTTATCGATACCATTAATTTTTTTAAGTTTATCTAAAAGCTTCTTTATTATAGTGTTGTTCTTAACAACCACATTAATTTTTCCAGAAAAAAGCCCGTCATTACTTTCAAAACTTATGCTTTTCATGTTTACAAGCATGTTTTCCGAAATAATGTTGGTAATATCGTTTACTAAACCAATATGGTCTATTCCTGTAATTTCAATTTTCACAAAAAACTCTTGTTGTGTAGAATCTATCCATTTTGCAGGCATGATTCTGTAAGCATAATTAGATTGCAAACTTACCGCATTAGGGCAATTCTTTTTATGAACTTTAATGCCTTCATTTACCGTTAAAAAACCAAATACACTATCACCAGGTATGGGGTTGCAACAATTAGCCAGTTTATAATCTAGTTTTTCTTCTTCTTTACTAAAAACAAGAGAATCATATTTTAAAGTAACTTCTTGTTTTCCTAAATCCTCTTTTGTTACAGTTTGTTTCCTAGATATTTTATTCTTGATATAACTCATTAAAACATTACCTCTTGAGGAAGCATAATTTTTTAACATGATATTATCAATAGAGCCAATTCCAATTCTATAAAATAAATCTAGACTGGTTTTTAGTTTGAAATAATTAACCATTTTATTAATGGTTTTTTCATCAAGCGTAATTTTTAGTTGTTTTAATTTACGACGAAGAATCTCTTTTCCATCTTCTCCAATACGTTTTTTATCTTCTTTAAGGGCTGATTTTATTTTACTTCTCGCTCGAGCGGTAGTCGTATAATCTAACCAGTTCGGGTTTGGTTTTACGCTTTCAGAAGTCATAATATCCACCTGGTCACCACTTTTTAACGCATGACTTAATGGTTTTAGCTTGCCATTAACTTTGGCACCTCGCGTTTTTAAACCAACTTCGGTGTGAATACTGAAAGCAAAATCAAGCGCTGTAGCTCCTTTTGGGAGCGATTTTAAATCTCCACCGGGTGTAAATACAAATATTTCTTTGGAGTATAGGTTTAATTTAAACTCTTCAACAAAATCAACAGCGTTCATGTCTGATCCTTCAAGCGCTTCTTGCAGTCTATTAATCCAGCTTTCTAGATTATCTTCTTTTTCGCTGACTTGCTTGTATTTGTAGTGTGCTGCATAGCCTTTTTCTGCTATTTCATGCATCTTTTCACTGCGTATTTGAACCTCAACCCATCTGCCTTTTGGGCCCATTACTGTAATATGTAAAGCTTCATAACCTGTAGATTTCGGAGAGGATATCCAATCTCGTAATCTAATTGGGTTTGGTCTAAAATGATCTGTTACAATTGAATAAATTTTCCAAGCTATGAATTTCTCATTTTGTGGGTCTGAATCGCTTTTGTAAATAATTCGAATAGCAAACTTATCGTAAACTTCATCAAAAGAAACTCCTTGATCTATCATTTTTTTTCGAATTGAAAAAATAGATTTTGGTCTCCCTGTTATAGTGTAACTGAGATTCTCTTTGTCGAGTGAGTTTTTTATAACATCACTAAATTGGACAATGTAATTATCTTGTTCTTCTTTGCTTTCCTTTATCTTGTCAAAAATATCTTTGTAAACATCAGGTTCAGTATATTTTAAACCTAAATCTTCAAGTTCACTTTTTATATTGTAAAGTCCAATCCTATGTGCTAAAGGGGCATAAATATATAACGTTTCAGATGCGATTTTAATCTGTTTATCAGGGCGCATCGAGTCCATGGTTTGCATATTATGGAGTCTGTCTGCAATTTTGATAATAATTACCCTAACATCATCATTAAGTGTTAGAAGCATTTTACGGAAGTTCTCTGCTTGTAAAGACACGTCCATATCCTTTTCCTTACTTAAGGATGATATTTTTGTAAGCCCATCAACAATAGTTGCAATGGTTTTACCAAAGCGTTTTTCAATGTCCTTTATTTCATAATCAGGGCTATCTTCAACCACATCATGAAGCAGAGCAGCTGCGATAGACGTCGCATCTAAACCAATTTCTTGAGCCACAATTTTAGCCACAGCTAATGGATGGAAAATATAAGCTTCTCCAGATTTTCTGCGTTGGTCTTTGTGACCGTCTAAAGCAACTTCAAAAGCACTGCGGATTAGTTTTATGTCTTCTTTTGAAAGCGTGGTGTAACTTACCTTTAGTAATTCCTTGTAGGCTTGAGTAATGGCTGCATTCTCTTTTTCTATAGCTTCCTCTGTCATAGATTAAAAGTAACACAAAGAATATTAACAGCCAACCTGATTTTTATTTTTTATTACTAAATTTTTGTTTGAATAGTTTTTAAGAAATCAACCAATTTCGAAACAGCTTTTCCTCGATGTCCTATTTTATTTTTTAAGTTTAATTCCATTTCAGCAAATGTCATATCATAATCATTTGGTTTAAAAATAGGATCGTAACCAAAACCTTTTTTGCCATGTTTAGTTTTAGTAATGCTTCCTTTGCAAATTCCATTAAACGTTTGAAATTTATTGTTTAAGTGAAGCGCAACTACTGTTTTAAATTGAGCGTTTCTGTTTTCGGTATTAGCCAATTCATCTAATAATTTATTCATGTTGTCATGGGTGTCACGCTGCTCACCGGCATAACGAGCAGAATATACACCAGGAGCACCATTTAATGCTTCAACTTCAAGACCCGTGTCATCTGCAAAACAATCATAACCATAATATTTTTTTATGTATTCTGCTTTTTGAATAGCGTTTCCTTCAATAGTATTTTGTGTCTCAGGAATGTCCTCAAAACAGCCAATATCTTTTAGACTAATCAACTTAATGCTTGATGGGATTAATGCCTGAACTTCTTTCAGTTTATTTAAGTTGTTAGTTGCAAAAACGAGATCCATATATTTATAATTTGTAATTTCAAAAGTACTGTTAATTGATTTTAAATGAAATAGAAGATATTTAATTTTAAAAAGAAAAAATTATCATCATTTTATGATTTTTGTTACTTTTAGTTATTCAAAAAACTTGTATATTAGGATAGAATTTAAAAATTAAAAGAGAACGAATATGACAGTAAACATTCAATACGTAGGTGTCGATGTAAGTGATACACTTTCAGCTTTCACAAAAGAGAAATTAGAAAAATTGTTTAACAGATATGAGTTTTTAATAAATGCCTCGGTAAACTTTAAGCAAGATGAAAAAGATCATAATGATGGCAAAATTTGTAATATAGAATTGAGTTTACCTGGACCAAGAATTTTTGCGACTGCAAATGAGCGTAACTTTGAAGTGTCAGTTAGAGAAACGATAAGTGATTTAGATCGTCAACTTAAAAAACGTAAACAAGTTTATAAAACGCATTAAAATAGCCATAAAGTTTCATATATAAAATGCCCATTAAAATACTGAAATCACTTTTATTAGTGCTTATTATATTTGTAATAGGTCTTATTGGTCAATATTTTTTTTCCAATCTAGTTAACCAGAAAATTAGAGATTTGATTTTAAATAATCAATCACAAAAATATTCCATTAAAGTTCATAATATTAATTCTAATTTATTTAGTAAATCTATTACTCTAGAAGGAATTCGATTCGATTTTAAGAGAGAAAGTTTTAGTGATGTTAAATCAGATACTTTATCAAATAATATAACTGAAAATATAAGTATTCAGGAAGTTAGTTTTAAGGGCTTAGGGCTTTTGAGTTTTGCGTTGACAAAAAAAATAATTATTGAGGAAGTCACATTTAATGATGTTAACATTTTTCAATACAAAATAAGTAAAGTAAAAACAAAAAAGGTCCCCAAAGTTAACTTTGATTTGGATTCGATAGAGTTAAATAATTTAAATGGTTTACAAATAGAGCATATTGTATTTAATAATTTTAACTATCAATTATTTGATCCAGAAACGAAAAAAATTGAAGTAAAATTAAATCCAATAAATTTCGAATTACCTTATTTGGAGATGGTTTCTAGTGGTTTAGGTAAATTTAAACTTAAACGAAGTCATAAAAATTCGAAAATCGAAAACTTACATTTTGAAATTAATAGGTCTCCATATGATTTTTTTATAGGTTCAATTTCATATGGTATAAATACAAATCCAATTGTCATTACTGATTTTAATATTAAATCGAGTATTGAATTGCCAAAACTCGCAAATAATTATCCGTACTTAAAAAATCTATTCGAAGGTTCTTTAGATACTTTAAGCATTTATAATTTAAATCTAGCAAAACTTATTAAAAATGATGGACTTTATATTGATAGTTTAGAAATATCGCAATTGAATTTAAATTTATTTAAAGATAAAAATAAGCCTAGTGAGAATTCAGAGAACAAAATACTTCCCCATGTGGCATTAAAAAATCTAAAGCATCCATTACTGATTAAAAAATTAATAGTAAAAAATAGTAATGTATTAATTGAAGAAAAATTAAAAGGTAAAAATCAAACAATTAAAATTCCAATAAGTAAAATTAATATAGAAATTTCAAATATTAACTCTTTAATAGAATCGGCGAACGAGCAGTTAAAATTTAATATGGATGCAATTTTAATGAATGCTGGTAAAGTAACTTTTCAAGCTAATTTCCCATTAAAAAGAACTAGTAATACTTTTTATTTTAAAGGGGGTATGGGTACTGCTCAAATGCATTATTTTGACAGAGCTCTTTTTCCAGTTATGGGTTTGAAAGTTTTAAGTGGGGAAGTTGATAGGTTAAGTTTTAATGGAGAAGCCAATAGTGTGAAAGCTACTGGAAGGATGATCATGCTTTACCATGATTTAGAAGCAAAAGTTTTTAAATCTCATAGCTTAGAAAAAAATAAGTTTTTATCATGGACTGTTAATACATTAATTCATAAATCAAATCCAAAGCATAAAAAACAAGCAAGAGAAGTGATTATGGATTTTGAAAGAAATAAAGATAAAGGATTAGGTAATTTTATTTGGAAAACTCTAGAGACTGGTCTTGTAAATACAATAGCGCCAGGGGGAAAGCAAATTAAATCATCAAGACACCATAAAAAGGGTTAATTTTTTATTAGCAATTTTTCCTTAAAGTTATTTTATAGTTGCTTATTTTCAAAAAAAAAACAGTGTTTGTTTTACTTGTGATGATAGGGCTCATTCCTTAAAATAGTGAAGCCTCTATACAGTTGTTCAATAAAAAATAAGCGAATCATTTGATGGGAAAATGTCATTTTTGATAATGATAGTTTCCCATTTGATTTTTTATATACATCTTCAGAAAAACCATAAGGACCACCAATAACAAAAACTAATTGTTTTATTCCTGAATTCATGTGCTTTTGTAAATAAGATGAAAAATCAACTGAGTCGAACTGTTTTCCGTTTTCATCTAGTAATATTAAAGTATCTGTAGTGCTTATTTTTTTCAAAATAAGTTCACCTTCTTTCTGTTTTTGCTGTACTTCACTTAAATTTTTAGAGTTTTTTATATCTGGAATGATATCTAAAGAGAATTTAATATAATAGCCCAAGCGCTTTATATAGTCATCAATCAACGACGTAAGCTGTTTATTATCAGTCTTGCCAATAGTAATTAGTTTTATAGTCATAAAAGCAAAATTACTATTTCGTATTTATGAATAATACATTTAAATAAGAAAAAATTAAAAAATTCGTAAATGTAAAATTTAATTTAGCCAATCTATTTCTTATTTTTGTTCGAATTAACTAACTATCTATTATGATTACACAAGAGCAGTTTGATACAGAAGTGAAGATGATTATTGAAAATGCGATTCGCGAAGACGTTGGTGATGGTGATCACAGTTCTTTGGCTTGTATCCCAGCAAATGCAAGAGGTAAAGCAAAACTTTTAGTCAAAGATAAAGGTATTATAGGTGGTGTTAATTTTGCGAAAAAAGTATTTGCTTACGTTGATAAAGATTTGAAATTAGATGTACTTATTGAAGATGGATCTGAAGTCACTTATGGAGATATTGTCATGTATGTTGAAGGACCATCGCAATCTATATTAAAAGCAGAGCGCACGGTTTTAAACGCGATGCAACGTATGAGTGCTATTGCAACCAAAACAAGAATGTTTGTTGATTTAATAGAAGGGACTAAGACAAGAATTTTAGATACTAGAAAAACAACTCCTGGCATTCGTGTTTTAGAGAAATGGGCAGTTAAAATTGGTGGAGGCGAAAATCACAGGTTTGCGCTTTATGATATGATTATGCTTAAAGATAATCACATAGATTTTGCTGGTGGTATTACAAAAGCTATTGAAACTACTAAACACTATTTAAATGAGACTGGAAGAAACTTGCAAATTATGGTTGAAGCCAGAGATTTGTTTGAAGTCCAAGAAATCCTAAATAATGACGGTGTTTACAGAATATTATTAGATAATTTTGATTATGAAGACACCAGAAAAGCCGTAAAGCTAATTGGTGATAAATGTTTAACAGAATCTTCTGGAAACATAAATGAAACTACTATTAGGCATTATGCGGAGTGTGGTGTAAATTATATTTCATGTGGTGCCTTAACACATTCTGTGCATAATATGGATTTAAGTTTAAAAGCTATAAAATAATTTAAGGCTTTACTAATTGCTTTAATACTTTTTAAATTTAATAACTTCGCTTTAATAAAAACGCAAAGTATTAATGTCTAATTTGCTTGACGAAAAACTCGATAAAATCCCTGTACTGAATATTTTTGTGCGTTTTTTTAAGCGGTTAAAACTACCTGGTCTTGAAGGTTTAACGTTTTATGATTTATTAGTGCTTTACATAACAGGTATTGTTAAAGGAGCTCTAACAACAAGAGCGAGTGCTATTGCATTTAGTTTTTTTACTGCTATATTTCCATTTTTGTTATTTGTTTTAATTATCATTCCCTATGTACCGATTGATGATTTTAAAATAGAATTCCTGCAGTTTTTAGAATCCTTTTTACCAGCAAGTACTTCAGATTTTTTCTTTGAAAACATTTTTGAAAATATAGATCAGTCTCAGCGTGGAGGTTTGTTGTCTTCAGTTTTTATCTTGTCAATTGTTTTAATGGCTAATGGTGTAAATGCCGTTTTTTCTGGTTTTGAAAATTCTTATCATGAACAATTAGCAAGGAACGTTTTTAAGCAATACATGTATGCGATGAGTATTGCTTTAATATTAGCTTTTCTTCTCATTATAACAATAATAGTCTTAGGATATATTCAGATTTATGTGGTGCAAGAGTTGTTAAATGCTCTTGAAGACAGAGGCTATCATGTAGATTCAGATGGTGTATTTTGGGCTAGTGTCGTTACATATATGTTTTTTGTAATTATGGTATATATAGCTACGGCAACTTTATATTATTTTGGAACAAGAGAGGGGAGAGACTCTAAATTCTTTTCTGTTGGGGCCATATTTACGACGTTGTTAATTATGCTCACATCGTATTTGTTTGGTGTTTATATTGAAAATTTTGGTCAATTCAATAAATTGTACGGGTCTATAGGAGCTTTATTGATTCTCTTGTTTTATATGTGGCTTAATGCTAATATTCTTTTGCTTGGGTATGAATTGAATGCTTCTTTGAATAAGCTTAGAAAAACTAGATAATTCATGGCTTATTTTATCGATGTTATTATTCCAGTTCCACTTCAAAAACTATTCACCTATAGCATCACGGCTTCTGAGGCGGATTTTTTGAAAGTAGGCATGCGTGTTGCAGTTCCTTTTGGCAAGTCTAAAATCTACACAGGTATTGTTTATAATATCCATAGTAGTGGGCCAACCGCTTACGAAGCAAAAGATATTCAACAAATATTAGATGATACACCAATTGTAAATGAAATTCAATTGCAATTATGGCAATGGATAGCAAGCTACTATATGTGCACTTTAGGGGATGTTATGCGCGCTGCGCTGCCTAGTGCTTTTATTTTAGAAAGTGAAACTGTAATCGCAAAAAACACTATTAAAACTATTGATGAATCTATTTTAAAAGATGATGAATTTTTAGTTTATGAAGCACTGCATCATCAATCGAATTTAAAGATTCACGATATTTCTAACATTCTTGATAAAAAGAATGTGCTTTCCGTTATTAAAAGACTTATTGAAAAAGAAGTTATTACGGTTGAAGAAGAAGTTTATGAAAAGTACAAGCCTAAATTGGTGCGTTATGTAAAACTGCATACTAATTTTTCTTCTGAAAATGGAATTCAAAATTTATTAGATGAATTAAGTAGAGCGCCAAAGCAACGCGAAGTTGTAATGACTTTATTTTCAATTTCGGCTAAAACAAAAAAACCTGTTAAGGTATCAGACCTTTCAAATGAAAGTGGCGCATCTCCATCTATTATAAAATCTTTAATAGATAAAGGTGTTCTTGAAGAATATCATATCCAAATGGATAGGATTCAATATTCTGGTGAGGAAACGGAAGCTTCTAAACGGCTTAATGACTATCAGAAAACAGCATTAAATGAAATAAAAGAATCTTTTGAAAAGCATCATGTTACGTTATTGCACGGTGTAACGTCTTCAGGGAAAACTGAAGTATATGTGAAACTTATTGAAGATGTAATAAAAGAAGGAAAACAAGTTCTGTATCTACTTCCAGAAATAGCTTTAACAACACAATTAGTCACAAGACTTCAGAATTACTTTGGAGAACAAGTAGCTGTTTTTCATTCTAAATACTCAACTCATGAACGTGTTGAGGTTTGGAATAATGTTCTGCACAATTCCGCGAAATCGAAAATAGTTTTAGGAGCGCGCTCATCTATATTTTTGCCTTTTAATAACTTAGGATTGATAATTATTGATGAAGAGCATGAGCAATCGTTTAAGCAATTTGATCCCGCACCACGTTATCATGCTCGAGATACAGCCATAGTATTGGCACATATGCATCACGCCAAAACACTTTTAGGGTCTGCAACTCCAAGTTTGGAAAGCTACTTTAATGCGCAACAAAATAAGTATGGTTTTGTTGAAATAACAAAGCGTTATAATGATGTATTGATGCCAGATATTGAATTGGTTGATATTAAAGATAAGCTGAAAAAGAAACGTATGAAAGGGCATTTTAGCGATAGGCTTATTGAAGAAATGACCGAAACGCTTAAGGCTGGACATCAAATTATATTGTTTCAAAATCGGCGAGGTTTTTCACCTATTGTAGAATGTAAGACTTGCGGACATTCGCCTCAATGTCCAAATTGCGATGTAAGTTTAACCTATCATCAGTATAGAAATCAATTACGCTGCCATTACTGTGGTTATAATTCGGCCATGATACAAGATTGTATGGCATGCGGAAGTCAAAATATTGATAGTAAAGGTTTTGGTACAGAGCAAATAGAAGAAGAGGTGAAACTATTATTTCCAGAGCATAAAGTAGCGCGTATGGATTTAGATACCACCCGGGGAAAATATGGTTATGAAAAAATTATTACAGCTTTAGAACAGCAGGAGATCGATATTTTGGTGGGCACGCAAATGCTAACTAAAGGATTAGATTTTAGACATGTTAAGCTGGTTGGAATAATGAATGCTGATAACATGTTAAACTTTCCGGATTTTAGAGCGCATGAACGTAGTTTTCAACTCATGCTGCAAGTTTCGGGTAGGGCAGGGCGTACTGAAGAACGCGGTAAAGTATTAATTCAAACCTATAATCCACATCATAATATATTGCAGCAAGTATCTACTAATAATTATAGTGATATGTTCAAGGAGCAAATGAACGATCGCCATAATTTTAAGTATCCACCAGTTTACAAGCAAATAAAAATCACTTTAAAGCATAAGGATTATAATAGGGTAGAAATGGCTTCAATTTGGTATGCCAAATCTTTACGGCAAATATTTCAAGACCATGTTTTAGGACCAGAATCACCGCCAATAGCAAGAATTAGAAATCAGTTTCATAAAAATATTTTGGTAAAAATTCCAAAACAGCAATCGTTGGCCAAAACAAAAGAAGCCATTATTAAAATTAATAATAGCTTCTTGAGTATAAAAGATTTTCGGTCGGTTAAAGTAATTTTAAATGTCGATAACTTTTAATTTAGTCTTGTTCGTTGAGTTTTAAATGTTATTTAAAGCATCAACTAATTGGGTCTTTTTATTTCTACTTAAAGGAATTTCGTAAGCGCCAACTTCAACATTTTTACTGTTGAATCTGTCAATCTTATCAAGATTCACGATGTAAGATTTATGAATTCTTAAAAATTTCCCTTCAGGTAATTCAGCTTCAAAAGATTTCATTGTAGAAAGTACTACTAAGCTGTTTTCTTCTGTAACAAGTTTTACATAATCACCAAGAGCTTCAATCCATTTGATGTCCTTAATATAAACCTTACGTTTTTTAAGATTACTCTTTACAAAAATATGCTCGCCTTCTTCTTCGTTAAAGTCTAAAGTCAATCTATGTTGCTCTAGGGCTTTATCTACAGAAGTATTAAAACGTTCTCTTGTAATGGGTTTATGTAAGTAATCGGTAGCATCGTAATTAAATGCTTTAAAAGCATATTCAGTTTTACCGGTTACAAAAATAATTTGGGGTTTGTTGTTTAAGACGTCTAAAAGTTCAAATCCATTTAGCACTGGCATTTCAATGTCTAAAAAGATTAAGTCAACTTGATGGCTATTTAATCCATTTTTAGTTTCTAAAGCACTACTGTACTCTGCAATTAAGTTGAGAGAGGGGTGATTCTCTACAAGCTTAACGATAGAGAGACGTTGTATTGCTGAATCGTCTACTACTACACAGTTTAAAGTCATAACATTTTATATATTTCGGTTAAGATATCGACAATATTACAAAAAATTCGGATAAAAACCAAATTTCATCGTTAAACTGTTTATTTTAACAAAAAATTAACATATTTAAAAGAACTAAATATACGTGAAATATACTTGCAATATATAAATAAATAGGTTATTTTTGCACCCATTTTAATAATAAATTTAGATTTTTATGAATCATTACGAAACTGTTTTCATCTTAAATCCCGTTTTATCTGAAGATCAGATA
>Ga0102823_1000785_pt1 | contig 11792 bp, 10 predicted proteins | sample ColrivemetaGS743_FD_78459 | JGI IMG/M metagenome (GOLD analysis project Ga0102823, IMG submission 78459) | Estuarine microbial communities from the Columbia River estuary - Ebb tide non-ETM metaG S.743 | ecosystem: Environmental > Aquatic > Marine > Intertidal zone > Estuary | place: USA...
TCTGACAAATAATGCAAAGCAACTCCAGCGGCAATGACACCTAAGGGTAAATTTTCTACACCAAAGCCAGCCAGCGTTTTTGTATTGAATTGTTTGTTGAGACTTTCTTTGGCGTAATGTTCTTGAAAGACCCAGTCTTCCACAAAAAAATAATGCCAATGCCCACCAAAAGAGGCTTGTATGTTTTTTCGTTCTGGTTTGGAAACCAATACTTCAGAAGGAGAAAAATTTTGTAATAGCTTGTCAATATACTCTTCAGTGCCTTGTGCACATAAAAACTCTCCAGTACTAATGTCTAAAAAAGCCACCCCAAATCCCTTATTGGTTTTATGAAGCGCTGCAAGGAAATTATTGGATTTGGCAGAGAGAATGTCGTCATTGAAAGCTACTCCGGGTGTAATGAGTTCGGTGACCCCTCTTTTGACAATAGTTTTGGTTTGCTTGGGATCTTCTAATTGGTCGCAAATGGCCACCCTTTGTCCCGCTTTCACCAATTTTGGCAAATAAGTGTTTAAAGAGTGGTGTGGGAAGCCAGCCAATTCCGTTTTGTCTCCACCATTGTTTCTATGGGTGAGCACAATCCCTAAAATCCTCGCTGCTTTAATAGCGTCTTCTCCGAAAGTCTCATAGAAATCACCTACCCTGAAAAGCAGCAAAGCGTCAGGGTATTTGGTTTTAATTCCATTGTATTGTTTCATCAATGGACTAATTTTTTTTGGTGTTTCTGTTGGTTTCAAAAGCGGTTTAATTAGTGTATTTTTGGTCCTTAAATAAAGAAGCAATGTACTATTTTCCCCTGCTTTACAAAACATTTGTTAATATCTATAGGGGTTTATAGGATAAAAAAACTCAAAATGCAGAAAACAACTAACGAGGCTTTGGAAAGGTTAGATGTGGCTGGTTTTAAAGCAGCACAGAAAACGCCATTGATATTAATCTTAGACAACATTAGAAGCCTCAATAATATTGGATCTGTCTTTAGAACAGCAGACGCATTTTTAGTCACTAAAATTTACCTCTGCGGCATAACAGCGCAGCCACCACATAAAGACATTAATAAAACTGCTTTGGGCGCCACGGAAACGGTTGCCTGGGAATACAGAGAAAACACCTTGGAATTGGTCAAAGAATTGCAGGCACAGTCCATAGCGGTGTGGTCTGTTGAACAAGCTCAAGGGGCTACTTTTCTAGATAAAATGTCGCTACAGCCAGAAACAACCTATGCACTTATTTTTGGGAATGAGGTCAAAGGGGTACAGCAAGCGGTGGTTAATGAGAGTGATGGTGTGGTAGAAATACCTCAATTTGGTACCAAACACTCATTGAATATCTCTGTAAGTGCAGGTGTAGTGGTTTGGGACTTTTGGAAAAAGTTATCGGCTTTTTAAAAAGCCAAACAGGGCTATTTTTTTAATAATCCATTGGTAATCTTCTGGATTTGACACAAAGTCCCGATCGGAAACATCTATGATGAGTTGGTGGTTTTGGTGGTGTGTTTTAATAAAGTCCAAATAGCCCTGATTAATCTTTTCTAGGTATTCAGCATCAATTGTTTTTTCATAATCACGGCCTCTTTTCGCTATATTTTCTAACAAGCGCTCCGTATTTTGATACAAGTAAATATAAGCGTCTGGAACCTTAGCGTCTTGGTACATGAACCCAAATAATTTTCGGTACAAAGCGAATTCCTCCTTTCCAAGGGTGATTTGGGCAAAAATGAGTGATTTGTAAATGTCGTAATCACTGACCATGAAATTTTTAAAGAGATCTAGTTGAGAGGTGCTCTCTGTGAATTGTTGGTATCTTTCTGCTAGGAAAGACATTTCTAAAGGAAAGGCATACCGGGCCTGATCTTCATAGAATTTAGGCAGAAACGGATTGTCTGCAAAGCCCTCTAGAATTAATTTGGCATTAAAATCTTCAGATATCATGGAAGAAAGGGTGGTTTTGCCAGCCCCTATATTCCCTTCAATAGCTATAAAGGTAAGCCCGCTATCTTGTAAGCTTAGGGTTTTTTTAAGTACAATATCAGTAAGTTCCAACGCACTTGAATCTTCAGATTCGTTCAAGAGTGACTGCACGGATTTATCAAAAATAGGGTGTATGGCCTTAGCGGCAATTTGGGCCAAAGGCAGGAGCACAAAAGCCCTTTTTTCCATCTGCGGGTGTGGCAACTGTAAACGCTCGTCCAGGTGAATTTCTGTGCCGTAGAGCAGTAGGTCAATATCTATGGTTCTTGGGGCATAACCCTCTTGCTCAAAGCGTTTTCTTCCCAAGTTGTTTTCTATCTCTAAGATAGTGTCTAACACCTTTAAAGGAGTCATAGTGACTGCTATAGATACGCAACAATTTAGAAAGTCCTCAGAATCAAAACCCCAAGCGGCTGTTTTATACACAGGGGAGATGGCGATAATACTTCCGAGCCTATCTTCTAAAAGATAAATGGCTTTTTGGAGCATTAATGCTTTATCTCCTCGGTTGCTGCCCAATGAAAAATGGGCGATATGGGTATTTTTTTTCATGAGAAAACAAAGTAACAAAAGAATTTAAGAATCGGTATCTTTGTTCTTATAAAAGATTGTGCTATGGCTTTTTTAAGAAATTTTTTTGCCTCATGTTTGGGGACCTTAGTCGCCTTTGGAGTGGCTTTTTTTATGTTCTTCTCTATCATAACGGCTTTATCAGATATGGAACCTCAGACCGTGATTGGCAACAAAGTCGTGTTGGAATTGGATTTTCAAGGATCCGTAAAGGATAGGATAGTAGACCAAAGCCAAGATCCTTTTGGTGCATTTGGCAACCCACAAATGGGGCTTGATCAGATTCTATTGGCCATTGAAGTGGCTAAAGAAGACAGCAGGGTTCAGGGGATTAGTATTAGAAATGCATATTTCATGGCAGGTTGGTCTCAGGTGAAAGCGATTAGAGATGCCTTGTCGGATTTTAAAACCTCTGGAAAGAAGGTTTTTTCCTATGCGGAGTTTTACGATCAGAAAGATTATTATTTGGCCTCAGTGGCAGATTCAATTTTTCTTACACCAACTGGAATTGTAGACTTAAAAGGCCTTAGCTCAGAAGTGTTGTTCCTCAAAGATTTTCAAGATAAATCTGGATTAAAAATGGAGGTTATTAGGCATGGTAAATACAAGAGCGCTGTAGCGCCTTATTTAGATAATGAAATGGGTGTGGCTCAAAAAACCCAGCTTACAGCACTGTTAGACGGGCTTTGGCAAGTGATGGCTCAAGATATGGCTCAGGATAGAAGCATGACTTTAGCGCAACTCAATGGATTTGTTACGGCCATGGGCGCCGGAACCCCTTTAAAGGCACTAGAAAACGGATTTATAGATGGATTGTTATACGAAGATGAGTACGATTTGGCCCTAAAAAAAGCGTTTGATTTACCCCTTCCCAATAAGCCAAAAACAGTTGCTTTAAGTGACTATATTCGTCATTCAGCGACCAAACGTCCTTACAGCTCAAAAGAAAATATTGCTGTGGTTTACGCCCAAGGAGAAATTTTGTACGGCCAGGGTAATGCAGATTATATTGGGCAGGAACTCACTATAGAAGGTATTGAGGCCGCAGTTGAAAACAGCAGTGTTAAGGCCATTGTGCTCAGGGTGAATTCTCCAGGAGGGAGTGCATTGGTTTCAGACCTTATCTGGCACGCTATTGAAAAGGCAAAAGCTGTGAAACCTGTAGTGGTTTCTATGGGAGATGTAGCCGCCTCTGGCGGATACTACATTGCAGCTGGGGCAAACAAAATATTTGCTTCTCCTGCTACAATCACAGGTTCTATAGGTGTTTTTGGAGTATTGCCCAATATGTCTCAATTGGCAAAAGAGTGGGGGGTGAACGCCCAAGAAGTTGCCACCCACGACAACGGCGCTACTTACTCTGTGTTTAGGCCTATGTCTGAAAAGTTCAGGGCACTGACGGTTCAAAGTATAGAAGACACCTACCAGACTTTTTTAAGTAGGGTCAGTTCAGGTAGGGGTATGACTGTAGACCAGGTAGACGCCCTTGCGCAAGGAAGGGTTTGGACTGCAGAGGCTGCCTTAGCAGGGGGGCTTATAGATGGCATTGGAGACTTAGACGTGGCTATAGCAGAAGCGGCTTTATTGGGTGGCGCATCTGATTATGGCATTAGAAACTATCCCAAGTACAAGTCTCCGTTTGAGCAATTAATAGAAGACTTGTCTGGCGTGAGCACATCTATTAAATCACTGGCTTCCTTGTCTCAGAATCATCTAGATGCAGCTGGCTTCTTAAATACAGTGCGTCTGCGCATAAAGCAAGAAGGCATTCAGGCAAGAATGCCCTTTGCGTTAGAGATTAAGTAGGTTTTAATTCCTATTGGACTTATATTGAGAATTAATAAGGGTTTTTATTTTAGATGAAACAAGAAGGGGTATTTGTATTAGAAGGGAAACAAAAAGAGCATGCGCAAAAGATTTACCTTTTATTAGGGGCGTTATTTATTACTTCTTTGGTGGTGTCTAATTTAATTTTTCAGAAATTTTTCTCTTGGCAACCCTTTGGAGATATTAGCCTTTTTGGCGTGCCTTTGTTTCAGGTTTCCGTAGGTATTTTGCCTTATCCCATCACTTTTTTAATCACAGACCTGATCTCTGAAATTTACGGTGCCAAAAAAGCCAATGCTATAGTGGGTGCAGGTATATTTGCCTCGGTATTTTCTATGGGTATTATCTTGCTGGCTAATGCAGTGCCTGCCATGGACGCTTCTCCTGTAGATAATGTTGTTTTTGAACAAGTTTTTGCCCTTTCACCGGTAGCTGTTTTAGCCTCTATGTTGGCATATTTGGCGGCACAATACATAGATATCAGTCTCTATCACTTTTGGAAAAAATTAACTGCAGGCAAACATTTGTGGTTGCGCAATAATTTCTCTACATTTTTATCTCAATTCGCAGACACATTTTTAGTGGTGTTATTGTTGTGTGTATTTGGTATTTTACCTTGGAATTTATTTATGGGATTGGTCGCTAGTGGCTTTATTTTTAAAGTGATTGTAGCGGCTTTGGACACCCCTTTTTTATATCTCTTTGTGGGTATATTCAGAAAGAAATTTAATTTACCGCAGGGAGCTGAGATCACTTGGTAAAAAGTTTTTAGGTAAATTTTTAAGCCTTCTTTAAATTAATTAAAGGGGTCTTTTTAAAATGAAAGCTTCACAATATAGCCTTCATGGCTTCTCACATTAAAAACCCGCTGGTCTTCAAAAATTAAATACTGGCCCTTTATACCGCTGAGCGTGCCACTAAAAGAAGGAGTTTTACCTAGGTTTGTAGACTGCACTTTTTCAGGGTATTGGCTCACAGGAAAGTCCATGTGTTGTTCTTTGCTTTGATCTAAAAAATAAGGCAGGGCTTCCTGAGGAATGTATTGTTTCAGTTGGTCTCTTACAGTGGCGAGATCTTCATCCTGGGTCTGACCAGTAAGCATTTTTCTCCAGTTGGTTTTGTCTGCTACATGATCTTTGAGGGCTACTTCTGTAATTCCCGCCAGGTACCTGTTGGGTGCCTCCAAAATTTCTATGGCTTCATGTGCCCCTTGGTCAATCCATCTTGTGGGTATTTGAGACCCTCTAGTTACCCCAACTTTTAAGTGGCTGGAGTTCGCTAAATACACAATATGGGGTTGTAACTGAACCTTCTGCTCATAGGCCAAATCTCGGTCTTCTATGCCCAAATGTGCCTTGCTCAATTCTGGTCGCATGATCCAGTCTCCAGCTTGGGGGGTGTCAAAAAAACAATTTTTACAAAATCCTTGCCTAAAGATGGGTTTGTCTTCATGACAATTCAAACATTCATAGCCATGAAAGTCTATATTTATAACCCTTCCTAGAAGGGTGTTGAGGTGCACAAAATCTTCTTTAAAAACCAAATAATACTGGATTGGTGCGCCCAATTCTGTTTGCATTTTTTTTAAAACACCCTGATATGTCATCTTTGTTTAAAACTGCTTTGCGGTTGGTGAAAACCAAATTAAAACCTATTTTTAAGCAAGCTACAAAATATACCGTAAATGCCCATACCAATCATTAATACTGTAGCCTCTTGGCTGCTTAAAAAGAGGCTCCACCAGATTGAATTTTTTTTAAAGTACCCTATTGAGGTGCAGGAAGAGTTGCTCATGGGACTGGTAGACTTTGCTAAAGACACAGAAATAGGTAAAAGTTTTGATTTTCGATCTATTAAAAACTATTCAGATTTTGCTTCTCGTGTGCCCATAACCAACTATGAAGGCATGGAGCATTTAATAGATCAAGCCAGGAGAGGTACGGCTAATTTATTCTGGCCTACCCCTATAAAATGGTTTGCCAAAAGTAGTGGAACCACCAATGCCAAAAGTAAATTTATTCCTGTGAGTCAGGAATCTTTAGAAGACTGTCACTATAAGTCCAGCAAAGATCTTTTGTCTATTTATCTCAATAACAACGAGAATTCTCAATTGTTTACGGGGAAAAGTTTGCGGCTGGGGGGGGGCAAAGGAATTGTACGAATCTCATGGCAGTGTTTTTGGAGACCTTTCTGCCATTCTTATTGACAATATGCCCTTTTGGGCAGAGTTTAGTTCTACGCCTTCTAATAAGGTGTCCTTAATGCCTGATTGGAACACCAAACTCGCTGCGGTTATTGCGGAGACTACTAAGGAAAATGTGACCAGTATGGCCGGTGTACCTTCTTGGATGTTGGTGCTTTTAAATGAACTCTTAGATACTACTGGGAATGAGCATTTGTTTCAAGTTTGGGACCAGTTAGAGGTGTATTTTCACGGTGGCGTAAGTTTCAGTCCATATAAGGATCAATTTAAAAAGCTACTGCCCAGAAAATCGTTTAATTATTACGAGATATATAATGCTTCGGAAGGTTTTTTTGCCATTCAAGACCGCAACAAAGCCTCTGACTTAATGCTTATGTTGGACTATGGTATTTTTTATGAATTTATCCCAATGAATGCCTACGGTAAAGAAGCGGAATACGCCATTCCCTTGTCAGAAGTTACCCTTCATACAAATTATGCTATTGTGATTACCACCAATGCTGGATTGTGGCGCTATAAGGTTGGAGATACCGTGCGCTTTACTTCATTGAGTCCGCACAGGATAAAAGTTACAGGAAGAACCAGACACCACATCAATGTATTTGGAGAAGAGCTTATCATAGAAAATGCAGAGGAAGCTTTGAAGATTGTCTGTAAAAAAACCAAGACAGAAATTATAGAGTATACGGCTGCCCCCATTTTTATGGAGGGAAAGAATAAGGGCGGCCACGAATGGCTCATAGAATTTAGGACCCCTCCTCAGGATTTGGGTCATTTTACGGCCCTTTTAGATAATGCTTTAAAATCCCTCAACTCAGATTATGAAGCAAAACGGTATAATAATATGACTTTAAATGAGCCCTTAGTGCACAAGGCTAGAGCAGGACAGTTTCATGATTGGTTGGCGGGAAAAGACAAATTAGGTGGGCAGCATAAAATACCTAGGCTTTCCAACTCCAGGCAATACCTGGAGGAGTTAATGGCTTTGTAGGTCGTTTTCTTGGCTAATTATATACAGGAATTTATTTCTTAAGGGTGTATTGCCTTATGAAACCGCTTTTAAAGATTTGGCTGTTTCAAAGCGCAATTTTTTTTCTGCATAAGCCCTGTCTACCTTAAATTCTTTTTCCTCTGAACTCGGCAGGCTAAACATGGCGTCTGTAAAGACAGATTCACACAAAGACCTCAGTCCTCTAGCGCCTAATTTGTATTCTAGCGCTTTTTCTACCAAGAAGTCTAAAGCTTCCTCATTGATTTCTAGGGCAATATGATCCATTTCAAAAAGCTTTTCATACTGCTTTATGATGGCGTTCTTTGGTTGGGTTAAAATAGCCCTGAGTGTTTTCTTATCTAAAGGATTCATGTGGGTGAGCACAGGAAGTCTTCCAATAATCTCTGGAATTAAACCAAAATCTTTAAGGTCTTTTGGGGTAATGTATTGAAGGATGTTTTCATTGTCCAATCCTTCGTCTGCTTTAGAGGCACTGTAACCTACGGCTTGTAAGTTCAGTCTCTTACTAATTTTTTTCTCAATACCGTCAAAAGCACCTCCGGCAATAAAAAGAATATTTTCTGTGTTTACTTCAATGAATTTTTGGTCTGGATGCTTCCTACCTCCTTTTGGTGGTACGTTAACAACGGTACCCTCTAAGAGTTTAAGCAATCCCTGTTGTACGCCTTCTCCAGAGACATCTCTGGTGATAGAAGGGTTGTCACTTTTTCTAGCAATTTTATCTATCTCGTCAATAAATACAATACCTCTTTCTGCTTTTTCTAGGTCGTAATCTGCCGCTTGTAAGAGCCTGGTTAGAATACTCTCCACGTCTTCTCCAACATAGCCTGCTTCTGTTAGTACAGTGGCGTCTACAATAGCGAGTGGAACATTTAACATCTTGGCGATGGTTTTTGCCATGAGTGTTTTTCCAGTACCTGTTTGTCCTACCATGATGATATTGGATTTTTGAATTTCCACGTCGTCTTTGGTATTCTGTTGTAAGAGTCTTTTGTAGTGGTTGTAGACCGCTACAGACAGCACCTTTTTGGTGCGGTCTTGACCAATGATAAATTGGTCTAAAAAGTCTTTAATTTCTATGGGCTTTTTTAAGGTAAGTTCCTCTGATAAGTCATTTACTTGGTCTTGTTTTGTCTCTTCAGCAACAATACCATTTGCCTGGGCAATACACCTGTCACATATGTGGGCGTCTATCCCTGCAATAAGTAAGTTGGTTTCTGGTTTTTTTCTACCACAAAAAGAACATTCAAGATTGTCTTTAGCCATGTTGTTTATTTTTTATCTCTCGATAATATTTCATCTATCATTCCGTAAGATTTGGCTTGTTCTGCTTTCATCCAGTAATCACGGTCTGAATCCTGGTATACCTTATCAAAAGTTTGTCCAGAGTGATTGGAAATAATCGTATATAATTCGTCTTTGATTTTCAATACCTCTTTGGCGGCAATTTCAATATCACTTGCCTGTCCCTGAGCACCAGATAATGGTTGGTGTATCATGACCCTTGAATGGGTAAGGCCAGATCTTTTTCCTTTTTCCCCAGCACATAATAATACTGCGGCCATAGAGGCTGCAATACCAGTACATATGGTGGCTACATCTGGTTTAATGAACTGCATGGTGTCGTAAATTCCCAAACCAGCATACACACTTCCCCCTGGGGAGTTAATATATATTTGAATGTCCTTAGCCGCGTCTGCACTTTCTAAAAACAGCAATTGTGCCTGAACAATATTAGCTACTTGGTCGTTAATACCTGTGCCTAAAAAAATAATGCGATCCATCATTAACCTAGAAAAAACATCCATAGCAATGGCGTTTAGCTGTCTTTCTTCAATAATATTAGGGGTCATTCCCACCGGATACATGCTGGTCATAATAGCGTCGTAATAGTTGCCATTAATACCCTGGTCTTTGATCGCAAAATGCTTAAACTCTTGTGCGTAATTCATATGAGGTGCTTAATTGATAAATAAATACGGTGCTAATAGCATGAGCTTTTAGCACCGTAAAGATAGGTAATTTATACGATTGCAGATAGAGCGCCGGGCTAATTATGCGCCGTAAACTTCTTTTACAAAATCTTCATAAGAAAGCGTTTTTTCTTTAAGGTTGGCTTTCTCTTTGTATAGTGTGATTAATTTTTGGCTCATCATCTGTTCTGAAAGTCGTTTTACTTCTTCCTGGTTAGACAATACCCTAGCAGCAATGCCGTCTAGTTCCTCATCCTTAGGATCTAACTGACCGTATTGTGCCATCTGTTCTTTGATCAAATCTTTGGCAAAACTTTTAAGGTCTTCAAAACTCACTTGAAGCGCATTGGCCTCTATGATTTTCGCTTCGATAAGTTGGTATCTAAGGCCTTGTTCAGATCTTTCGTACTCTGCTTTGGCTTCTTGGTCTGTAAGGGGCTTTTCTCCGCTTGTTTGGATCCATCTGGTTAAGAATTCACCAGGTAAGTCAAATTTAGTTTGGGCAATTAAGGCTTCAGTAACATCATTCAAAAGCTTTTGGTCTGCTTGTTGTACGAATTGCTTTTCAGCGTCTTCTTTTATTTTTTGCCCCAATTCCTTTTCAGACTTCACTACATCTTTACCAAAAAGTTTGTCAAATAATTCCTGGTCTAATGCAGCAGGAGTTCGTTCGTTAATTTCTTCAATGGTAAAAACAACAGTTGTTTTAAGGTCTTTGGCTTCAGCAGCTTCTAATCCAAAAGCGCCAGCAACAGCAGCGTCTTCTTTGAAAAGTCCTTTTGTGTCTAAGCTAATTGAAGCACCTACTTCTGCTCCTTGAAGAGATGTGATTGCTTTTTTTGCTTTTAACTGGTCTAAAGTAATGGTCGTTTTTTTATCTATACCTGCTTCTTCAGAGAAGAATAAACCTGTTATTTCACTGCTAGCGGTAACGGCTTTTTCAGGACTGATTTTTCCGTATTGTTTGCGGATAGATAATACCTGATCTGCAACCATTTTTTTGTCTGCTTCTACCTTGTAGCTAGTCACTGATTTTTTAGTCTTTAGAGACACTTCAAATTCAGGAGAGAGTCCTATTTCAAAGTCAAATGAAAGTGTGTCTGCATTCCAGTCAAAAGTTTCAGATAAAACTTTAGGCAATGGATTTCCAAGAATAGATAATTTCTCTTCAGTGAGGTAGCTATTTAATTTTTCTTGTAAAAGTTTGTTTACTTCTTCAACTAAAACTGATTTACCATACTGTTTTTTGATCATTCCCATAGGCACCTGACCTTTTCTGAAACCTGGGATGTTGGCTTTCTTTTTGTAGTCCAATAAGATAGTGTCTACCTTAGGTTGGAAATCTGCTTGGTCAAGTGTAATGTTAATCTCTGCGTTTAACGTATCTAACTGTTTCTTGGTGATCTTCATGCGCTTACTGCTTTTTTAAAGGCTTTTAATGGGGGGCAAAAGTAGTGCTTTTTAATAAGTACAACAATTTTTGAGTTCTCTTTTTAAATGGGTGTTATATTTTTTTAAGCTGGGGAGAACTAGACCCTAAGAAAGGCCAATGTGTCTGCAAAGAAATCCTTTGGGTTTTCTGCATGTAGCCAATGTCCTGCATTTGAAATGGACTTGAATTGGGCTTGTGGAAATTGTCTTAAGATACTCAGATGGTCTTCTGGGAGAATGTAATCAGATTGCGCACCAGATAAAAACATGCTGGGCTTCTCGAAAATAAATTCAGAAGGGAGTGCTTCACCAATATCATCCATAGCGCCAGAAAGTACAGGAATGTTAGCCCTGAATCCAAAAGTTTCAGGGGTTTTTCTGTAAAGATTTTTAAGAAGGAATTGCCTTATCCCAGCTGATTTAATGTGGACAGACAAGATTTCTTCTGCCTGCGACCGACTGTTTAGTGGGCTGTTGTATAAGATACTCAAGGCATCTAAAATGGTTTTATGGTGTGGCGGATAGGCCTTTGGCCCTATGTCTGCAACGAGTAGTTTTTGTACTTTTTCTGGAGCTATGCCTGCAAGGTACATGGCGGTTTTACCTCCCATGGAATGCCCTAGAACCTTTGCTTTTTCAATGCCATGCTCAAGGAGGTAGTCCAAGACGTCTTCTGCCATAAGGGTATAAGAAAATTGGCTGCTGTGAAAACTTCTACCGTGGTTTCTTTGGTCTAAAAGGTGAAGGCGAAAACCAGCATCGGCGTAAGCCTTACCTAAGCTCTTCCAATTGTCACTGGTCCCTAA
>Ga0102823_1000801_pt1 | contig 11699 bp, 9 predicted proteins | sample ColrivemetaGS743_FD_78459 | JGI IMG/M metagenome (GOLD analysis project Ga0102823, IMG submission 78459) | Estuarine microbial communities from the Columbia River estuary - Ebb tide non-ETM metaG S.743 | ecosystem: Environmental > Aquatic > Marine > Intertidal zone > Estuary | place: USA...
AATATGTAAAAATAAGAAATTCATATGGAGTTTTTTACATCAATCGAAAATCAACCTTTATCTTTGTATTCTAAAATGAAGATTATGTTTGATGTTGCTAAAATTCGTAAAGATTTTCCCATTCTAAAAAGGTTTGTCAATGGAAAGCCTTTGGTCTATTTTGACAATGCAGCGACTTCTCAAACACCTCAGATTGTGATTGACAGTATTGTAGATTATTATAGCAATTACAATGCAAATATTCACAGGGGTGTGCATGCGTTGAGCCAAGAAGCTACTGACAAATATGAAGCTGCAAGAATCAAAATTCAGCAGCATTTCAATGTAAGACATCCTTATGAAATCATTTTTACATCCGGAACAACACATGCAATAAACTTGGTTGCTTCTGGATTTTCTGAAATTTTAAATCCGAATGATGAAATTATAGTTTCGGCTTTAGAACATCATTCCAATATTGTTCCTTGGCAAATGTTGTGCGAAAAAACAGGTGCCATTTTGAAGGTAATTCCAATGACTGAAGCAGGAACTTTGGACATGAAAAGTTATCATCAAATCTTAAATAAAAACACTAAATTGGTTTTTTGTAATCACGTTTCTAACGCTTTAGGAACAGTAAACCCCATCAAAGAAATTATTGATGCTGCGCATCATGTTGGAGCTGCTATTTTGATTGATGGTGCTCAATCAACGCCTCATATCAAAGCTGATTTACAAGCATTAAATGTTGATTTTTATGTAACTTCTGCACATAAACTGTGCGGCCCAACAGGTGTTGGAATGTTGTATGGAAAACAAGAATGGTTAGAAAAATTACCTCCATATCAAGGTGGAGGAGAAATGATTGAAACCGTTACTTTTCAAAAAACAACCTATACAGGTTTGCCTCACAAATTTGAAGCAGGAACTCCAAACATTTGTGGAGGAATTGCTTTTGGTGCTGCTATTGATTATATGAATTCTATTGGTTTTGAACAGATTGCAGCCTATGAACAAGAACTTTTAATATATGCAACTGAAGAACTTTTAAAAATCGAAGGACTTAGAATTTATGGAACTGCACCTGAAAAAACAGCTGTAATTTCATTCAATGTTGGTAGCATTCATCCTTATGATATTGGAACAATTTTAGATAAACTAGGGATTGCTGTAAGAACAGGACAACATTGCACACAACCAATTATGGATTTTTATAACATTCCAGGAACTGTGAGAGCATCATTTTCTTTTTATAATACTAAGGAAGAAATTGATGTAATGATTAAAGCACTTCATAAGGCAATTTTGATGCTTTCGTAATTTTTAATAGTACATTTGCTTTTAAAATAAAAGTGCGTTAAAACAAAAAAGGTTGAGAAAATTCTCAACCTTTTTTTATGTTTATCTATTTATTTCAAATTACCTTAAAGCTGGTGAATAGTTTGTTGGATAATTTCCTGCTTTCGCTAAACCATTAGTTGCCGTTGTAAAGTTTGAACCAAATTTAGCATCCATAGCCGCTAAAATTTTATTTGCCATTAAGGCATATCCTCTAGCAGTTAAATGAACACCGTCCAGACTGATTAAACCACCAACAACAAGTTTTGTTGTCATTGTATAACCATCAAATCTGATACCCGCTGAAGCCTCTTCTAAAACTGCTTTAAAATCAACCAAAGCAACATTTGGGTTCGCTGCAGCAACCGCTGCAATTGTGGTATTATAAGCATCTGTAGCTGTTTTAATAGCTGTTTGTTCTTGTGGTGTAATTACCCATCTGTCAGCCAATGGCACAGTAACTCCATTGATTAATTGTGGATTTCCACCAACAGTTGTTCCTATAAAAGTAGAACTTGGCAAAACTAATAAATCTGCAGCGGTTGCTTGTCTATATTGTGGCAATGCCGCAAAAGCTGGATTAATTGCTCCTAAATCAGTTAAGTCCTCATCAACAATAACCACGGCGTTTCCAGCGCCTGCTGAAAAACTAATCGTTCTTTTTGCAATTTCAGCTGCAGCAACCGCTTGTGGCATTAAACCCAATTGAACTAATGCACCAAACGCTTGTTGAATTCCTGCATTGTAAGGAGCATATGCGCCATTTACAGCAGCAGCTGTTCCTGCATCTAAAGGAACAGGATTGTGTGGAACTGTTGTAAAATGTGCTAAGTTGGTAATATAAGGAACTGTAGCAACGACGCCTTTTGCGCCTCCAGAAGTTAGTGTGGTTACCATATTACTGAATACACTTGCAAACACATTTGGATCTGTAATATCACTACTACCATAAGTAGCTGGATTTAAATTTCCTGTTTGATTTACTCCTGAGCCTCCAGAAAGTGCATATCCCAATACATCATTTCCACCAACTTCAGAAAGTGTAAAAAATGTAGGTGCTTGAGCCATTGCATCCCCTAAAACGGTGGCATTTGCGCTAGTTGACATTCTTGCAAAATATGGATTTGCCAAACCTAAAGGAACACCTGCAGGATTTCCATAACCTGGTGCAACTAAATGAAAACTCTTTGCACCTGGAATACCAAAATTGTGTAATGCTCCAGTTACTTTTGCAGTAACTTCGGTAGTTGGAGTTGCTGCTAATGGAGCAGGTCCTGATCCATTGAAGAACAATCTTGGCCCTTGAATTACATTTCCTGCAAAAAGCAACCCACCAATGTTATCATTCATCATTGGTTGATTAAAACTTGTTCCGAATTTCTCAGCTAAGATATTTGGAAACGAATTTTCTTGTGCAGCAATAAAAAGTGCATTGTCTGTAAAACCGGCTGTAAACGAAGCTCCAATAGAAACGTATTTAGAGAAATCTAATCCGGTTGTATTTAACTCAACTTCTGCTGGAAGATTTGCCGGGATTTCATCTAAATCATTGTTTACATCACATGATGTGATGGCTAATGATGCTAGAAATAATCCTATATATTTATAATTTTTCATGTGTTAAATATTTTTATTAATTATTGATTGTCCAAGAAATATAATACTGAGACCCTATTGCACCAACTCCAGGAGCACTGAAATATTCTTGACCACCTAAGTTAGCACCACCTAATTTGATTACAGATTTGAATTTTGGAATACTGTAATTTATTTGAGCATCTAAAACTGTACGTCCGTCAACAGTAGCATCTAGGAAAGTTGATTCCCAAACGAAGGCATTTTGCCATCTAACGTTCATGTTAAATCCAAAGTTTTTAAACAAATTAGTATTACCAAATTGTACTTTAACTTTGTGTTCTGGAGTGTTAAATCCTGCTTCAAAATCAGGATCAGATGCTTGATCAAAATCAAATTTTGCATAGGTATAATTGAACCCTAAATCAAAATTATTAAAGATTTTAGTGTTTAACCCAATAGAAGCTCCATAAGAATTGATATCAGCTGCAGAGTTTGTATATGTTTGGAAAACTGTAAAATCTCCGTTTTGTAATGCAGCTAATGAAAGTGAATTGTCACCTACAGTTCCATAAAAAGGTGTGATTACATTTTTACCAGCAATAAAGTCTTGGTAAGCATTGTAATAACCACTTAAATCTACAGTAATATTTTGTTTTCCTGCTTTAACCAAACCTCTATAACCTACTTCATAAGCGGTTACTTTTTCTGGTTTTACCAAGGCAACATTAGCTTTTGTTGGAGCACCTCTGCTTACAGATTCTGCAGAAAACGCATTTTCATAAGCAGCTCTTCCTGAAACTGTTGTGGTTGGTGTTCCTAAAATTCCTTGTCCAAAACCACTTACTAATAATGGTTGCGTTTGATATCTGTCTAAGTTATCAGGAGCAGAACCCACTAAATAGGCTCTACCTGCATTTAAGCCAATATATTGATCTTGCGTAGTTGGATTTCTAAAACCTGTTTGAAAAGAAGCTCTAAAGTTTTGATTTTTTCCTTCTCCAGCAGCATAGGCTAACGAAACTCTTGGTGAAAAATTACCATCAAAATTTTGTGCTTTGTCATAACGCAATGAAGTTGTTAACTTTAAACGATCATCTTCTAAAAATTTCTTTTGCATTTGAGTGTAAATACCAAATTCATCGTAGTCAATTGGACCATCATAATCCGTAAAAATACTTCCATTCGAATTCAAAGAGTACAATCTGTATGAACCTCCAATTTGAAATTCAGCCCAATCAATCATATCTTGCAAATTGTAATTTGCGTCTATATGATATAATTTGGTATTGTCTTGGAATTTAGAACCTGTAACTAAATCTGGATCCGCAGTAATTCTGTCAAAAGCTTCTTGAAATTGAGGTGTTCCTGGTAAAAATCTTCCAGATTCTGCAGTTTGTCTTGCAATTGCATGTGCTTGATCAGAAGTTAAACCAGCTAAAGTTCCTTGAACATAAGCTCCTGTATATTGTCCAAACCAAGTATTATCATCTTTCCAAGCTCTATTGATATTGATAGCCGCAAAACGAGTGTCATACGAATTTCCTGCGTCTTCATTGGTCATATAACCTCTTACAAAAAAGTTTTTTCCTCTGAATTCTAATTTGTGTTGCTCCATGAAGAAATCTTTGATATTGTATCTATTTGTTCCTTGATAGATGGTGTTACCAACACCAAACTTAGAGTCCCAAATAATTTCAAAACGATCATCTCCAAAGGGACGGTAATTTAATGAACTTCCAAATTTTACACTTCTTGCTTCGTAGGTCATCAAATCTCTTTCGTCATAACCTGTTCTACTGATGTTTTCACTTGGCACTAAAGCTGATGCTCCATTTGGCAGAATTCCTAAACGTTCTAATGTTTGTGCAACACCTCTGATATTAGTGGAAACCTCATCACCATAAACGTTTAATCCGTCATAATTTCTATCTGAATTTCTATCACCTGAAGTATATGTACCATTTCTTGTATTTCTGTAATCAGTTGCGAACCATTCCGTTCCTTTCAAATAAGACAACGTAGCTTTTGCAGCAAATTTATCAGAAAAAGCATATGCCATTCTAATATTAAAATCATTGTATTCATTATCGCCTGCAGCATCTTGACTTGTTAATCCTGATTTTAAAGAAACACTAATTCCTTGATGTTCAAAAGGACTTTTACTGGTCATAAACATAATTCCGTTAAACGCATTTGCTCCATATAAAGCTGATGAAGCTCCAGGAAGTAATTCAACAGTATTTACATCCAATTCAGACATTCCTAACAAATTTCCTAAAGCAAAGTTTAACGCTGGTGAAGAGTTGTCCATGCCATCAACCAATTGCATAAAACGAGTATTTGCAAAAGTGGCAAATCCACGAGTGTTTACTGACTTAAAAGTTAAACTGTTTGTATTCACATCAACCCCTTTTAAATTCTCCAAACCGTCGTAAAAAGATGGAGAAGAAGTATTTTTAATCTCTCTGATGTCCATTCTTTCAACTGTTACTGGAGATTCCATAATTCGTTCTGGAGTTCGTGATGCGGATACTACAATCTCATCTAGCGAAGTTTCATTTTCCGATAAACTTACCTCAACTTTTTGATTTTTTTTAGTAATTTGAACTTCTTCTGTTTTGTATCCAATCATAGATATTTCTATTGTAAATGGCGGATTATCAGCGTTTTTAAGCTCAAATCTTCCGTCGAAATCAGTACTTGTTCCAACAGATTTTCTTGAAACTTTTACATTCGCACCAGGAAGAAACTCCCCTGATTTTGCGTCTTTTACAGTTCCTGAAATCGTAGTTTGAGCCACCATAGACAAACTACCAAAAGCTATAAAAGCAATGAATAAAATCTTTTTTATCATAATTTGAATTATTAGTTAATTAACGTGCAAAGTACAAAAAAATTTGAATTTCTAAATAGTTACATAAAAAATTTATGATATTGTCAAAAAGAACACTATTTAATTGGAAAATAGGCATATTAAAAAAATGTTTTTACCTAAATTTAAAGCTCAGAAATTGTACATTTGCGTTTTGAAATTTGCGTTTTTGAAAACAATATACAACACTTCAAATTTTATTTCTGATTCAGAAACCTATATAACAATAGGCACTTTTGATGGCGTACATTTTGGGCATCAAAAAATAATTGAAAAGCTTGTTTTTGAAGCACAAAAAGCACAAAAAAAGTCTCTTTTACTAACTTTTTTCCCTCATCCTAGAATGGTTTTACAAAAAGATACCTCTGTAAAACTTATAAATACCATTGATGAACGTGCCCAATTGCTTGAAAAAACAGGATTGGATTATTTGATTATTCACCCATTTTCTGTAGAATTTTCAAGAATGACTGCTTTAGAATTTGTGAAAGATATTTTGGTAAATCAACTAAAAATTTCGAAACTGATTATTGGTTATGATCATCATTTTGGAAAAAACAGAGAAGGAAACATCAACCAGCTTTCAAAATATAGTCATGTATATAATTTTGAAGTGGAAGAAATTCCTGCGCAAGATATTGATGAGGTTGCTGTAAGCTCCACAAAAATTAGACGCGCCCTATTATCCGGAGATTTACAAATGGCAAATCATTATTTAGGATATCCTTTTATGCTCAATGGAACCGTGATTAGTGGTAAAAAATTAGGCGGAAAAATTGGCTTTCCAACTGCAAATATAGCTATTGAAGAGCCGTATAAATTAATTCCAAAGACGGGAGTTTATATTGTAAAATCAACCATTGATAACAATATTGTTTTTGGAATGATGAATATCGGAAATAGGCCCACTGTCAATGGAAATTATCAAACAATTGAAGTGCATTTTTTTAATTTTAACAATGATTTGTACGGAAAAAAACTTACTGTTGAATTGTTGTATTTTTTACGTGATGAACAAAAATTTGATTCTATTTCTTTATTGGTAAATCAATTGAAAATCGATGCAGAAAACGCTAAAATCTATCTAAAAAACAAACTATAAACCTGCATTGCTAAACTGTGATGCTTGCGCTATATTTGCGCCATAAAACAACCAAAAATGTTACAAGTAAACTTTATCAGAGAAAACAAAAAAACGGTTTTAGAAGGATTGGCAAAACGAAATTTTGCAGATGCTGAAAACATCATTGAAAAAGTGCTTACTGCTGACGAAAACAGACGTGCAACTCAAGTGCTTTTAGACAATACTTTGGCCGAATCTAATGTAATTTCAAGAGAAATTGGTCAGTTTTTTAAATCAGGTGAAGTTCAAAAAGCGAACATTTTAAAAGAAAAAACTACTTTTTTGAAAGAGCAAACCAAAGAACTTTCAGAAAAATTAACTGCCTATGCTGATGAATTAGAATCGCTTTTATACATGATTCCAAACATTCCTCATCATTCTGTGAAAGCAGGAAAATCTGCAGATGATAATGAAGAGATTTACGCTGAAGGTCAAATTCCTAATTTGGGTGAAAACGCACTTCCTCATTGGGAATTGGCAAAAAAACATGATATTATTGATTTTGATTTAGGCGCAAAAATTACAGGTGCTGGTTTTCCTGTGTATAAGGGAAAAGGTGCCAAATTACAACGTGCATTAATAAATTATTTTTTGGATAAAAATACCGCTGCAGGCTATAAAGAAGTGCAAGTACCGCATTTGGTAAACGAAGCTTCTGGTTTTGGAACAGGTCAATTGCCTGATAAAGAAGGACAAATGTATCATGCAACTGAAGACAATTTATATTTAATTCCAACTGCAGAAGTGCCAATCACGAATTTATTTCGTGGAGATTTACTGCAAAATTCTGATTTACCAATCAAACTAACTGGTTACACGCCTTGTTTTCGAAGAGAAGCAGGAAGTTATGGCGCGCATGTTCGTGGATTGAATAGACTGCATCAATTTGATAAAGTAGAAATTGTACGCATTGAACATCCTTCAAAATCATATGAAGTTTTGGAAGAAATGGTAGAGCACGTAAAAGATATTTTAAAAGAATTGAAATTGCCTTTCCGAATTTTACGTTTGTGTGGAGGAGATATGGGTTTTACATCTGCTTTGACATATGATTTTGAATTATTTTCAACTGCGCAAAACAGATGGTTAGAAATCAGTTCTGTATCAAATTTTGAAACTTTTCAAACAAACAGATTGAAATTACGTTACAAAAACAGTGAAGGAAAAAATGAATTGGCACACACGCTAAATGGCAGCTCTTTGGCTTTGCCCCGTGTTTTAGCTGGAATTTTAGAGAACTATCAGACTGCTGAAGGAATTCAAATTCCGGAAGTTTTGATTCCTTATACTAAATTTGATTTCATTTAGTTTTGAGTTCAAAATTTAAAGTTCAATGATTAGAATTTTTTTTAAGATAGCCATTTGCTAAAAACTAAACCTTTTTATTAAGACTAAAAATTAATTCGCAACTACAGCATTCATTAATCTTTTGTATTTATTCATCTCTGAAAGCGCATTTAAATAAGCACTTATTTGTCCATCTTTCATGAAATCGTTCGCATTTTGCTTGGCAATTTCGTATTGATTTGATAATTGATTCATGGCATTTACTTGTTAGTTTTTTTCCTTGAGACAATTTCTATGCCAAAATGATACAACGAGTTTTTCAAAAATTAAATCGTTTCATAAAATTTTAACAGCATTCTTGTTATATTTGAGGATTATGAAACATTTTTTTACCATCTTTTTTTTTCTAATCAGCGGTTTTATGACCTCGCAAGAAATTTCTGAAAATGAATTTTTCTTAGCAGAAAATTATTTTAGAGAAGGTGAATATGAAAAAGCTACTCAGATTTATAAAAAACTATATGATCAAAGTCCATTCAACAGCACGTATTTGTTCAGATTAATTACTTGTTATCAACAAACAGAATCGTTTGATATTGTTGAAAATTTACTCATAAATCGTATCAAACAACAGCCTTCACAAACGTATTTACATGTTTTTTTAGGATACAATTACAGTAAAAAACAAAATGAAGAGTTGGCAAAAATTCAGTATCAAAAAGCAATACAATCTACAGAAAACAACAACCCATATACCATTACAATAGCGCGCGCATTTAGTGATTATAATTTGCTTGATTATGCAATTTTAGCGTATGAAAAAGCTATGAAAGCCAATCCAACTGAAAATTTTGGATTTCAAATTGCACAGATTTATGGAGAAAAAGGGGAGTATCAAAAAATGTTTGAAGCATACATTGATTTGCTTGATTCCAATGAGCGTTATTTAAATTTAGTTCAACGTTCTGCAAGTAAATACATTACTGATGATGCAGAAAACGAAGCAAATATTCTATTTAGAAAAGCGGTTTTGCAAAAATCATTAAAAAACCCAAAAAAAGAATGGAATATTCTACTTAGTTGGTTGTTTATTCAACAAAAAGAATACGTAAAAGCATTTGTTCAAGAAAAAGCATTATTCAACAGAAACCCAACAGATGCCTCTATGATTTTTGAATTGGGTGAAATTGCTTTTGAAGATAAAAACTATGACACAGCTCAAAATTGCTTTGAATTTATCATCGAAAAAGCAGCTTTGAACGAAGATAAAATCAGTGCGAATCTATACCTCTTAAAAATTGCAATTGAAACAAAAAATCCAAAAACTGCAGCCCTTTTTGAAAAACTATTTACTGAATTTGGCATCAATCCTGCAACGATAAACCTACAAGTTGCTTATGCTGATTTTTTAACTTTTCAAAAAAATAATCCCGAAAAAGCGATTGAAATTTTAGAAAAAGCACTGACATTTTCGGCATCAAAATTTGAAGAAGCGCGTATCAAATTAAAATTAGGTGATGTGTTTGTTTTTACAGGACAATTCAATAAAGGATTGATATATTTTTCTCAAATTCAAACGCAGTTAAAAAATCATGAATTGGGGCAAGAAGCGCAATTTAAGGTTGCACAAACGAGCTATTTTAAAGGTGATTTTGATTGGGCTAAAGCACAATTAAAAGTACTAAAAGGCGCCACAACTCAACTCATTGCTAACGATGCTGTAGATTTGTATTTGAAAATAATTGACAACGAACCTGTTGATTCTATTCCTTCAGGTTTGAAAGAATTTGCGAGGGCTGAATTGGCATTTTATCAGAACAAAAATGAAGAAGCTTTTCAAACTTTAAAATCCTTATTTACAGCTAAAAACATCTTAGTAAATGGATTAATTCCTGGCGAAGTATTGTATGATGATGCGCTGTTTTTAGAGGCAAAAATACTCATCAAACAAGAAAAATATCTTGCCGCCATTGAACAACTAGAGAAAATTGTAACAGCAGACAATCAAGGTTTTTTAACAGATGATGTGTATTATTTAATGGCAGAAACATATAATTTCAAACTTAAGAATCCCGAAAAAGCTAGAGAATATTATCAAAAAATTATCTTTGAACAGCCTTCTAGTATTTATTTGGTTGATGCCAGAAATAAATTCAGAAAAATACGTGGAGAAGTAATTAACTAATTTGGTTTCTCCTTAAAACATTTACTCAATAAATCATTAAAAATGTACATATACAACGTAACCATCAATATTGAAGACAGTTCGCATGATGAATGGCTTGTTTGGATGGAAACTCACATTGGTGATGTGTTAAAGACCGGAAAATTTACCTCGGCTAAACTGACAGAAGTGTTGGCAGAAAATGAATCTGGAAGAACCTATTCTGTGCAATATTCAGCCAATTCACGTGAAGATTTAGACAATTATTATCAGTTTCATGGAGACAAATTGAGATTAGAAGCCGTCCAAAAATTTGGAAATAAAATGCTCGCTTTTAGAACTGAATTAAAATTAATTAAGGAGTTTTATCCCATAAATACAAGCAACTAAAAAATGACTGTAAAAGCAAAAAAACATTTAGGACAGCATTTTTTAACTGATGAAAACATTGCAAAAAATATCGCTGATTCTTTAACCGAAAATGGCTATGATCATGTGTTGGAAATTGGTCCAGGAATGGGTGTTTTAACCAAATATTTACTACAAAAAAAATCAAAAATTACCGTTTTTGAAATTGATAGAGAATCTGTTGAATATTTAAAAGAAACGTTTCCAACAGAGCATTTTCAAGTAAATACCTCTAAAGAAAAATTTGAAATTATTGAAGGTGATTTTTTAAAAAAAGATATCAGCACTATTTTTAACAGAGAACAAGTTGCTATAATTGGTAATTTTCCGTACAATATTTCTAGTCAAATTGTTTTTAAAGCAATTGAATATCGTGAATTTATCCCTGAATTTGCAGGCATGTTTCAAAAAGAAGTTGCCCTAAGAATTGCCGAAAAAGAAGGCAGTAAAATATACGGAATTTTGTCAGTATTAACACAAGCTTTTTTTGATGTTGAATATTTATTTACAGTGCCACCAACTGTTTTTAACCCACCGCCAAAAGTTGATTCAGGCGTAATTCGCCTCATCAGAAAAGAAAATTTTTCACTACCTGTGGATGAAAAATTATTTTTTAAAGTGGTTAAGACCGCTTTCAATCAACGAAGAAAAATGTTACGTTCGAGTTTAAAATCTTTCAATATTTCGGATTCTTTAAAAGAAGACCCTATATTTGCAAAGCGTCCTGAGCAATTATCTGTTCAGGAGTTTATTTTTCTGACACAAAAATTAGCAAATCATGACATTTGAAATCACTTCAAAATTTCTTGAAAATCTCTCAAAACTTATTGAATTAAAAAAAAATAAGGCAATAGAAAAGCTTTTTAAAGAGGTTCATTATGCTGATATTGCTGAGGTTTTAGACGAAGTAAATTTTGATGAAGCTATTTATATTATCAAACTTTTAGATA
>Ga0102823_1000822_pt1 | contig 11462 bp, 9 predicted proteins | sample ColrivemetaGS743_FD_78459 | JGI IMG/M metagenome (GOLD analysis project Ga0102823, IMG submission 78459) | Estuarine microbial communities from the Columbia River estuary - Ebb tide non-ETM metaG S.743 | ecosystem: Environmental > Aquatic > Marine > Intertidal zone > Estuary | place: USA...
GAAGGATGCGGCGGTGTCCTAGGCCTTTGGTTTCTATGAAGGTGCCGTGTGTTAGGTTTTCGCCTACGGAACGTCCCATGGCGATGGGAGTGTCGTTATCGTTGAAATCGTGGAAGACGAGGGCGGGGATGGTGTTGCGTGCTGCCAGGCCAGGTGCACTGAAGCTGTCGAAATCTTCGCCGTGGATTTTTTTGAGGTTGGCGATGATTCGGCCGTGAACCTTTGCATTGAAGCCTACAGCATCGCAGAAGAGTCCTACCATGCCGGAGATGAGCCCCGGTGGGGCAATCAGGATTTGGTGATCAGCCTTGGTACCGCATTCCATTTGAGCGTATAGTGCGGCGTTGCAGCCTAAGCTGTGGGCAATGATGCTGTGGAATGTGCCATAGCGTTGTTGAATTTGCTGGATGCATTCGCCAAATTCAGGCATCATAGTGCGCTTGCCTTGCGCCCCGCGATGTGCCAGCGCGTTAAAGCCGATCAGGGTATATTCTTCTAGGAAATGGGGGTTTTGGACTTCGCAATGGTCGAGCAGGGCGGTGAACTGAGTGAATCTGCCGCCCCAGCCGTGTACGAAAAGAATGTGTTTAGGTCCTGTTCCTAGCGTATACACCGGATAGGTCAGGCCGCGGGGATGAGTGAGCAGCTCGGGAGTACCAAAGCGCTCTTCCATGACACGTTCGCGTTTTGGTATTTTGAACGGGTAGGGGGTAAGGAACCAACGCCAAGCAATTTTTGCTGCAAGGGCAATACTAATACGTTGAGAGAGCTGCGCGGTGCGGCGCATAATGGAAGGAACTTGCAGTGATGCGCGGTCCTGAGCGCTGTGGGGTTGGGGTTGGTCATTCATGGGTCGTAAAACTACGGAATGACAGATAGAAAACTGTAGTGCCCAGAACAAGATTCGAACTTGCACGCGATTACTCGCACCACCCCCTCAAGATGGCGTGTCTACCAATTTCACCACCTGGGCAAGGTGTAGTTAAAGCTACACATTTAAGTGTCTTCTTTAACTGTAAAAAAGAAAACCACCTGGTGAGGTGGCTTTCTCTTAGTGATCCCTCAGGGGCTCGAACCCTGGACCCATACATTAAAAGTGTATTGCTCTACCAACTGAGCTAAGAGATCAACCTTATTCCGCTTTGCGGGCTGCAAATATACAGAGGTTTCCTTTTTTACCAACTAAGTGAGAGAAAAAAATCAAAGGAATATTTAGGCGTTCTGTTGGGGTAGGGTTTATACCTTTGAATACCAAAATATTTGGGCCATGAGATATTTTCTTTTAGGGTATATGGGAAGCGGAAAAAGCACACTAGGTAAGGCATTGAGCCAGCGCTTAGGGGTGGGTTTTGTGGATCTTGATGTGCGAATTACTGAGCAGATCGGGCAGTCCATAGCTTCATATATGGCGGATAAAGGGGAATTGGCCTTTCGAAAGGTGGAACACAGCGTGTTGGAACGCCTATTGGCTGAGGATCAAGACGATGTGGTAGTTGCATTAGGCGGTGGAACGCCCGTGTTCTATAATCATATGGAGGCCTTGAATGCCGCAGGCACGACGGTATTTTTGGACGTGAGCGTTGTGGAATTGGCCCATAGGTTGGAAAAAGATATGGATCGTCCACTCATTAAAGGGAAAGACGATGTCGCAGAATTTGTGGCGAAACACCTCTTTGAGCGCCGGCCATTTTACAGTTTAGCGCAGCACAGGGTGAAGGGCGATGCCCTCACTGTAGAAGCTATTCTTGAAGTCGTAGGGTAGTTAGACGAGCTTAACGTTGTTGGCGACGCCGTTGACTACGTTTAATTGGACCGTGTCCTGAAGCGTAGTGCTCAAACTCAATCCTTTCAAATCTGCCTTTACAGGGTAACGCTTATGGCTCCGGTCGACAAGTACCGTTGTACTGAGCACACGTGGACGAAAGCCCATCAGTTTTATCACCGCCCACAATAAGGTACGGCCGCTGTTGAGTACATCATCTACCAATGCAAATTCGCCGCCTACCGGGAGGTCAATCATCATTTCCTCCAGCACCGGTGCGTCTTTATCCATGACAAGGGGATGGAGCGTAATGTTGATATCACTGATTTTACGCAAACGCGTGACCAGTTGCTCTGCGAGCCAGTACCCATTATCCTTTATTCCCACGACGTGTAAATCAGTCGCATTATGGTGACGGTCGTAAAGTTCCCACGCGAGGCGCTGAATCTTGTGCTCGATGGCGGTTGCGTTCAGTATTTCAGTAGTGTTGCTCATGATAGGGTGAAATTAGGCTTTTAGCACCAATTGGACAACGTTTTCTATATGATGTGTCTGTGGGAACATATCCACTGCCCGGCTTTGCTTGACTTCGTATTTTTCAGTGAGTAGCCCTAAATCTCGTGCTTGCGTAGCAGAGTTGCAGCTTACGTAAACGATTCTAGGAATTTCAAGCTCGAGCAACAAGGCTATCACATCGCCGTGCATTCCATCTCGTGGCGGATCTGTGACCAGAACATCGGGCTTGCCGTGCTTCGCAATGAATTCGGCATTAAATACCTCTTTCATGTCGCCCGCATAGAAGGTTGCATTAGTAACGCCGTTGTTTTGCGCATTCAGTTTTGCATCTTCAATGGCTTCAGGGATCAATTCAATCCCGACCACCTCACGCGCTTGCTCCGCCATGAAAAGTGCGATGGTACCTGTACCGGTATATAAATCAAAGACCAATTCGTCTTTCTTGATCTCTGCCATGTCCATTGCCACCTTATACAGTTCGTACGCCTGCTCAGGATTCGTCTGGTAGAAGCTCTTAGGACCTATTTTAAAGCGCAGTTCACCTTCTCCACTATACTTCGGCATGGCTTCCTCAATGAAGCCCGGACCGCTGTACGTGATGATGTCTTGATCGTAAATAGTATCGTTTTGTTTTGTGTTGATCACGTATTGAAGGGTGGTGATTTCCGGGAATTTCCCAGCCAATTCTTTCAATAGCTCTTCACGCGCTTCCGCGTGCTCCTCTTTAAACTGAATAACCACCAATACCTCTCCGGTGCTGGCTACACGAATCATTAGTGTTCTCAGCCAACCTTCTTGACTACGCGCATTGAAAAAAGGCATGTCTCTTTCAATGGCCCAGTCCCGAACGAAATTTCGAAGGGCATTCGACGGTTCCGGCTGCAGCAAACATTCGTCGATGTCTAACACCTTATCCCAGAAACCTGGAATATGAAATCCTGCACCGCGGCGCTCTGGAAAATCTATACCGCTGTCCAGCTGCTCCTGGGTCAACCATTTGTTATCAGTAAAACTAAACTCAAGTTTATTTCTATAGCGGTACTCCTTTCCACTGCCTAGAATGGGGTGAAACTCTTCCGGAACCACGTGTCCTATTTTGCGCAAATTCTCGCGCACTTCCTTCTCCTTGTAGCCCAATTGCTTCTCGTAGCTCAAATTCTGCCACTTGCAACCGCCGCACACGCCAAAGTACTGGCACTGCGGTTCCACACGGTCCGGACTGTATTCATCTACCTTCACCACCTTGCCTTCAAGATAGCTTCGACGCTTCTTAGTCACTTGCACCTCGACGACATCGCCGGGCACGCCACCGCTCACAAATACCACCTTTTCGCCGTGTCTGCCCACTGCTTTTCCTTTGTTTCCTATATCCGTGAGCCGTACTTGCTCAAGGTTCGCCATGCGGTTTTTCTTTCTTGCCATAGGCCGCAAAAATAGTTTATAAAAAGAGAGGGCGGCCTTCCGGCCGCCCTCAATATTCTGTTGCTAAAAAATTGTGGTTTACTTCACGATCACAGGCTGTGCATGAGAAGCACCATCTGTAGTAGTGATCAACAGGTAAGTACCTGAAGCAAGGCCTTCCGTAGAGATCTGTATTTTCTGACCACCTGTGAAATCTGCTTGCTCTTGGTATAGTGTGCGTCCTGTCATGTCCATAAGCTTCAATGTCGCTGCAGCCTCGAAATTACCTTCTACAAAGAAGTCGCCGCTCGTTGGGTTCGGGTATACATTGATTTTGCTTGCAAGCGACTCTTCGAATTGACCGATGGTGTAGGTTGCATCAACACTTTGTAGGACTTCTTTAGTCGAGATGTCTTGCACCCACAGTATCACACCAAGGTTTGTGAAATCTTCAACCGTATGTTCTACACTGAGGTTTGCAGGGCTCTGTGCATTCGCTGGCAACGTATAATTACCATTGAACGTGTAGCTCAACGTTTTGGTAACACTCTGTCCTGAAGTCAAAGCGCTCAATGTTTCACCGTTTTCATTAGGCATCATTTTCTTAACCACATTGAAGAATTCTGTTTCGCCATTCGTTTTTACGTTGGCTACATCGAGGTGCGAATAAATCACCGCGAACAACCTTAAGTTGTTTGAATTAACATCTGCTAGCGGTGAAATAGTAACCTCGGTCTCAACACTTTTAGTGAAGCGGCTCCAAGTAGCACTCATTTCAACGAATGCAGGAACATTCTGGTACTGATCGTACAAGGCCTGAGTAACACCATTACCGTTACCGTCCCATCCGCCGTCAATCTCAACGCGTGGTACAGAGTTTACACCATAGAACGTTCTTCTTGCTCCACCTTCTAACGTGTAGTAAGGATCTCCTGTACCAGGCCAGCTCATCTGGTATTTGATAGAGTTGTGTTCGCCTGGATTATCGTCAAATACAGCCTCCATGGTCGCGTTCGCTGGCGTACAAGGTGCACAAGTAGACGAAGTAAACGTCTCGTATAGTGGGTAGCGGGTAGTTAACGCAGTAACGACTTGAATATCCAAGCTCACCGTATCGTTCGCTGTATTTGCATCCACATTACTTCCGTTGAGATTACTCAACCAAGCTTTAACTGTGTACAATCCTGTGCTTGATGGGTTCCATGTACTTCCTGAAGTAAGCGTTCCTGTAGATCCACTAGGAATACTGATGCTCGACAAACTTGAAGTTACTGGAGTACCACCGTTGATACTGTAGTTGAATGTTGCGCTCGTTAGGTTCTGTGCGCCATTATTCGTAAAATCTGCTGCGATTGTAAAAGGAGCTACGTTGAGACCTAAATACGGACTTACATTTAAGCTGGCCCCTGCCAATTCGTAATCTGGTTGTACCCCTTGAATAAAGGTGTAGTAGGTGTTATCTAAATAATCAGGTGCATTGCTTGAATTGCTTCCTACACTGGTGATTTGGTCGTAAACGTTGGTGCTGTTGACGCGTACACCAATAGTTAAACTTGGTGTTACACCAGCATTGCGTTGATCGACGATGTAGATGTTGTTCGTGGTTTCTTCCAATACAATAGACCAGTAGCTCCAGTGGCTGCCCGAAGCTCCAGTCACACTGTAAGAAGAGAATAGAATCCATTCTTGGCGGTTTGGAGACGTTCCAAAGGTTTTGCGCGCCACTTGATCGTTGGCACCACTACCGTTCAAACCCAATACACAGATGGAAGAATCTGGAATGGAAGAATTCGTAATGGCTTGAGCAGAGCCCACACTGTGGTTGGCTGGATTTGTTTTTCTCGAGAACGTAAGGATACCGGTATTTGATACTCGGAAAGAGTCAATCGCAGCTCCTTGAAGCTTAAAGGTAAACGGAAGCGTTTGAATGCTTGAATAGGTTCCTGCAGTTTGTGCCGCACCTACAATACTGGTCCAATCCGTTGGGAGACCACTACCAACAGGATATTCGGAATTTTCCTGATTTACGTTGTTCGGATTTGAGCCCGACACCGGCGCGGTATGGTAATATTGGGCACTGGCCGTTATAGTAACGGCAAGTGCTACTAGTGAGAGTAGAAATTTTTTCATAAGTATGATTAGATTTAAGAGGTTATGAAGTTATTACTTTTCATCCTAATAGTCGTGAATTCAGCCCTTATATTTGTGGGAACCCAAAATTCAAAAGTACTATGGCTCAGTCCTCTGCATCATTAATGGCCCTCGAAGAAAAGTACGGCGCTCACAATTACCATCCCTTACCGGTCGTTCTGGACAAAGGAGAAGGTGTTTACGTATGGGACGTTGAAGGAAAACGCTACTACGATTTTTTATCGGCCTACAGTGCAGTCAACCAGGGGCATTGCCATCCAAAAATCGTAGGGGCCATGGTGGATCAGGCGCAAACGTTGACATTGACCTCACGTGCCTTTTACAACAGTAAACTTGGGGAGTACGAGAAGTACATGAGCGAAACCTTTGGATTCGATAAGATCCTTCCCATGAATTCTGGAGCAGAGGCAGTGGAGACGGCGCTAAAAATCGCACGTAAGTGGGGTTATGAGAAAAAAGGAGTCGCACAAAACAGCGGTATTATCGTGGTATGTGAGGGCAATTTCCATGGACGTACGACAACCATCATTTCGTTCTCTGACGATCCCGATGCCCGTAACAACTTTGGTCCCTATACAACCGGTTTTGTAACCATTCCTTACAATGATATTGCCGCGTTAAACTTTGCGTTGATGAATGAGAATGTCGTTGGTTTTCTAGTCGAGCCTATTCAAGGCGAGGCGGGCGTGAATACACCGGACGCAAACTTTATAGCAGAGGCAGCAGCATTGTGTAAAGAGCGTAATGTTTTATTGATTGCAGATGAAGTACAGACCGGAATTGCCCGCACTGGGTCACTTTTAGCGGTTTGTGGCGATTGTAGTTGCGGCAACACTTGCGAGCGCGGTACAACCTACACGAAGCCCGATCTCTTGATCTTAGGAAAGGCTCTATCTGGCGGCGTTTATCCCGTGAGTGCGGTACTCGCGGACGATCACGTAATGGAAGTGATCAAGCCAGGTCAGCACGGTTCCACTTTTGGCGGTAACCCTATTGCGGCAAAAGTTGCAATGGCGGCACTTGACGTGGTAAAAGAAGAAGGACTGGCGCCGCATGCGCGTGCTATGGGTGAACATTTCCGTGCGGAGATGACTAAAATCATTGGCGAAACAGCATTGGTCACCAAAGTTCGCGGTAAAGGATTGCTGAATGCCATTATTATCAACGATACGCCCGACAGCTCCACTGCTTGGAACATTTGTATGGCATTGAAAGAAAACGGTTTGCTTGCAAAACCAACACACGGCAACATCATCCGTTTTGCACCGCCACTGGTAATGACAAAGGACCAGTTGGACGAATGCATCGCCATTATCCGCACCACTTTGCTGAACTTTAAAAGGTAATGCGCTGGCTCCAAGCCTTTTTTCCAAACGATCAACATCCTGATCATCACAAACCGCTCGATGGTTTGCGGGGTATCGCCGTACTAATGGTGGTATTTGGTCACGGATACAATCAAGGCCTGGGCCCCTTCGGTGAAAGCAGTTTGTTGATCCGGGGAAAACTTGGGGTATACCTATTCTTTGTGCTTTCCGCCTACCTTCTGGACCGTCAAATCATCAAGATGCTTCAGCAGGGACGCGCAGATTGGGACTATTGGTTGTATTACATCTCTCGCCGCATCTTACGCATTTTCCCACTCTTTTTTCTTGCGCTCATAGTTTTTAGAATGGCCAATGCCAGCGGACTAAAAGTAGTAATGCACGACTGGGGAGATGTGTGGCAGCACCTTGCACTTCAGCGTGGCGATCATATTTTTTGGTCCATACCGGTTGAGTTTAAATATTACCTCATTAGCCCTATAGTACTTTTCGTATTTCACCGCCTGTTTCGTTGGAACGGGTATGCCATTGCTTGCACATTAGCCGTATTAATGGGTGCGTCGTATTGGTTTGTACTATGGTGGCAGCCCGAGGGAACAAACACGCTATGGTTCCTCAACATCTTTTTGCTCGGCACCGTCGTTGCTCTTATTGAGCGTTTACGTCCCCATTTCTGGAACACCCTCACCCAATCTTCCTTCACCACCTATGCCGGCTGGGCTGTCGTGCTCATCTTTAGTTTTTGGTCTTGGAAATCAGATGACTATACTCATATAGGTACGTTTATCCCGGCGGCATTGCTATGGTCCGTTGCATTAATAGCCTCCTTTAAACACGGCCTTTGGGCATCGCTATTATGCTGGAAACCCCTGCGTTGGGTCGGCGCCGTCTCCTTTAGTATGTACCTGTTTCATATACCGGTATTAATGTGGGTAAAATCTTTTCCAATATCCTCAGAAATCGCTTGGCTCATTTACCTTGCGCTCACTTTGGGCGTCACGTCACTAACGTATTTAGTCGTCGAACGACCTTTGCAAAAATTCAAACCATTCGTTTATGGATCAGCGGGAACAAAACCTACGTCTTAAAGAAGCTTTCGAGCGAGGCATTACCTATAAATCGTACAGTGAATTGCTTCAGCAATATGCCCGCAAAGGAAAAACATCTGGTGAGCAGAAAGCGTCTTTTATCGAATATACCAAACTGGCTGCTGCACGTCAGCGCCGTTGGGAAAAGACGTACCGTCCCGAAGTAAATTTTATCGATGCCATTTACGATTGTAAAGTAAAAGGCGAGCAGTGGTTGGTTTTTACCGAAACGTGGTGTGGCGATGCCGCTCACGCCTTGCCGTTTTTTAATGAATGGGCCATTGCGACGAAAATCCCCCTGCGCATCGTATTTCGCGATGAGCACCCAGAACTCATGGACCAATTCCTCACCGACGGTGGCCGTTCCATTCCAAAGTGGGTACGCCTTAATGATCATTTTGAAGCAGTCACCAATTGGGGACCTCGTCCATCAGAACTCACCGAACACTACAAACAGTGGAAGGCTGAGCCAGATTTTGATAAGTCTGAATGGTCGCTTTTTGCGCAAGATTGGTACAACAAAAACAAAGGTCGCGCACTAGAAAACGACATCTTTGATTTGATGCGATAGTTATTCTTTTTGCGAAGAGGTATTACTTGTTGTTCTTGAGATTCAAAAACATCTTTTCGAACGTACTGTAGACTTCGTCCAAAAAGGGTTGAGTCAAGGCTTCTTTGACTTCAGCGGTAGAAGGATGTGATTCTTTCATGAATTTGAACCCCTGCTTCATTGGCCCAGCCTCAAATTCAACGTAGTGCCAGCGTTCCATGGCGTAAATGGTGGTTTTGAATTGTTGGGTACTCCAAGTTTCGACAATGCGCATATTAGAAATCCACGTGGACTTTTAAGTTGAGTAATCTGTTGGTCATGTAATTAGGGACGGCGTATTGTCCTGCCGCACTAATATCTTTTACCCAAAGGTAACTCACAGTATTTCTTGCTTGTAGCAGGTTAAAGATTTCCGCGCTGATCCAGATTTCATCAAAGCGATCGGTCCATTTCCCACCCAATACCTTGATAAAACCGATATCTGCCCGACGGTAGGGTGGGCTTCGGAAAAAACGGTCCTCGGGTTGCGCTATTTCGTTGCCAGTACCGTCCGGTCCAAAAGGAAATCCACCGCCCAACATAAGTGTAAGTGACAACCGTGTTGTGGGGTCGTTCGGCAAGTAATCTTGGAAGTACACGGCGAAATTGAACCGAGTGTCCGTCGGTCGGGCGTGCCACCCCTGTACCAAGCTTGTTGTACTGCGCTCCTGAGCGCGGAACAAACTAAAAGTGAACCAACTGTCGGTGCCTTTTACAAACTCTCCATTGATGCGGGAATCAATCCCGAACACTCGCGCCAGTCCATCGTTGTTGCCTTGGTAGCGGATGCGCACATTTTCCACATCGAACAAATTCACGCGTTGCAATCCTTTGTAATACGTTTCAAGTGTCCATACAAAAGGGCGGTTCCACAGTTCAAAATCTTTGTCTTGACGTACGATCAGGTGCAGGGCCTGCTGACTCTTCACGTCCGTATTTAGCGTACCGTCCTTAAGGCGCATTTCACGGTAGAAGGGGTATTGATCGTACAATCCTGCAGCAAAGGTCCACCGGTAGGCAGCAAGCAGTCCTCCATCTGGTATAAAGTTGAATCGTGCACGTGGGCTGATGCGAACTTCGTTTGACAATTGGGCCCACTGCATCCGTGCACCTATATTGTAATGCCAGATGCCCTTATCTAGTGGAATAGAGCCTTTCGCGTTGATCCAACTCTTCGCTCGAGTGTTGAGCAACGTTTGAGTCGCTGCTACGTGGGTATAGAGTTCTAAACCGTCCGCCGGTGTGCTGAATAATCTTCCATCGATAACGCTATCAATGGTGCTGCCTGTGTTTGGTAGGCTGTAGCCGGCACTATCGATGCGTTCCCACTCTTTGTAGCGGTCATAGATGTTTTCTCCTTGCAATTGGACTCCCCAGGTAAGGTCAAACCTGTTAAATCCAATCAATTCCTCATATTTTACATTGCCGATGTAGGCATCGAGGAAATTTCTTCTGAAATCCTGAAAGGCACCAACGCCCCGTACTAGGCTTATTTCACCAAAGTCATCGGAGCCTAGATCATTGTTGAGTTCGTTCAGTCTGTAGTAGCCAATCACATCGGTGATTTCCAATTCCGTGGTGTGAAAACCGGTCGCGGAAAAGGTACGTACACCGCCACCAGCGACTCCTGTAAGTTTCTGATATTTAGCGGCTAAGAATTGCGTATCGTAACCAAATTCCTCCTTGCCGTCAAAAAATACATTCAAGCGCAGCGCCTCCTGCAAAGAGCCAAAATTGGTTTGCCGGTTTTGAGGGATTTGATTCATTCTGTTGTGCGCAACGTGCGCAAAGATTTCCACACGCGAGGTGCCCACCTCATTGGGGCCATTGCCTAAGAGCTTGGTCAGCAACAATTGGCCGTCGGCATTCACTGGAAAATAATCGCTCTGTACATCAGTAGCATTTAGTAGCAGTGCATTATTCTGATAGCGGAGTCCACTTGCAATAGTCCATCCCTTCGTATGGTTTTTCGAGGCCCAACTGACGCCCGTAAGCGAAGTTTCTACGATCAAGTCTTTAAGCTTTGGGTCTCGGGTGTATTCGTATTTCACATCTAGAACGGAACTGAGTTTGTCTCCTTCTAAGGCACTGAACCCGCCTGCGCTAAAGTTGATGCTGCTGACTAAATGAGGGTGGATAATACTCATGCCTTCCTGCTGACCGGCACGTGCTAAAAAGGGTCGAAAAACCTCGAAATCGTTGATATAGACTAAGTTTTCGTCAAAATTACCTCCGCGCACATTGTACTGCGAGCTCATTTCGTTTCTAGAGCTCACCCCAGCAAAGGTTTTTACTACGCCTTCCACGCCACCTTCTGCGCCAGTAGTGAATCGGATATCTTTTCCTAATACGTTCGTGCCTTCTTCAGAAACGCGTTGCGATTCCACGTCAACTTCATCGAGAAGGGTTGAATCCATGATCTGTGCGTGAAGCCCAGAGGTGAAGAATATACCTATGAAGAATAGTTTTTTCAAAACCAATTACCGCTTCAGGCTTTGAAAGAGCTCTGTCCAAGCGAAGGGATTAGAAAGGGCACCTAGGATGGCGGATGCACCATTGCCGCCGTAATAACGTCCTTCATTGTAGAGTTGCTGGTTCTGCATCGTAATGAGGTAATCCTGCATTTCAGC